>Ga0315282_10008419_pt1 | contig 16702 bp, 16 predicted proteins | sample YL17G07_20_MG_FD_203693 | JGI IMG/M metagenome (GOLD analysis project Ga0315282, IMG submission 203693) | Sediment microbial communities from Yellowstone Lake, YNP, Wyoming, USA - YL17G07_20 | ecosystem: Environmental > Aquatic > Freshwater > Lake > Sediment | place: USA: Wyoming | collected...
ACTGAGCTGTATCCCCTAGCAGCCAGCTTGTCTTCTTTTATCTGTCCGAGATCGATGTACGACTGGGTGAACATCTTCAGCCCATCAACGAATTGCTGGTTCATCCTGTAGTCCAGAATAATATGGCCCATGGCGGCCGCCACCACTGAATCGTTGCGATTACTGAACTTAGCACCTATGTCCAGTAGCAGGGTGTAGTTTGCGCTGCCCGGATGCGCCCACGCATCCGCAATCCACCTGTTGGCTTCTATGTGGGCTTTCAGAACCCTCATGACCAGGTTGGGGTGGTTCTGGGCGAATGTCTTATCAACTGCCACCACGCAGCAGGGATGGTGCGGCCAGATGTCTCCAGACCAGTTCAGCACCACAGCTGTTCCATCGAGCAACGAATCGGACACATACGGTTCCCAGCTCACTCCGCCAGCAACGTCACCTCTTTGAATCGCAACCTTCTGGTTTACGGGGGGAATCGTCAGCCAGTATACGACCTTCCCTGTCTCTTCTCCGCCGAGACACCCCGCGGCTGCGATCCCGGTGACTGCGATGGCAACGACCAGAAACACGGAAATTGCAGGATTTGGTTTCACCGGATCACCTTGAGTCAAAAAAAATACCATATGTATAAATGGCTTTTCTCCATAGAGGAAATAAGTATCCTAGTTGTACGTGTTGAAGGCGAATCTTGCACATCTGGGCGCTTAAACGATTGTTCGTATGACTTGGCTTTCCGTCTTCTCGTTCTTGTGACATAACAAAACATAATGCAAGAGATAGGTGAACACGAAAGAAAAGAATTATAGGGCTTACTTTGTATCAATGAGTCTGATAATATGTTCGAGCTGAATGTCGTCAGCAACACGCCGTTGACACCATTGGATGACGTCGACGATGTGGCTTTGCAGTTTCTTACCCAGATTGGCTATTTGCCGACAGGCTACGACCCGAAGACTGAGGCGACCGACGTCAAGGACAGTGTCCCATACAAGTTGTTCATGAGGTGCTTCATGAGGAACATGAAACGAGTCTGGCTAGTTGAGGAACTTGCCGCAACTCTCAAAACGACCAAGCCCACGATTTACCGCCACCTGAACAAGTTGAAAGGAATGGACGTGATCGAGGAGGTCTTGACGGAGCGGGGGAAGCAGAGCAAGAAGGGCTACAGGATCCGTTACGGTGACCTCAAGAAGGCATGGAGCTTCACGGAGGCGAACGTCGAGATGGCCATGGACGGATACAGGAAGACAGTAGACCACCTCCAGAAGCTTGTCGAGGAGGAACGTTAGATGCCCGTGAAAGAGACCACCGAGCCCACCCTGACGAAAGGATCGAAGTGGAAGGTCATAAGCAGCGGCGGCGACGGCAAGCCGATAGCGTCTTCCGGCGAGTTCAAAGGATACGTCGCCTTTGGACACGATTCGGCGATAAGCATTGAGCTGGATTCGACCCATGGAGAGGATGCCGGGCGGATACGGGTCATACCCTGTGTATCTGTTCTGTCGTTGGACCTGATCTCTATCAGCCCGGAAGAAGAGGAGAAGGGCACCGAGGAGCGAAAGGTCTACTTCGGATAGATCGACTGGCCTTCGGCGAAACGGCTTCCGAATGTCGGGCACAGCCTTTTTATCCGACCGCGTAATGGTGATGCCGTGGACTATCACGAGCGCTTGTTGGGTATGATACTGGACGGGACGATAGGGAACCGGAAGATCCTCCAGGCCACGAAGATTGCGCTGTCCAAAGAGTACGGTCTCGGACGTGTCCCGCCGAACTCCGAGACGCTTGCAAAGACAGATCCGGAAACGCGTCCTCTCGTGGAGCCTTTGCTCCGCCGGAAGCCGGTCCGAACCCTCAGTGGCGTTGCGGTGGTGGCCGTCATGACATCTCCCGCACCGTGTCCCCATGGAAAGTGCTCATACTGCCCAGGCGGGGTCGAGACTGGTTCCCCACAATCGTACACGGGCAAGGAGCCCGCGGCCCGGAGGGCCCTGGCGAACGAGTTCGATCCGTTCAGGCAGGTATCCAGCAGGCTCAGGCAGCTTGAGGCGATCGGGCATCCTACCGACAAGGTGGACCTCATCATCATGGGAGGTACGTTCACCTCCAGGTCGGTGGAGTATCAGACGTCCTTCGTTCAGAGGTGCTTTGACGCCTTGAACGGGGGAGAGAGTACGAGTCTTCCGGAGGCGCACCTCAAGAACGAGAGTTCGGCCCACCGATGCATCGGTATGACGATTGAGACGAGGCCGGACGTTTTCGACGACTCGAAGGTGGCGTTCTCGATGGAGCTGGGTGCGACGAGGGTCGAACTAGGTGTTCAGATACTCGACGATGACATTCTCAAGGGAGTGAACAGGGGCCACGGCGTGGAGGCGGTCGCGCAGGCAACGAAGATAGCCAAGGATAAGGGTCTCAAGGTGTGCTACCACATCATGCCAGGACTTCCGGGGGCCAGCCCGGAGAAGGACGTTGAGCGCTTTGCCATGATATTCGATGACGAGAGATTCAGGCCCGACATGATCAAGATCTATCCGACTCTCGTTGTCAAAGGCACGCCTCTGTACGAAATGTGGCGCGAGGGCGCGTACTCGCCGTACTCAACGGAAGAAGCGGTGAAAGTAATCGCCGAGATGAAGAGGATCGTCCCGCCTTACGTCCGGATACAGCGCATCCAGAGGGACATACCGGTGCCCTTGATAGAGGCAGGCGTCGACAAGGGCCACATCAGGCAGCTTGTCAAGGAGAGGATGCGCAGCGAGGGCTACGGCTGCAACTGCATCAGATGCAGAGAGGTCGGGCTGATGGGAGTGGAGTCGTACGAAAGGGACGACGTGTATCTCAACATGATGAGCTATCAGGCGTCCGGAGGGACGGAACACTTCATCTCGTTCGAAATCCCCGAGATACGGGCCCTCGTCGGTTACGCGAGACTGAGCACCTCATCCTCTGGCGGAGGTCCAGCGCATCTCAGGGAGTTGAAGGTGTTCGGGCAGATGGTCCCGATCGGTGACTCGGGGGAGGGATGGCAGCATCGCGGTTTTGGAAAGGAACTCATGGCCGAGGCGGAGAGGATCGCCCGGGAAGCCGGCAGCGGGGAGATCCTCGTGACGAGTGGGGTCGGGGTGCGGCAGTACTATGCGTCCCTCGGATACGAACGGTCGGGCGTCTACATGGCGAAATCGCTTAGGTAATGTTTTATTCCATGTCACGCATACTTAAACTGGTGTTCCATTGGCTTGCGTGGTGTGCGGTGCGGAGACCAAGGGTGCCGCCCTCCTCTGCGGGAAATGCTTTGGGGAGATAGACGACCCATTGTCCCTGCTGCCCGCCGCTTTGGACCCCAAATCGGACCAGCGTCTTTTCCAAATCGGCAGCGTTTCTCTGAGGATCGGACCTGTGTCCTCGGCTGATATATCATTCTCCAAGGGGCTAGAGCCGGCCCTCCGCTTGAGAGAAATACTCGCCTCGGAGGACAAGGGCGGCCTGCCCCAGTTCGTGGATCATTATCTCGCAGGATTGGGTGTGGGGCTGTACCTGAGGGGGGACGAAAGGCTTCCCCGGAGGGGCATAATCTGGAGCATCTTGCGGAGTGCGAAGGATCTGGATTTCAAGACAGAGCAGTGGGCCGCCGCCTCGGTCCGCATGGGGAACATCCACGCTCTCCTTGTGCGGGAGGTCTCGAGGCTTCCGATCGAGGCCTCGGCTGTACTGCCGTTCGTTCAGAAGAGCTCCGACCTCGCGAGGACGCTTTACGCTAGATCCCTGCCATACTCGTCGCTGAACCTTGTGGCTTCTGCCGACGAAGCGTTGCTTGATCACTGGACTGGCAATTCGGAGAAGGCGCTGTCGACCGTCGAAGGCCTGATCGGTTCTGAGAAGTCGGAATCGATTAAGGCCCACCTGCTGATCGTCAAGGCGACGGTCCTCGCCGAGACTGGCATGAAGTCGCAGGCGGTCCAGGTCCTGGAGAGCATCCCGGGCAAAGTGAGAGATGAGAGGGTCGCAAGATTGAAGGCTCTGATCGGGGTGACCAGATGAACGATCTCGGACTGATGATCGACGAGAGCGTCGACGCCCGCATCCTCAAGGCGGTCCGGGACCTGAAGCCCGAGGAATTCAGGGAGCTTGCGGTCCATCTTCTGGAGAACATGGGGTTGAAGGTCACCGCCGCGGCACTTTCTGACGACATTGTGTTTGCTGAGGGCGAAGGGAAGGAGGGCAAGTATCTTGTCATGCTATCGAGACATCAGGATCACGCTTCAATCGCCGGTCTGAAGTCGATAAGAGAGAAGGCGGCCGCTGAAGCTCGGCTTCCGGCGCTAATAGTCACCCACGAGCTCGAGAAGGAAGCAATCGATTTCGCCGGGTCCTACGGAATCGCCTTCGCCGACGGACCGAAGTTACTCGCCCTTATGAAGCGTTACGACCTGGTGACGCCGCTGCTCAGGGAAGTGGACAAGCGGATCCTCGAAAAGGAAGGCGCTAGGTTCCTTCCATCGGTGGGCAAACTCGATGACATAATGGAGGGTGCAGATGGAGACATCGAGCACGGCAGATACAGCGAAGCGCTGGTGAAATTGGATAAGGCGCTGCAGTTGAAGCCCACGCATTACGTTGCCTTGCAGAAGAAGACGAGCGTGCTGATGAAGCTGGGCGATTACAGGGGGGCTCTTGAGGCATGCAGGAAGGCAACTGAGCTGATGCCGAACGACGCGTCTTCGTGGTATCTTATGGGACTGATTCTCCACGAGCTTGGAAACTTGGAGGAGGAAATCGGGTCCTACGATATGGCGTTGAAATTCTCCCCGCGCATGGCCGCGGCGATGCTGAACAAGGGTGCCACCCTATTCCAGCTTGGAAAGCTGGAGGTAGCCCTGAGCGTCTACGAGAGCATGTTGAGGTTCTACCCCAACAGCCCGAGGGCGCTGAACAATCGCGGCCTGATTCTGAAGGCGATGAAGAAGCCTGAGGAGGCGCTGCAAGCTTTCGACGCCGCGGCCGCGGCCAATCCATCCTACGCCGACCCATTGGTCAACAAAGGGTCTCTGCTCTCCGAGCTCGGGGATCTGAACGAGGCGATCGAGACTTGGGAGGAGGCCGTCAGGCTCCAGCGGGGAAGGGCCGATGTATGGATGAAGCTGGGTCTCGCCCAGAAGACGGCGGGCATGTTCGAAGAGGCGGCGAAGTCCTTCGCCGTCGCCGCAGTGTTGGACCCGAGCATGGCGGACGTCTCGAAAGAGAGGGACGAGGCCCTCGCCGCCGCCGGGATGATCGGCAGGCGCGAGGTGAAGAAGGAGACCGGCGACCTCTGCCGGGAGTACATGGCTTCTTCCCTGTTGTTGAGGGCATCGGGGGAGCTTGAGGGCGCCCTGGGAGAGCTCGGCAAGTGTGTCGACATGGAGCCAGGCATCCCCGATGCTTACCTGCATCAGGCCGGGATACTCCTCGAGTTCGGACGGCTCGAAGAGGCGCTGGTGGCACTCAAAGAAGGTGTCAGGGAAGAACCCCGCAGCAACGAGCTGCTCCTCGATCTCGAGGCTCTGACGTACCGCATGGGACGGAAGGAGGATTGTCTCAAGCTTCTGGAGGGCGCCCAAGACTCGCCGGAGGCGGTCGCGAGGCGATGTCTCCTGCTTCTGGACGTGCACCACGCCGAGAAGGCGAGCTCCGTCGCAAGAGACAGTAGGGGCGACCTCCATCAGCTAGATGACATTCTAGCAATCGCACTTATCAATCAGGGGAAATACAAGGAAGCGGCCGAGACCTTGAGAGAGTGTCTCGGCGAATTCACCGGTTCCCCCGAGCTGCTGAACAATCTTGGCGTCTGCCTACGGTTCATGGGAGAACTGGATGAAGCAGAAAAGGTGCTGAACGAGGCGGTCCAAATCGCGCCGATCTATGCGGACGCGTGGAACAACCTCGGATGCGTGCTCTATATCAAAGGAGCTCTCGAGGAAGCCGAGAAGTGCCTGAGCGAGGCGTTATTGATCGACAGGCGATCGTCGTTCCTCCTGAACCTCGGCATGTGCCGTCTCAGTATGAACGACCTGGACAGCGCGCAGGAGTTCTTCACTTCGGCTTTGAGGATCGAGCAGACCGCCGATGCGCTTAACGCACTCGGGATAGTCTCGGAGAGGAAGAAGGAGATCGTCAAAGCGCTCGAGTTCTACGAGGCCGCACTGGGGAAGGCCTCGAACTTCCAGGATGCGCTCGTAAACAGGGATCGATTGAAAAGCGCACTAAGGCAAGGCTCGGTCTGAAATAGGAATTGAAAGGGAAAAGGCCAGATTAGGTGATGTTCATCACGACGACGTCCCTGACCGCCCGCATCTCGCCGAACGGCAGGATGAGCCTCCCCTGCGCATCGGTCTTGTAAAGCCTGGATTCGATCTCCTCAGCGGGCACGACCAATACGTGTTGGATCTCACCAGTCGTGGTGTCGACAACAAAATTCTCAATCATCCCCAGAATCTGTCCGTCGTTCGTCATTACGGTCTTGCCCTTCAACTCCGTGATGAATTTCCTCATTCCCAGCACCCGCCCTTCTGATATTGGCCAATACTGATATTATGAATAAGGTTGTCCGTATTTAATCCTATTGCCATGCCATCTGGATTCGCCCTTTTCGGGATCATGCTCCCTCGGTCCAGAGGGTCGTGCCAGCACGACCTTGCAGGGACTGGACGGACGCGCCTTGTCATGAGGGAATGCCAGTTCCGGTGGTGCGGGATCTGGCTTTCGCGGCGAAGGAATCAGGGAGAAAATTCTTATAAAGAGTACTGCGCTAATACGGGTCCCAAGGTAGTATACTGATGGTGCGAAACCGTAGACCGCCCCGTCACTCGAACGGCAGCGCCTTCGTGAACATTTCTGGCGACTACCGTTACATGGGTGAGGGGCATTACGAGAGCGTCGAGGCGGAGATACAAGAAATCCCTGTCTATCCCCAAGTAAAGGAATCGCTGGACGCCTACGTCGTTCCTCTTTGCATGGAAAGGGCCAGGATGGCTGGAATCAAGGTCCCTGAGTACTATATCTCGAACGGGTACTTCGAGCCCCCGGCTATCGTCTATCCGATAAACCCCTTCATGAGGAAGCACAGCATTGTTTACAAAGAGGGGCACGTCAAGACGATCGGTAAGTCGCTGACGAGGAACTACAAGTACCCGATCTGCGTCCAGAAGATCAAGGGAGAAGCGTCGATCAGGGAGTTCAAGTGCGTCATGGGAACGAGCTCGACCGAGGAGTTCGATCCCATCGCCTCCAAGGTCTGGAACCTTTTCCACCTGCCGATATGCAAGGTGAGGGTGATCGAGAACGGCGAGCTCCTTCTGAGCGCTGTGGAGCCCTTGCCGCTGCACCAGCTCAGACCCAAGGAGCTCAAACTTCTAAGGAAGGCGAACGAATGGCAAATATAGCCTGCTTCGTCGAGCGCTACACCATCAACAAGGCCGAGGAGCTCAACGCCCTCACGAACTTCAAGATCGCGGCCATGAACATGGGACACCAGTTCGAATACATGTTCCGGTCGGACATCGGGAAGATACCCGACTTTGACGCGCTTTTCATCCGGTCCACCACGGACCCGATGAACGCCTGCTACGTCGCGTCGAGGATCGCGGAGATCAACGGGCTCAGAGTGATAGACGACCCGAGTTCCATAATCATCTGCTGCGACAAGATCAACATGTACCTCAGGCTGATGCGTGCCGGCCTCCCTATTCCTGAGACCAGATTCCTTGGCAAGAGGGAGATGGACAGGAAGACCGTGCTGAACCTCTTCGAGGAGCTTGGCTCCCCGATAATCCTCAAGGCGCCGTTCAGCAGCTTCTCCGCTTACGTCGAGAAAGTGGACAACATCCATGCGTTCTACGAGACCGCCCGGCGCTACTTCAGGAGGACGAGCGAGATCGTCGTGCAGCAGTTCGTGCCGTCCAACTTCGATTGGAGGGTCACGACGCTGAACGGCGAGGTGCTGTTCGTCTGCAAGTACGTCATGCCCCCTCACAGCTGGAAGGTACAGCACAGGGAGAACGGGCACGTGATGTGGGCGAAGATCGAGGCCATGGACCTGAATGATGTGGACCCTAAGCTCATCGAGGTCGGTCTGGCGGCGTCAAAGGCCGTTGGCGACGGCCTGTACGGTGTGGACATCAAACAAGTCGACGGGCACTATCTGGTCATCGAGGTCAACGACAACCCCAACATCGACGCTGGCGGAGAGGACGCGAAGAACCCCGAGGTCTACGAGCGCGTCGTGAGGTACCTGGCCGGTGAATAGGCATATGATCAGACCGGCAACCCTGTCGGACTTGGATTCGCTGGCACTTCTCGAGAGGCAGTCTTTCCCCGATGATGCCTTTTCTCGGAAGAGGTTAAAACACCTTGTCAGTCGCGCTAAGTCCGTGACGCTCGTCTACGATGAGGACGGGATCCGTGGCTACGTGCTACTTCTGTTCCGGGACGACACGGATGCCGCTCGCATTTACTCCATATGCGTGGACAGAAGCCACAGGAACAAGGGGGTCGGGAAGGCGCTCGTCGGTTCGGCCGAGAGGGTCGCGAAGGAACGGGGATGCGGGCGCATGACCCTCGAGGTGAGGGAGAACAGCGACGCGGCAGTCCGATTCTATGACAGACTGGGCTTCTTCTTCGTCGGCAAGCTGACGGATTATTATCATCCGGGCGCGCACGGCCTTAGGATGATGAAACGCCTCTGATTCTTGGAACGTCATCTAGCAGCCAGGAGATATCTGGGCACTACCTGTACGATCCCAGCCCTTCCCAACCGGCGCGCGCCTTTTCCAAGACCTTGCCGATGTTCTCGTACTGCTTCATCACGTCCCTGTCGACGGAAGGCTTCACGATCTTGAGCGCCGCCTCGAAGTGCCTCGCCTCGACCACCGCCGCGTTCTTATCCTCTCTGAGGGCGATCATCGCAGCCTCCCTGCAGAGATTCTCGAGGTCCGCGCCGACGAACCCCTCGGTCCTGGACACGAGGTAGTCGAGGTCCACATCCTTCAACGGCATCGAGCGCATGTGGATCTTCAGGATCGTGCTTCTCGCCGAAGCGTCAGGTATCGGCGTTAGGATGAGCCTGTCGAACCGTCCCGGTCTGAGAAGCGCTGGGTCCACGATATCCGGTCTGTTCGTTGCTGCGATTACTGTCACCCCATCAAGACTCTCGAGTCCGTCCATCGAGGTTAGGAGCTGGTTCACCACCCTCTCCGTGACGTTCGTGTCCGACCCGACCCCTCTCCTCGGCGCGATCGCGTCGATCTCGTCCAGGAATACAATCGCTGGAGCGACCTGCTTCGCCTTCTTGAACATCTGGCGTATCGCCTTCTCGCTCTCCCCGACCCACTTGCTCATGATCTCCGGACCTTTGATCGAGATGAAGTTCGCCCTGGATTCGGTCGCGACTGCCTTGGCGATCAGGGTTTTTCCTGTACCCGGAGGCCCGTAAAGGAGCACGCCCTTCGCGGGCTTGATCCCCAGTCTCTTGAACGAGTCCTGGTTCTCGATCGGCATCTCGACCATCTCCCTCAGCTGCATTTTCACCTCGTCCAGGCCGCCGACGTCCTCCCAAGTGACCCTCGGTATCTCGACCAGGACCTCCCTCATCGCGCTCGGCTCGACCTCCTTCAGGGCCTCGTCGAAGTCGTTGGCAGTGACCCTCACCTTTTCGAGGATCTCGGAAGGAACGGGTTTGTCCAGCTCAAGTTCCGGGACGAGCCGTCCGAGGCATTTCATCGCGGCCTCTCTCGCCAACGCCGCCAGGTCCGCGCCGACGAAGCCGTGAGTTATGTTCGCGTACTTGTCCAGGTCCACTTCCTCCGCCAGTGGCATGCCTCTCGTATGGATCTGGAGTATCTCCTTCCTGCCATCGCGGGTCGGCACCCCTATCTCGATCTCCCTGTCGAACCTTCCCCCCCTCCGCAGGGCGGGGTCGATCGAATCCTCCCTGTTGGTGGCCGCAATGACGATGACCTGCCCCCTTCCTCCCAGTCCGTCCATGAGCGTCAGCAGTTGAGCCACGACCCTTCTTTCGACCTCGCCCTGGACATCCTCCCTCTTCGGCGCGATCGAGTCGAGCTCGTCGATGAAGAGGATCGACGGGGAGTTCTTCTCGGCCTCCTCGAACTTCTCCCTCAGCTTCTGCTCGCTCTGGCCGTAGTACTTCGACATGATCTCCGGGCCCTGGATCGCATAGAAGTTTGCGCCTGCCTCGTTCGCCACCGCCTTGGCGATCAAGGTCTTGCCGGTACCAGGAGGTCCGTAGAGCAGCACACCTCTCGGCGGATCGATTCCGAGTCTGTCGAATAGCTCTGGGTGCTTGAGCGGGAGCTCGATCATCTCCCTGACCCTCTGAAGCTCTTCCTCAAGACCACCGACGTCATCGTAAGTGGTCGAAGGCGCGACCAGCTCCGCCGTCTCCATCGGCTCGGTCTTGACGCTCAGTTCCGTGTGGTCTCCAACGACGACGACGCCGTTCGGCACCGTGCTGACGACGACGAACGGAAGGAACCCTCCCATGAGCGCAATATTTGGTATGATTATCTCGTCGCCCTTCACAAGGGGCCTGTTGATCAGTCCCTTCCTGAAGAGCTCCTCGACCCCCTGGCCGAACCTCACTCTCTTGCCCTGCGGGATCTTCGGAGCGACAAGGACCTTCGACGCCGGCTGGGAGTCCGCCTTGGTGACCGTCACCTTCTCTCCGATGGAAACGCCGGCGTTCGACCTTATCATTCCGTCCATTCGGATGATCCCCTTCCCCTCATCCTCCTGGGCGGCCCTGAAGACCTTCGCGGCGGTGTTTCTCTTGCCTACGATCTCTATGACGTCCCCGACCTCGACGCCCAAGTCCTTCCTCGTCTTCGAATCGATCCTTGCCCGTCCCAGACCGACCTCGGACTGGTGATGAGCGCGTGCAACGCGGAGGGTTACTGAGTCCACCATCCTCTCCCCGTCTGCAAAACGACGAGTTCTCACTTAAACCTTTTGAATTGCTGGCCTCGCTCGACGCCGGCGACCAGAATTCGCTCCCGCCATAAGGGCGGGGGTAGGACGAAGGGTTAATCTCTTACGAGTCGTTTGAACGCCATATGCATATGGAGGCCGACTGCGTCCCGTGCCTTCTGGGCAGGGTGCTTTTCGAGACGAATCTGTGCGCTCCAGAGAAGAAGTCCAAGGTGATGGGGGAGTGCATCAAGGTGCTATCCGAGAAGTACCGTCCCGGCGTGAATTCCGCTGTGACCGCGACCGCGGTGCACCGAAGGGCGTACGACCTGCTCGAGTGCAGGGACCCGTACGCCGACCTGAAGAAGCGGAGCAACGAGGTAGCCGAGGAGATATTCGGGAAGGCAAAGGATTTCGTCGAGTCTGCGAAGGACCCGCTCGAAGCCGCGTCGTTGGTGGCGATCGCGGGCAACGTGCTCGACTTCGGCATCGATGCGGCGCTTGAGGATCCGGAGGAACTCGCAGGTGAGTTCGATTCCCTCGTTAGACAGGGGCTTGCGATCAACGATGTTCCCAAAATGAGGGAGATAATCGAGAAGGCGGAGAATGTCGTCTACCTCCTCGACAACTGCGGCGAGGTCGTCCTTGACAAGTTGCTCGTGGCGGAACTGAAGTGGTTCGGAGTGAGGGTCGTGGGGGTGGTCAAGGGTGAGCCGATACTCACCGACGCGACCGAGGAGGACGCGCGGTCTACCGGGATTGACAGGTTGTTCGATGAGGTCCTCACCACGGAATCCTTCGCCGTCGGCATCGATCTGAAGCGTATCGGACAGCGCCTGAAGAAGAAGCTCAAGGACGCCGATCTCATCGTCTCGAAGGGAATGGCGAACTTCGAATCGCTATCGGACACGGACCTCCGTCCGATCGCCCATCTGCTCAGAGCGAAATGTCTGCCGGTCGCGAAGGCCATCGGCGCGAAGAAGGAAGACAACGTTGTGAGGGTCGTTGACTGATATGGGGAGCATTCTTGGAAGACTCAAGCGCATCGTTCGCCAGAACCAGGCATTCAACGGCCTGCGCGGAACATCCTACTATTGGTGGTTTGCCAGGATCTATTCTGCCGTGAACAGTGTACTGGAACGCCGTTCGGGCCCTAGCTATGATGAGTTGACATTCAGGATAATCAAGATGGTATTAGGTGAGGATTCGAATTGCATTGATGTCGGTGCGGGAACCGGTTATATTCTTCGGATGATAGTGAAGTGCGCCCCTCAGGGACGCCACTATGCCTTTGAGCCGGCCCCAGCGTCGGCAGACGTGTTGCGAAGAAACTTCAGGAACGTGGAGGTCCTTCAAGTGGCTCTCTCTGATAAAGAAGGACAATCGACGTTCCAATATGTTAAGAGCAGACCGACCTTGAGTAGCCTGGCACAACGTGAGGTTGAAGAATGTGAAGAAGTAGAGAATATCACGGTGAGAACCGCCAAGCTGGACGACATCTTCCCAGAACGTTTGCCGCTGAGTCTTATGAAAATCGATGTGGAGGGTGCCGAATACTTCGTGATCAAAGGGGGAATCGAGACGGTCAGGCGATGCAAGCCGATCATCATCTTTGAGTGTGGAATCGGAGGGGCGGATGTTTTGGGCGTTCTCCCCCAGGATATGTACGATTTGCTGACAATCGAATGCGGGCTCAGGATCTCGACGTTGGAGGGGTTCTTGAAGAAAGAGATGCCGCTCTCAAGAGATGAGTTCGTCGGGCAATATGAGATAGGCATCAATTATTGCTTTGTCGCCCATTCTTGAGATGAAAACCGTGATCGCTTCTTACTTTCGAGGGTGGACAGATATGCCTTCCCCTTTACCTCCGTCGGTGATGCGGGTGCCTCTCAGTCAGGATTAAGTCCGGCTCCATGCATTGTTATGTGATCACCGGCGAACCGCTGGGGGGGCCTATGGATCAGGGAATGACTAGCTCGCAAGTCGAGTCTATAGACATGGTCAGGACTACTCTGAAACGGAGAGAGCGGTTTGTCATCGCTACTGGCGTGTCAAGTGATACGACGAACATAGCTGTTCGGGTTCGGAGCGGGAAATTGGAGGGTTGGGGTGCGGCCGCCCCGAACACCGTAACGGGTGAGACTTCTGATTCGATCGAGCGTGCCCTTCGTGAGGCTAGATCGCGTCTGATCGGAACCGACCCCCGTGACGTCCCAGAGATTCACAGGATGCTGGAGGAATCGATCGGGGCGAATCCGGCGGCAGTGGCGGGCATCGATTTGGCCATTCACGATCTATTGGGGAAGATGTACGATGCTCCTGTGTGCAGGCTGCTGGGGCAGAAGAAGGAGAGTATCGAGACCTCGATGACAATCGGCATAGCGGACCTCGAATCGACGGTAAAGAAGGCAAAGAGAAGCGTCGAGTTGGGATTCGGAGTCCTGAAGCTCAAGATCGGATTGGATCCAGAGGAGGACATCCGCAGGATCAGGGGGGTCAGGGAGGCCGTCGGCGAGGGGATCAGGCTTAGGGTCGACTGCAACCAGGGGTATTCTCTCAAGGTGGCCAAGCATGTCGTCAGAGAGCTGGAGCCTCTTTCCATCGAGTTCATCGAGCAACCTGTGCGCGCCGATGATTGGGAAGGGCTCAGGGACCTGACGTGTGCATCATCGATCCCGATCATGGCGGATGAGGCGGTGAAAACGCCGGACGATGCGGAGAGGCTGGTCGATGGTGGATACGCCCACATGCTGAATCTGAAGTTGATGAAGTGCGGCGGGATCTATCCGGCCGTCAGGATCGCAGAAATATGCGAGAGGGGAGAAGTCAAGGTCATGGTGGGGTGCATGGCCGAATGCCAGGCAAGCATCGCCGGTGGGTTGCATTTCGCACTTTCGCAGAAGATCGTTGAGTACGCTGATCTCGACTCTCACTTCTCTCTGCTGAAGGACCCAACGAAGGGTCTGACCTGTTCGCACGGCAGACTCTCGCCGCGACAGGGTCCCGGTCTCGGGGTTGAGGTCGATCTGGTGGCGCTGCTATTCCCGTTCCCCATTGCGTGAGCTCTTCGTTGGAAACGCTAATAATCGCAAACGGAGATAGTGGTCGGTTCAATCGCAACGGAAATGGAGCGAATGATTACGGCTTATTCCCTACATCACTTTGAACGTCCAGGAGGATCTCCAGTGGGTTGTAAGGTTCGTCAAGCGGTGGTTCTCGCAGGGGGTGAAGGGACAAGGCTCCGCCCTCTTACCAATACGAGGCCGAAGCCCCTTCTCCCTGTTCTCGGAAGGCCTTGCGTGGAGTACGCGATTCGGTCGCTGGCCTCGGCCGGAATCGAGCAGGTCTTCCTCGCTTGCGGATACAGGTCCGCCGACATTGTCGCAGTGCTCGGGGACGGCAAGGACCTCGGGATCGAGCTGGTCTATGCGTTCGAGGACGAGCCGGCTGGCACCGCCGGGGCCGTGAAGCTCCTGGGGGACAAACTGGAGGGCACCTTCGTCGTCGCGAGCGGCGACGTATTGGTGGATGTCGATTTGAGTGAGATCCTACGCTTGCACAGGGACAAGGGCGCAATCGCTACTATTGCCCTCACCGAGGTGGATACACCGCAGGAGTTTGGCATCGTAGGCCTTGACGAATCGAGCAGGATCATCCGGTTCAAGGAGAAGCCAGCACCTGCAGAGGTCTTCTCCAACCTGATCAATGCCGGAATATACGTCCTGCAAACCGATGTCCTCGATTACATACCTGATGGGGAGAAGTTCGACTTCTCGAAGAACCTCTTCCCCTCGCTTCTAGATGCTGGTAGGCCTCTATTCGGCTCAAAGCTCGACGGGCTTTGGAAGGACATCGGAAGGCCTGGGGACCTCTTGGAAGCGAACATCAAGATGGCCGCAAAGAGGGGAAAGCGGATCGAGATCGAGGGGGTGAGCATCTTCGGCAGCGTATGCGCGACGACATTCTCAGCGAACGGCGCCGTGCTCGAAGGACCTCTGTACCTCGGTGACGGAGTGAAGGTGGGCGAAGGCACGCGGCTCTCCTCTTCTGCCATCGGAAGCGGGACGGTCATCGGGAAGGGGTCCGAGATCCACGGATCTCTCGTGATGGACCGCTGCAACCTCAGCGACAATTGCATCATTAAGGGCAGCCTAATCGGTGAGAGGTGCAACGTGGGTGGCGGGGTCGCGCTGGTGAACAGCGTCCTGGGAGACGGCGTCACGCTGGAAGGCCCGATCTCTCTGGAAGGAAAGACGCTTGAGTGACAAGGTCGCTTTTTTTCGTGTATGCGTTCCGGTTAAATAATCGGAGGCGAATTGCCCCGGACATGAGGAAGGAGTTGATCAAGTACGAGGCGTTCCTTATCGTAGCTAGCTTCATCTGGGGCACCTCGTTCGTCTCCGTCAAGATCGGCGTGGAGCATGTTGACCCATTCCTCTTTTCCATTCTGCGGTTCTTCTTCGGCTCTCTGGTGCTAATCGTTGTGCTCGTCCTTCTGAAGAGAATGAACAGCAGGCTGTTCAAGGACAAGATCATTTGGGGAATCGCCTTGATCAATGCTGTCGCGCTGGAGTTCCAGCATCTCGGAATGACTATGACCAGTGCGACAAACGCGGTGTTGCTTGTCGATATCGACGTCGTCTTCGTAGCGCTGCTGGCAACAATCGTTCTGTCCGAGAAGATCACCAGCAAGATCATGATCGGATTGCTCCTGGGCATGGTCGGAGTCGTCATCATCACAACGAACGGAGACTTTTCCTCGGTGTTCAGCGGGAGCTTCATCGGGAACGCGATGGTGTTCTTCGGCGGCGTGCTCTGGGCGTTCTATGTCGTATATCAAAAGAAGGTCCTCGTCCGGGAGTCGGACGTCCTTCAAGTTACTGGCGTAGTGGTATTCGAGACGACGATCTTCCTGCTGCCCATGACCTTGCTGTTCGCTGGGAGCTATGTTGTTGACAGCGTTGGATGGCTGAGCGTTGTCTACACCGGCGTGCTGTGTACCGGCCTAGCGTTTCTACTGTACAACATTGGCCTCAAGGCAATAAGCGCGACCGTATCATCGATAATCCTGCTCCTCGAGATCGTGTTCGCCATGTTGTTCGCGTTCCTTGTACTGGGGGAGACCCCGACGGTCGTGACGGCGATGGGCGGCGCGCTGATAATCCTCTCGATAATCGTCATATCGCTGAACGGGGCAAACGGTTATCGTTCGAACGAGGCCGCGAAGGGTTCCTAGGTCCGATACTTCGACAGAAGCTCTTGGGCCTTGTCCAGTTTGTCCACCCCAATCGCTACTTCCTCGGCCTGTACCCTCGAGCCCAAGATGAATAGGGACTCTATGTTGATTCCGGCCCTCGCGAGCTTCTTCGTCACCTTGGCGAGCTCGCCTGGTCTGTCCGGAAGGGAGATGACCAACACTTCCCTCTCGGTGAACTCCATGCCAGCGCCCTTCAGGGCGCTCCTGGCACTGTTCTCGTCGTCTGTGATGACGTGAATCATGGGCTTGCTCGGCCCAAGATCGGTCGATATTCCGCGTATGTTCACCGCGTTCTTGGCAAGAACCTCGGCCATTCTGGCGACTTCGCCTGGCCGGTTATGGATGTAGACCTCGAATTGCTTCAGTGTCATCGCCATTCAATTGGCGGTCTTTGTTTAATAAACCTATGGTGGACCTTCGGACTCTTCGAATCAATGTGACCAGGAACGCGCCTTCCCCAGTCAGCGCCATTTGGCGGCAGTTCCGTCC
>Ga0315282_10008420_pt1 | contig 16702 bp, 14 predicted proteins | sample YL17G07_20_MG_FD_203693 | JGI IMG/M metagenome (GOLD analysis project Ga0315282, IMG submission 203693) | Sediment microbial communities from Yellowstone Lake, YNP, Wyoming, USA - YL17G07_20 | ecosystem: Environmental > Aquatic > Freshwater > Lake > Sediment | place: USA: Wyoming | collected...
CATCTCGATGTGGCAGGCCTATTTGGGAGTGGTGGCCACGATTCTGGCGATGGGCCTGGTCGGCTACTTGATTACGGAATTGCCGCAAGGGATTACGGTGGCCGGCTTTCACCTGAAGGACATGTATAAGGTGATCGCCATCGGCAGCGTGGTTTTGAGCGCGGCCTGCCTCGCGCCGACTCTGCTCCTGCTCAAAGAAACCCGGCACACCGAGAAAAAGGAAGTCCCTTATTCGATGCTGCGCGCCTGGTGGGAAACCCTTAGGAACCGCGCTTTCCTGCCCTGGGTGGTCTCGGTCTCGCTGCTCCGGCTGGCCGCGGACATCGTGATTTCCTCCATCCCCTTCCTGATGATGTACCTCCTCTTCAACACCTCGCTCGCGGATAAATCCGAGCTCCTGGCCGGCGGCGTTCAGCTCACCATCATGGTCGTGGCCGCGGCTATGTTTCCGCTCACCAACTGGCTTTCCTCGAAATTCGGCAAGCGCTCGGTCTTCCTGCTCTGCCTGCTCTGGTTCGGCCTCTTCCTGCCGGTGTGGGCCACCCTGCACCTGTGGGGGCCGATCCCGCCCGTCTATCGTCCCTTTATTCTGTTCCTGTTGGCGGCGCCCCCGGTCTCGGCCATGCTGGTGCTGCCCCGGCCGATTTTGGCCGACATTATTGACTACGATGAGACGGTGACCGGCTTTCGGCGGGAATCCGTCTATAACGGGGTCGAGGGCCTGTGGACCAAAAGCTTTTCCGCGCTGTCGCCCTTGATCCTCGGCCTGATGTTTGACCTGCTCGGCCGCACCCATGATCGCCCTCTGGGCATCATTCTCGTCGGCCCGGTGGCTGGGCTGATTACCTTGTTGTCTTTTGCGGCCTTCCGTTTCTATCCCTTGAAAAAATAGCAGGGAAGCAGGCATTCTTGCCTGCGGCGGTGAGGAAGCCCGCCGGCCAGAATGAGGGTGCGGCCTGAATCTTGATTTTCCGGGGCGGAGTCCTAATATATATACTCATGAGCCAGAAGCGGTCCATCCTGGTCGGGTTGTTGGCCTTGCCTTTGCTCTTCGGCAATATCCTGCTGCTGCAGCGCCGCATAGATCAGGCTCTGGATCAAATGAAAGAAGAAGGGGCTTATCACCTGCAGCCGCCTAACGCCGCGGCGGTCAAGGTGGCCAGTATCGGCTACTCCGACCTGGTGGCGGACGCCTACTGGCTCCAGGCGATCCAGTATGCCGGCACCATGTTCAAACTCCATCAACCCTCCCAGGATCTGATCCCCGCGGTTGATTTTATTACCGACCTGGATCCCCGGTTTGAAATGCCTTACGTGTTCATCGGCTCTATCTTCGCCATCGAGGGCGGCAATGGGCAGGGCATCGAGCGCATTCTCAAAAAGGGCTGCCTCGCCTTGCCCAACGACTGGAAGCTTTTCTTTTATTTGGGTTTTACCCAGTATTATCTCCTGCAAAAATATCCGGAGGCTGCGGACAATCTGGACGTGGCGGCCGATCTCTCCGGCTACCTGAACTACGCTTTGCTGGCCAGCCGGATCCGGGCCGAGGGCGGCAGCCCCGAACTCAGCATTGACTTTCTGAGTCACATCTTGGAAAAGACCGAAGACCCCGTCTATCGCCACAACATCGAGCAAAGGATCAGGGAACTGATGGTGCTCGTGCAACTGAATTTCTTGAACCAGAAACTGGCGCGTTACCAGGAACTGGAGGGCAAGCCGGCGACCAGTTGGCAAGACTTGGATCGGGCGGGCGTGCTTCGCCCGGCCGAGATGCCCGCGCATCCGTTGGGCGGGACCTATTCGATTGATCCGAAGACCGGCCGGGCCAAGAGCTCGATCCAAGTTCATGAAGGCATCTACCGGCGCGGCGGGAAGTGAGAGCGATGAAAGTCATCCAAACCGAAAACTTGTCCAAGACCTTTCGCGTGGGCTTTCGCCAGCGGCGGGTGGAAGCCGTGCGGGGCTTGAACCTGGAGGTCGAGTCGGGCGAGATCTTCGGCTTCCTCGGCCCCAACGGCGCCGGCAAGACCACCTTCATCAAGATGCTGCTCAGCCTGATCTATCCCACCGCCGGGACCGCGACCCTGCTCGGCCGGCCGGTCGGCGACGTCGAAACCCGCCGCCGGATCGGCTTTCTGCCCGAGCAGCCGTATTTTTATGATTACCTGGACGGCCGCGAGTTTCTTGATTTCTTCGGCCGCTTCTTCGAACTCGAGACCCGGACCCGCGGGCAGCGGGTGAATGACCTGCTCGCGCGCGTGGGCCTGGCCGAGGCCGGCCGGCTGCCCTTGCGCAAGTACTCCAAGGGCATGCTCCAGCGGATCGGCATGGCCCAGGCCCTGCTCAACGATCCCGAGCTGGTGATCCTGGACGAGCCCATGTCCGGCCTGGACCCGCGGGGCCGCAAAGAAATCCGGGACCTGATCCTGGAGCTGAAAAAGCAGGGCAAAACCATTTTCTTCAGCACCCACATCCTGCCCGACGTCGAGATGATCTGCGACCGGGTGGGCATCATCCACCAGGGGCGCCTGGTTCAACTGGGCCGGCTGGACCAGATTTTAAGCGCCGAGGTGCAGTCGGTGGACCTGCAGGTCAAGGGCCTGAACCCGGCCAGCCAGCCCGCGTTGGAAGCCCTGGGCGCTTCCGTGCTGGAGCAGGGCGGGCACTGGTTGATCCGGGTTCCCGGCCAGGCCGCGGCCGATCAGGTCCTGGAGCTGGTGCGCCGGCAGCACGGCCAACTGATCGCGCTGGCCCCCCACCGCGAAACCCTGGAAGAATATTTCCTGCGCCAGATCGGGAACCAGGAGGGAGCCGGGTCATGAAAGTCTGGGCCGTTGCGCTCAATACCTTCAAGGAAACCATCCGCGACCGGATCCTGTATAACCTGCTCGTCTTCGCGCTGCTCATGATCCTGCTCACCATCGCGCTCGGCGAGTTGACCATCGGCGAAGAAGTCAAGGTCACCACCGACCTCGGCCTGGGCTGCATCTCCATCTTCGGAACCCTCATCGCCATCTTCCTCGGCATCGGCCTGGTCGGGAAGGAAATCGAGCGCAAGACCATCTATTCGCTGGTGGCCAAGCCCCTGCCCCGTTACCAGTTCCTGCTCGGAAAGTTCGCCGGCCTCTTCCTCACCATCCTGGTCAACCTCGGCATCATGACCGTCGCCTATGTCGGCGTCCTCTATTACATGGCCGGCAGCTTCACCTGGCCGCTCCTCCAGGCCATTCTCCTGATCCTGGTCGAGCTCGCCATCATCATCGCCGCCGCGCTGCTCTTCTCCACCTTCACCAGCCCCACCCTCAGCGCCATCTTCTCCCTCGCCTTCTTCGTGATCGGACGCATGTCCGAAGACCTCCGCCTTCTCGGCGGCAAGTCCAAGAGCATCCTGTTCCAGCACTTCTCCCAGCTCCTCTACTATTGCCTGCCCAACCTCTCCAATTACAGCAAACTCCATGCCGCCGCCTACGGCGATGCCCTGAGCCTCGACCTCTTTCTCCAAATCGTCGGCGTCGGCATCCTGACCACCGCCTTCATCCTCGGTCTGGCCATGCTGATTTTCCAGCGTCGCGATTTTACATGAATAGTAGGCAGTAGACAGTAGGCAGTAGACAGGGAGAAGACAACCCGGATGCCGCAGAATTCTTTGCCAAAAGCTCCGCGCTGGGGAGTGGTGGTTTTGCTGGCCGGCATTTTTCTCCGGATTCTCGTCTCCGGCCGAATCCATCCCCTCATCAATCCCGCCCTGCTCATCCTCTTCGCCGGGCTTTTGCTCTGGCGCCGGCCCGGCCGCGGCCAGGGCTTCTGGATTCCCAAGGGACTCGAGCTGGCCTTCCTCCTCTTGCTCGGCGCCGCCGGGCTCTCGATCCCGCTCGGCCTGCTGCCTCGCGCGGGCTGGGATCAGATGATCACCTGGCTCGGGCACCTATGCCTGGTGCTCGCCCTGATTCGCTGGCTTCACCCGGGCCAGGCCCGCACCGCGGCCGGGGTCATGGTGCTGGCCGGGCTGCTCTCGGCCGGAGTGGCCCTGCGCCAGTATTTCGGCGGCTTTGCCGACACCCTCGAGCTCGCCCGCCCCACCGATCCCTACGTGGTCCAGACCTTGCTCGAGCGACGCGTCTTCGGCCTCACCTTCTCTCCGGACATGTTCGCCGCCCTCATGGCCATGCTGATCCCGCTGAGTCTGGCCCTGGCCCTGGAGCACGGCGCCAGCTTCGACTCTCTGCCCCGTTGGCGAACCGCCTTCCTCCTCCTCCCCGCCGCGCTGCTGGGGGTGCCCTTGATCCTCTCTCGCTCGCTGGGCGGATGGCTGGCCGCGGCGGCAGGTCTCCTGATCTTCTTCCTCCTCGCCTCTCGCGAGCTGCCGCCCCTGCCGCGCCGGATCGGTCTGGCGGCCGGAATCCTGGCGCTTGCCGCCGGTCTCTGCTGGATCGGGATCACGCGCGGTCATTATTTTATTCGGCTGCAAAGTCCGGCCAACCCGATCATGCTGCGTCTGCAGAACTGGCGCACCGCTTTGGCGGTTGCGGCCGAGCGGCCCGCGAGCGGCGTGGGGCTGGGCAACTTCGGCCTGGCCTACATGGCTCACCGGCCAGCCGCCGGCAATGAAGTGCTGGACGCGCACAATAATTATCTGCAGGTGCTGGCCGAGACCGGCCCCCTGGGCCTGCTCGGGTTCGCCGGCCTGGCGCTGATCTTCCTGTCCCAGGGTTGGCGGCAAGCGCGGCGCCCCGGCGCCTGGATGGCTAAGGGCCTGCTCGCGGCCGGCGTGGTTTTTCTGGCTCACTCGGCGGGCGATTTTGATCTCTACGTGCCCGAGGTCGCCGGCGTCTGGTGGACCTTGGTGGGGCTGCAGGCGCTGCTCTCCGGGCAGCCTGACCCGGCGCCGGGCCGCGGCTCCCGCGCGACCCGGGCCGCGCTGGCTGCTCTTTTAGTTTGCGCCATGGCCGCCGGGGCTTGGCTGATGATGAGCCTGGAGCGCGCCCAGGCCGCGGAGAAGGAGATGGCCGGCCAGAACTATCGGGCCGCGGTCAAGGCCTGGGAAAAGGCGGTTCGCCTCGATCCCCATAACGACGTTTACCAGGCCCGCCTGGCCCTGGCCCGCTCCCGGGCCGGGAACCTGGAAGTGGAAATTCAGAGCCAGATCATCCAGGGCTACCGCCTGGCCCAGGAACTCTCGCCGCGCAACCCCTTCTATCATCAGGAGCTGGCCGAGTTTTACCGAGGCCGGAAACAACTCCGCGACGCGGAGACCGAATACCGCCGGGCCGTGGCGCTCTACCCCAACAGCTACGACCTCAACCTGGGTCTGGGTCGGGTCCTGATCGCGGAGAAGAAGTGGAGCGAGGCCGAAGCCGTGCTCCGCCAGGCCCTGGAGTGCAGTCTCTTTAGCTATGGAGCAGTGACGCTGTTGGCGGAAATGTTTTTAGGGACAGGCCGTGAGGAGCAGGCAGATTCTCTGCTCCGAGAGAATGCTTTCAAGCATCCGGACATTTTCAAGTTCTGGTATTCTTGGGCCTGGTTCTGGTTTCAGATGGATAAATGGGACAGAGCTCGAAAAGCCTTCGAAGAAACGATCGAACACTGGCCATGGTGGTTTGAGGGATATACCTTTCTTGCCGTAACAGCTTATCATCAGAATCAGAGAGAAACGGCACTCGACTATGCCGAAAAAGCTCTAAGGATCAATCCAAATGATGAAATGGCAAAAAGAATTCGACAACATGTTCATGATGATTATGAGAGGCTTCACCGACTTAGACCTCATTGATTCTTACCAACTCAAGGCCAGTTGGATCGGGCCTTGGTTCATACCGGTCAAATCCAAGATCAGCTTTTGGCCCTGGTAAGATATTTTGTCGCCGGCCAGCTCCTCGCCGTTGACCGTGATCTCCTTCGGAGCTTTCTCGGCATAGGCCGCAAACCGGCCGCCTTCCACCAGCTCCAGCTCCACCTTGCCCGGCACGCGACTCTCGCGGATGATCGCGGCCGGCGAGATGAATTTATCCGAAAGCCCGATGGCCGCAAACCCGTCCTCAATCGGAACGATGACATACAGCTTGACGCCGAACGGCCAGAGCGAGATTTTCTGTTTCGCGGCCGGGCCGAGCGCGTCGAGCTTGCCGGAGAAGTGCTCGTACACCGCGAACCTTTCCCCTCTCAGTCCTTCGCAGTCCGAGGGCGAGACGGCGCCGCGCACCGGCAGGTTGAGGTAGTTCACGTTCCAGGCCGCGACCAGGCCGGACTTGCCCGCCCGCGCGAAAACCTTGAGCGGCACCCGGGCGAAGCGGGGGTCGGTGAACAACACGTCCCGCGTGGGCAGTCCCGGGTCGTCCACCGGCAGCACCCGGCCGTTGGAGAAAACCAGGGGCAGGAGCAACTCTTTGCGCTCGCGGCCCAGATCGTCGGTGACGTAAACCGGCCCGCCGGAAATGGCCCGGCCGACGGCGTGCATGACCGCGGCCTGGTCATGGCTCTTCCACATGTCCCAGTCCGGGGTAGTCACTTCCGAATACCAGAGCGCATTATAGGCGTTCTTGAAAATGTGGGCGCGCGGGTTGTTGGGCAGGATGGGCACGTAGTCAATCGAGTTGCGCGAGTCGTTGGTCAAGGCCCAGGTGAAGAGCAGCTCGAGATTTTGGGACATGCAGTCAATCACCGCGGAGTTGAAATACCTGGCCGCGGCCGTCTCCAGGTTGCGGATGCCGCCGGCCATCCCGTCCGCGATATTGATTTTCTCCTTGATGGCCGGCCGCAGCCCGGACTGGTTGTCCACCTTGACAAAGTCCACGCCCGCTCCTTTCAAAAATGCATAAAAATCATCGTAGAAGCGCTCGCCCTTTTCCGAGCGGGGGTCCGGCACCGCGCCTTTATCCGAGTACGGGAGCAGCGCGTCGGCGTACTTTCGGCCCAGCTCCGAGTTGATCGCCACCCCGTTCCAGTAGCCTTCCAGGGTGTGCCACACGCCCACCCAGGTGATGCCGTAGCTCTTGATCTTTTCGGTGGTCTGCTTAAGCCCGCCCGGAAAGCGGTCCGGCACCGCCTCGAACGATGTGAGGTGCATTACACAAGGCCGGAAACCGCTGCAGCGCTTGTCCAAAGTCTGCCAGCCGTCGTCAATCAGGATCCAGCGGAAGGGCAGCCCGGCTTCCTGGAAGTGCCGGGCATGGGCCGCCAGTTTCTCTTCGTTGATGTTGCGGTAGTAAGTGTTCCACGAGCACCAGCCCAGGTAGTTGAAAATTTCCGGCCAGGCTTTTTCCCGGCGGAGCTTGCCCCGCGCCCCCATGACCTCCATCGCAAAGGCGAACAACTCGTCATTCAGGCGGTAAGGATCCTTGCCCTGGCCCCAGGCCAGCAGGGGCACCCGTTTGGGCACGTAATGGGAATCAAAGTCCGAAGCGACGACCTTGATCTCGCCGGCCTCGCTCTGGATCAGGGACCGGTGCCCGCCGCCGACCAGCGGGATGGCCGCGCCAAAGCCGCCCTTGGGTCCCTGCCAGAGCACGTACTCGGTCGCCGGCGGCAGCTTGGCCAGGCTATTCGTAAAAAAAGGTTCCACCCACATGTCGTTCATTTTGGAGGGCACGTAGGAAGCGTGGACTTTGGATACGGCCGGCGCTTTGAGGTAAAGCACGAAACCCGCCACCGGAGCCACCGGAGCGTCGGCGTGATATTCCACGGACACGGCGAAGAGGTGGCTGTCCTGAGTAGTTACCACCAGGTCGGGCGGGGTGGCACACGCTCTTCCGGAGAGCGAGAGTTTCATTTCGACTCGGTTACCCGGAGTATTCATCTCCGGCCCCTGGTTCAAATCCAAAGTAAAAGTGCCGTGGCAAGGGCCGCCGTTAATGACCACGCGAGCCCCCTTGAGCCAACTCGAATCGCCGGCCGCCCCGGCCCGGAGCCCGAAACCAAATACTACCAGGGCCGCAAGTGCGATCTGACCGCAGTGCTTCATGGCTTGATCCCTCCCGTTCGTCACATCCCGATGGGTTTCCCTTCCCGCGCCGACTGGTAGCAGGCGTCCACCAGCTCGTGCGCCCGCACCGCCACCTCGAAGCCCGGCTCGGCCTTGGTCCGCGCCAGCACGGCCCGGCAGAAATAGTAATCCTCCAGCACCCCGTACATCCGGGCCAGCTTCTTCTCGACCGGGTCGGTGATCCCTCTCGCTTCCAGGCTCAGATGAAACACCTCTTCTTCACTCAACGTCTTCAGGGCCCGGTCCGCCACCATGTAATCCAGGGGGCCGAAGAACTCGGCCTCGTGCGCATAATAAGCTTTTTCACAAAACACCTCGATCCGGCGGTTGGAATGGCGATGGAGCACGTCGTGCCAGACCGAGACCAGGGTGGCGGTCATGCCCGACTCGAACTCGATCAGCACCCGGGCCAGGTCTTCGATGCCCGGACGGCTGAAGCGGGAAGCGGTGGTGGCCTGGACCTGGTGAATGCGGCCGAACATCCACTCCATGATATCCAGGTCGTGGATGCTGTGCTCGAGCAGCGTGCCGGCGCCGGCCAGCTCCGGCTGGGCGCGCCAGTCGGAGGCGTGCAGGCCCTTGATCGGGAAGCACTGGTCGTCGCGGAAGATGCAGGTGATGGGGAAGCCGGCCTCGGGCCGGCGCGCCAGCTCCTTGAGCGCGTTCCACACCGCGCCCATGCGGAGCACCAGCCCCACCTGGTGCACCACCTCGGCCTGCGCCACCATCTCCAGCATGGCCCGCGCCTCGGCCGCGGTGAAGGCGAGCGGCTTTTCGCAGAAGACGGCCTTGCCGGTCATCGCCGCGGCTTCCACGTATTGTTTGTGAAAGGCGGTGGGCGTGCAGATGAAGACCGCGTTTACCTCCGGGTCCTCGATCACCTTCATCGGCGCGGTCGTCAGCGTCTCCCAGGGGAAAGCTTTGCTCAAGCGGTCCAGCCGGGCCTGGTCCGGGTCGCCCACCGCTTTCAACCGGAGCGGGAAGACCTTCTCTTGCAGGATGGAAGTCAGGTAAAAGGAATGGGCCGAGCCGATCAGGCCGGCGCCGATCAAGCCGACGTTAATTGTTTCCATGAGGGCCTATTTTTGCAGAGAGGAAGCGGGTTTGCAAGTTCTCTCTTTTCTTACTTTTCTTACCTTTCTTACTTTTCTTACCTTTCTTAACCTCAATGGAGGTAACCCAGGGACCGTAACATTTTTTTCTGCTCTTTGGTCACGGGTTGCCTGGCGAAAGTGTCGGCATATTTTCCGGGAAGGTTTTGGTAAAATTGATGGAGCATTTTTTTTAATTCCAAGGCTCGCGCGGAATCAACTCCAGCCAAATCCTTTTGCTCCATCGGGTCCTGCTTGAGATCAAACAGGCGACAAATCTCCTCCCCTTCTTTCTCCCAGCAGATGAGCTTCTCGGATCCTACCGCCAGGGAACGGATGAGGGTCTTCTTCGCCGCTCGATCATCGAGCTCGCTGGTCACCGGCCGGTTGGGATCGCCTCTCCCGGAGAGGATCATCGGCCAAAGTGACTGCCCTTCGATTCCATCCGGGGGGGCCAGGCGCAGGAAGTCCAGTACGGTGGGCATCAGGTCCACCGATTCCACCGGGTCCGGTATGCTCCGGCCCGGGCCAGAGATCCGGGAGCTGAAGACAAAGAGGGGGACGTGGACCTGCTCCTCATAGAGCTGGGTCTTGTGATAGAACCCGCCGTGCTCGTTGAATTCCTCGCCGTGATCCGCGGTTACGATCACCAGGGTATTCTCCAACCAGCCCCGCGACTTAAGCGTCAGAAAAAGCGAATGAATGGCGAGGTCGGAATTTCTGATCTCGCGGTCGTAGTCCTGGAGCAGGGTCAGACCTCGGAGTTGTTCCAGCGACCAAGGCGGGTCCGGGAAGAGCCATGCTTTAAAGGGGAATTCGGTTCCGACCTGGAGCGTCCGGAGCTCGTTGAGGGTGTCCCGGAGCCGTCCGGGAGAATGGACGCCCACGGGACGGGTATAGGGCATATGGGGATCCATGAGGTGCAAATAGAGGAAGAAGGGCCGTCGGGCTTCCTCGTTCAGCCAGCGGGTGACTCGGGCCATTGCATCCAGATCGCCTTGCCAGTAGAACAGAAAATTATGAAGGTCCACGAATACATCGAATCCCTTGTCAAAGTTGCATTCCGGCACCACCAGCGGATTCAGGGAATAGGCCCGAGTCTCAAAGCCTTGGTCATGAAGGATTTCGGCGAGCGAACGAAGTCCCGGGTGGAGCGAGATGTGCAGGTCGTTGTTGGCGCCGTGCTGGACCGGGTAAAGGGAGGTCAGGATCGAGGCGACCGAGGGGGTGGTCCAGTTGGCCGGACTGGTGGTGCGTTCGAAGCGGACTCCCATCCGTCGCCACCATTCAGTCAGATGAGGATCTGTTTCCCGCACCGGATAGCCGAAAGAGGAGAGATGGTCGGCCCGCAAAGAATCCACCACCACCACCACCACATTGGGATGATTCGAAACCAAAGGCGACTGGATTTCAGGCACGCTCAGGTAAACATAGCCGATCTTTTCCCGGGGATCGGTGCTGTTGACCTGGATCACGAGAGGCAAACTTCGGCCACCCCATTTAGAGAGGTCCACGGACTGGGGATACCAAGCCGTGTGATCGCGGGGCAGGTACTTGACCAGAAGGCTTACGGTTCCCGAGGAAGGGTCAACGAGGAACACGCCCAATTGAACCGGCTTGGCTCCCGGCTTGGCTTCCAAGCCGAGGGCAAGCCGCAGAACCCCCTGTTGGGGAATGAAAAAGTCACGGCGGAGCGAGTTGTTCAAGGGCAGGAGCAGGGATCGGCGCACTTCGTAGTTCAATTTGACTTTGCGGGCGGAGAGACGCAGATCTTCAGCTACGCGCTGATCCTCGGGAGGCATCTCCGTGGTATGAACAAACTGAAGTCCATCGTAATTGGTAGGCAGGCGGAAAACCGGCAAGAGCAGGAGGAGGATCGCCAGGACCAACAAATGACCGGGCCAGGCCCAGCGGGGCCGGAACCGACGAAGAATTAAGCTAACGACGGCATTCAGGGCCGAGGCGGTGATCCCGGCTGCCAGCAAGCGCAGATATTCGAAGGTCCAGAACCATCGCACGGAGTAGGCCAGGAGGACAAGGTCGTAGCAGAAGCCGAACCAGAGCCGAGTAGTAAAAAAGAAAATCCATGGCCAAAGTCGCCTGAGTGACATGAGAATAATCCTTCGCAATTATTGATAATCGCATAATTGGTTGACAGGTTGAAACGATTGCCGAATGTTGTAGCCCACCCTTCACGTCTGCGCGAAGGGTGGGGTTTGCCCAGGAAAATCGAGCCGTTTCCACGGAACCCACCCTTGCAGACAAGGGTGGGCTACAAACTTGCCGAGAGCTTTTCTGTCAACCTATTTTGCGATCCTCAATAGAAGCCAAGCGCGATCGGGATTCGAAAATCCCTGGGCTGCGCCCCAAGTTGGAATTCTCCTCATTGTACTTGAACTGCAGCGCAGGAGCAAGATGGTGTTCAAGAGGGATGAATGAATAGGAAGTCTTGAACCGCGGATAAACGCGGATTAACGCTGATCCGTAACAGCAAGAGCGCGAAATGTAAAAAGAAGAGTCTTGGGATTTATGATCCGCGTTCAGCCGCGGTTTCACTCTCTTTCTTAGATTTCTTGACCGCCCCGCTTAGGCCATGATATCCTCAGCCCATGACCGCGCCAAAGTCGCGCCGGTTCTGGTTTCCGTTTCTGGCCGTGGGCTTCGCTTTTTTCATCCTCGCCCTGGTCGAGGCGGGGTTGCGATGGTTCGGAGCAGCCGCCTTCGAGCCGGACCCGTTCGTGGGCTTTGCCGGAAGCCATCCTTTTTTCGTCAAGGTCGGCCAGGGCGACCAGGCCCGCTACCAGGTCAACCCCCGACACCAGCAATTCTTCAATGAAGTTTCCTTCCCCGCCAACAAGCCGGCCGGAAGTTTCCGCGTCTTTGTGGCCGGCGGCTCGGTCGCGCTGGGCTTTCCTTTTTATGAGCCCGGCTCCTTTGCGCGCTTCCTGCAAGTCGGGCTCGACGCGCTCGACCCGGGCCGGCCCCACCAGGTGATCAATGCCGGCGGCTTTGGCTACGCCAGCTACCGGGTGGCGCGGGTGGTCGAAGAGGCGCTGCATTACCAGCCGGACCTGATCGTGGTGATGAGCGGCCACAACGAGTTCCTGGAAAAGCGCGTGTATGGCGAACGCGAAAACCCCAGCCCCTTGCTGACCGCGGTCCAATCCGGCCTGGACCGGCTCCGGCTCTACCGTCTGCTTCGTCAGGCGGTGGCTGCATTGCTGCCCGCGGGCGAGCCTTTGCTCCAGGAACAAGTGACCTGGGAAAAATCCTTGCGCGACCCGGAGCAGGTGGCCCGCGCCCTCGATCATTACCGCTACAACCTGGAGAAGATCAGCCGGCTTTGCCGCGAGCAGGGGGTGCCGCTGATCCTGATGACCTTGCCCTCGAACCTCAAGGATTTCCCGCCGCTCCGGTCCCTGCACCGGTCCGACCTCAGCCCGCAGGATTTGGCGCAGTGGGAGCAATACCGCCGCGCGGGCCTGCAACTGCAAGCCGCGGGGGACGAGAGCGCGGCCGCGGCCGAATTCGAGGCCGCCGAGCGGTTGGACCCGGCTTATGCGGAATTGCATTACGAGCTCGGCCGGACCCTGCTCCGGGCCGGCCTGGCCGAAGCCGCGACGTCGGAGTTCTGGCAGGCGGTGCGGCGGGACGCCTGGCCGGTGCGGGCTTTCCCGGAAATGAACCAGGCGGTGGAGGCCTTGTCCGGCAGCGGCGTGTTCGTGGCTGACGCCCTGGCGCGCTTCACGGACGCGGCGGAAAACCATATCCCGGGGAACGACCTCTTTCTCGACCATTGCCATCCCACGCTTCCCGGCCAGGCGCTTCTGGCCGAGGCGGTGCTGGCCGCCCTCATACAAAACCGAATAATCAATTTGCCGGAGAACTGGCCGCAGTCCTTCGCCTCCGCGGCCCGGGATTATCAGGCCCGGCTGGGTCAGCCCTTCCTGGGCGAGGCCTACTACCGCGCCGCCTTTGAAGTCGGGGTCAATCTCGAGCGGCCGCAAGAGGGGCTGCGCCTGGCCGAAATGGCGAAACGCCTGGTTCCGGAGCACCCGAAGCTGCCGGCGCTGAGGGATCGCCTGCGCCGGCAATTGCGCTCAGCTAAAACCGCTGCTCAGCCCTGATCCGAGCGGGTTCGGGCGGTTTCACTTGCGCTGGGCATGATTTTTTGAAAGACTAGAGAAGGATTGGTTGGCCGGAATTTTGGCAAGGAGAGCGGCGAAAATGGCCTATGAAGATATTCGATATGACAAGGAATCCGGGGTGGGTCGGATCACCCTCAACCGTCCGGCGGTGTTTAACGCGTTTCGGAACCGGACCCTGACCGAGCTGGGAGAGGCGATCCGGGACGGGGCCGAGGACGGGAGCATCGGCGTGATTGTGCTCTCCGGCGCCGGGGGCAAGGCTTTTTGCTCGGGCGGAGACATCGAGGAGATGCGCGCACTCACGCCCGAGACCGGCCGCATTTTCGTCTCGCGGCTGTTCCGGGTTTTTCAGCTCATCCGCACGGCGCCCAAGCCGGTGATCGCCGCGGTGGACGGCTATTGCCTGGGCGGGGGCAATGAGCTGAACCTGGTCTGCGACTTGACCCTGGCCACGGAAAAGTCTATCTTTGGACAAGTGGGCCCGACGGTGGGCAGCACGCCGGTGCTGGCCGGGACCCAGTATCTGCCGCGGCTGGTGGGTGACAAGAAGGCCAAAGAGATTATTTTTCTGTGCCAACGTTATTCGGCCCGGGAGGCCGCGGACCTGGGGTGGGTGAACAAAGTGGTGCCGGACGGAACCCTGGACCAGGGGGTCCGGGAGTGGTGCGAGCGGATCCTCTCCATGAGCCCGCAGGCGCTCCGGATCGCCAAGGTGAGCCTGAACTTTGAGGCCGACCAGCTCTATCCCAGCTTCACCCACGGGATCGAGATGCTGGCCGCCACGTATGGCTCGCCGGAATTGGTGGAAGGAATGAGCGCCTTCCTGGAAAAGCGCAAGCCGGATTTCAACCGGTTCCGCAAATGAGAGGTGAAAGATGCCAGGCGAAACCAAACACAAAAAGATCGAGTACAAGGGCGAGACCGCGGAAATCGTGCTGATGGGCAAGCGGGAAAAGATGGCCGGCTATAGCGGCGAGCTGTTCGTGACGGTGGTCCGCTATGGTCCCAAGGAGAAGGCGAAGTACGACGTGCTCCCGGATTCCACCAGCCCCTCGGACCTCGAGAACCTGCCCCCGGTGAAGACCTTCGACAATTTGAGCCAGGCCATGACCTATGCCCTGGACATGGATCATAATAAAGGCAAATGGAAACAGGAACCTTAGGAGGAAGACCATGCTCGTACCACGATTCGTCCTCACCTTGCTCCTTGCCGCCTTGGCCCCCATCTACACCGGCCCCACCTATTACGGCACCATCGAGTTCGCCGACGGCCGCTCGGTCACCGGCAAGATCCGGGCCACCCAGCAGCAGGAGCAGCTCGGCTTGTTCGTGCCCAAGGAAGGCGCCAACCGCATGATCCCGCTTTCCGATATCCGGCGCCTCTTGTTCAACTGGCGCCAGAACCCGGCCGGCCAACAGCCCTACTTCCTGCAATTGGAAGGCGATATCCAGGTCACCCTGGTCACCGGCGAAGTGGTGCAGGGCGCTTACTTCGGCAACGCCCCCGGCGCCCGCGAGTTCGTGGTCATGCCGGACAACATGGAGCAGTTCGCCGTCGCGCTCAATGACACCAAGCGCACCTTCGGCGAGTGCATCCGCAGCATTGACTTCCAGACCGTCCAGGCGCCCGAGCCGCCGCCCGCGGCCAACGCCAGCCTCACCGGCCATACCGAACGCGCCGATTACCGCCTGAACGCGGACACCGCGGACCTGCTCGCCAAGCCGAATGGATCCGCGGTGGCCAAGTTGCACTCGGGGGTTCCGCTCAAGCACTTGGACCAGAAAGGCGATTGGGTCAAGGTGCGGACCATCGGCCAGGTCGAGGTCGCCGGCTGGCTCTTCCGGTCCAATCTCCGGCCGGAGAAATAAAGCAGGCATGAGGAGTGAGGCATGAGGCGTCAGGCTTCAGGCCATGGATTGAGAAAGGCGAAGAAGCAAGAGATGACCTATCACGGCATTGAAATACCGAAGGAGAAGATTACGGAGTTCTGCCGGAAGTGGAAGATCGTCGAGTTCTCCTTGTTCGGCTCCATCCTGCGCGAGGATTTCAGTCAGAAGAGCGACGTGGATGTGCTGGTCAAGTTTGCCGAAAACCCTGGCTGGGGATTGTACGATCTGGTAGAGATGGAAGAAGAGTTGAAAACTCTTTTCGGACGGAAGGTGGACCTGGTGATGAAAGGCGCTCTGCACAACCCTTTCCGCCGCCATTCCATTTTGACTAGCCGCGAGGTCATCTATGCGACCGGGTGAGCGCGACGCCGGGTTTTTGTGGGACATGCTCGAATACGCCAAAATCGTCCAGGAAGAAACCGCACTATTGAAATACCACCAGTATCAGCAAAACCGAATGTTGCAACTGGCGATGGCGATGGCGGTGGAAGTGATCGGTACTGCAGCCGGGCGAATTTCCGACGAATTTCAAAAAGCCCATCCTGAAATTTCCTGGCAAGAGATCATTGGGCATGGCCATTTTTATGCCCACGAATACGACAAGATCAAGCAAGAGGATCTCTGGCACACGGCCGCCGTCAGCGTCCCTGAGCTGGTCGCCTTGCTCGAACCCTTGATCCCGCCCATGCCGCCGGAAGTGGGGGATTAATTGAATGAACAAAGTCTTTATGCTCTTGTCAGGGTTACGCGGACTATATTTATTGTTTGCAGGTGATTTCTGAAGGATAACGCATGGAAAATCCGTTTATCAATGCCTCCATTTTGGCTCGTCTTGATGAATTAATTCATGAAGGAGAACAGCAATGGTGGGACTTTCAAAAAGACCCGAAGCTAATCAAGGATCCGGTTCGCTTCACTCAATGGACGACTAGTTGCCTGAATCTCCTGGATAAGCTATCTATAACAACAAATAGATTTGTCACGGAATTCGAGGAGTGGGCTAAGCGTGGCTCTGGAAAAGTAATCAACCTTGGTGCGTCAGTTGGCGTCCTTAAGGCGGCACGTGAAGAATATATACGTGGCCTTGCAATTGACTATCACCTTTCAGTTTCAGCAGCTGTTTTTAGCAATTTAATTTCGCAGGCAGAATACTTAATTCATAAGGGTTATCATATAGCAGCAGCTGTAATTGCTGGTGCCGCATTGGAAGAAGGACTGAAAGCAAGGGCACGAGCGTCTGGCATTGAGGTGGAACCAAGAGATACATTGATGCCTGTCGTTCATAAGCTTAAAGCCAACAGTATATTAAATGAATTCCAGGCAAAGAACATTGAAGCCCTTGGAGACATAAGGAATAAAGCTGCTCATGGTGGTGAATTCCCCTACAAAGTTGAGGATGTTCGTATCATGCAAGAGGGGGTTGCCGAAGTATTATCGTTTATTCTGAGCAGGAGTTAAAGACTTTTATAAGAATGGGGTCATCTTGACTTTAAACATTTCACATTTGAATAAAGCTACTTTCATCAGATTAGAAATTCCCGACTGACCACGAGGTCAAGGAGAAAGCCATGACTGACAAACCGATCAAGCGCATT
>Ga0315282_10008421_pt1 | contig 16701 bp, 12 predicted proteins | sample YL17G07_20_MG_FD_203693 | JGI IMG/M metagenome (GOLD analysis project Ga0315282, IMG submission 203693) | Sediment microbial communities from Yellowstone Lake, YNP, Wyoming, USA - YL17G07_20 | ecosystem: Environmental > Aquatic > Freshwater > Lake > Sediment | place: USA: Wyoming | collected...
AGCCGGATACTTGTCCCGCAATGCATGAGACGTTCTGTCGGAGTTTCATAAGTGGCCCCTGAAGCAAGAAGTCGTCAGGTTCGCAATTCGTCAGTTGGAAGCCGGAGTCAATACCTCAGGTTGGCCCTCGGCTAGTTCACCATTCGAATTCCACGCGCGTCCGCCGCGCGCAGAATTCTTCATAAGGCCCCACGCGCAAGGTGCGAATGTAGTTTGGCTGGTCGGCGTAGGCCAGAAGGATAGTGAGAATGTTCTTCCTGCCGCCGAAGGCCAGATAGGGTTCAGGCAAATAGAAATCCTTTTGCGGGCCGAGGGTGACGTAGCGACCCACGAACTTGCCGTTGAGGTAGAGCAGCGCATCGCGCTCGGCCTCGAAGATGACTTTCCACGGAGTCGCCCACCCTGCGGGTAGTAGCTCCAGCGTAAACTCTGCGCGGCACCAAGTGAACGCCGGGACCAGTTCCTTCCCTACTGCGATTTCATTCAGTTCTGTGGGTTTCCATAACCCCAGCCCGAACTCGGGATCGATATCTCGCCCCCGCATAGGAGCAGGGAAGCGTTGGATCTGCCAGGTATCAATCGTGGATCCTGCCTGTGGGTTTTCCCCGTATCGCACCAACTCGATGCCACTCAACTCTCCGAGGCCAGTACCAAAGTTTGGGCTGCCGAAGCGCTCGTAGGCAACCTCAATTGTGTTAGCGCCTGGCGCCGCATACTTAGATAGCGAGAATTCGACATTCTTGTTGGCGTTGGACGCTTCCGGCACCAAGCTGCCGTTCACAAAGACCTTCTTCGCGTCGTCGGCGAGTGTGGTGACAAACAGCTTGGATTCGCCATGGTAGGAGAACTGGGCGCGGTACTTTATGTAGCCATACGGAACGGCCCCGAGGTCTTCGAGCGCGCGCAGCGGGCTCTTCAACCAATTGCCCGAGTTTGGATCAAACTTCTCCGTCCAGGTAAGAACCTGGTTCAGGGTGATGGGTTGACAGGGAAGCGGTGGGGTACTCACGTCCAGGCGCGCGGTGCGCCAGGGGCGTTCGTACTGGAAGCTCATCGGCAGGCCGTTCACGAAGCACTTGCGCGGCTGCGGCGGCAGCAACACGGTCAGCGAGTGCTCGCCCGGCAGAAAATCCAGCTCCGCCCAGATCCGTTTGCCTGCCGACCCGCTCCCGGCCATCAAGTAGCTGTCGGTGAGGAACGGGACGAGCATCGGCTTGGGTTCCTCCGCGCCGGGTACAACCTCGGAAGGAAATTCTCCCGTCCAGCTCCGCAGGGCGCGCTCGCGGGGAAGCACCACGACCAGCAGGTGGTTGTTCACCAAAAGCATCTGTTCTTTCTTCTCCACGCGCACGCCGATGACCACGGATTCGTACTCCGGGTCCCAATAGTTGTAAAGGAAGTCGCCTTCGATCTTGGGTTCAGCCTCGGTGGCCAGGGAAATTTCCGCCACCCGTCCCGGCTCCTCGTAGACGATCAGGAGATGGCGGTCGAGAAGCAGGCCGTGGGCTAGCACTTCAGCGGTGGAGGAGCGCAGCGTGCTGCCGGCAATGGGGATTTGCACCGGCAGCATCTTCATTTCCCGGGCGCCGATCACCAATTCGCCTTCCCGCGGCACAGCAATGGTGCGTTTGGTGGGACTGGCCGGGTCCTGGAAAGTCATCTTGAAGTGCTGCTCGGCGTTGGCGTTCTCGCGCACAAAAACCACCGCGCTGCGGCCGCTGGCGCGTTCGCTGACACTCACCTTAGGGTTGGTGGACTGCGCGACGCCGTCGAGCAGCTTGGCGCGCATGAGCACGTTCCCCACAATACCGAGCGCGGCCCCGATTCCGCGTGCCGCGTAGTACTTCTCCCACAGGCCCCCGGGCTCGCGGATGGGCGCGGCGTAGTCGTAGGTGGTGGTCATGGTCTTCGCCGCCCAATCGAAGTTGGTCCCGCCGAAGCCCATGTAGTAGTTGAAATAGGTGACCCCTTGCTCGATCACCGTCTTCGTGATCATGTTGAGTTGCGCGCCGCTCACTCCTTCCTGCTCAACCGAGAGCTTGCCGCCGAACTGGCTGAACCATCCGCCCTGGAGTTCCGTCACGCCCACGGGTGACGTAGGCTCTTCCTGGCGCAGCTTCTGAAGTGCGGGCGGGACTTCCTTCACAATGTTCCAGCGCGGATAGAAGTTGCAGGTGTCCATGAGGCGCGCCATGTCGGGGTCGGAGTTCTCGCGCGCCTGCTTTGTCCAACAGGTGATGACGGGGACGCTGAGGCCCGCGTTCCAGACCATGCGGGCGAGCGCGTGGATGTACTCACGCTTGTCGGCATCCGGGAGCTGCCAGAAGTCGTACTCGTTCTCGATCTGCACCATGATGATAGGCCCGCCGAGCGTTATCTGATGGTGCTGGATGACGGGCAACACCTGATCGAACCAGTGCTGGGAGGTCCGGATGCTTTCGGGATGATTCGAGCGGAGGGGAAACCGTTTGGCCGCCACCCAGTCGGGGATGGCGCCGCGCTGCCATTCGGCGCAGACGTAGGGCCCCGGCCGCGCGATCATCCAGAAGCCCATCTCCTTCACCAGCTTGATGAACTCTTCGAACTCGCCGAGGTCGGCGCGGCCTTCCTCGCGCTCGTGGTAGTTCCAGAAGACGTAAGTCTCGATGGTGTTGAAGCCCGCCCTCTGACACTTTAGCAGCCGATCGCGCCAGCGCGCCTTCGGGCAGCGCGGATAGTGGAACGCCGTGCTGAAGATGAACGCATCTCGACCGTGGATGGTGAAGCAGTCCGCGTCGTAGCGAATGATGAGCGGGTTCTCAAACAGTTCCTGGCCTTGCGCAATCGGCAGCGCGGCAAGCAGGCGGGCCTTCGAAGCGCTGAGCGTTCCCAGCAGGGGGGCCGTCAGCGCGGATTGCAGGAATCGTCGTCGGGAAGGTTTCATGGTGGACAACCTCCAGGCGCTGCGGCACCCTGCGTCCCCTTTAAGAGGGGAGGGCGAAGCCCTCGCCTACTGCTTTCCGAACCCGCGCAGGTGCCAGTCAGAATTCCACAGGTTGAAGAACCGTTCCTGGTACGGATGCTCCTGGAAGAGATCCTCGTTGAGTTCGATGCCCAGGCCAGGCTTCTCGGGCGGGTAGAAGTAGCCGTCGCGCGGCACAGGGCAGCCGGGCACGGCCTCGCGCACCCAGGTCTCCGAGAAATCATCGAAGCATTCTTGCACCTTGAAGTTGGTGGTGCAGAAGTCGAAGTGGACACTCGCCGTTGTCGCGACCGGCCCGTTCGAGTTGTGCGGCGCCATAATCATCGAGCGCACGTCGGCCGTGGCCGCGATCTTCTTCATTTCCAGGAACCCGCCGGCGTGGATGATGTCGGCCTGGATGATGTCCGGCGCGCCGGATTCCAGCACTTCGCGGAAGCCGTAGCGGGTGAAATAGCGCTCGCCGGTCGCCACGGGCAGGTTGACGTGCTCGGCGACTTTCTTGAGTGAGGGGATGTCTTCCGGCGGGCAGGGCTCTTCGATCCAGCCAGGCTGATACGGTTCGAGCAGCCGCGCGAGTTCGATGGCGGTGGCGGCGCTGAAGCGCCCATGCATCTCGACGAATATCTCGACATCGGGGCCGACGGCGTCGCGAATCGCGGCCACCAGCTCCACCGACCGGACCTTTTCCTCGCGTGTCACTTCCAGAGCGCCCGGGCCGAAGGGGTCAACCTTCAACGCCTTGTAGCCCTTTTCCAGGACGACCTTAACGCGGCGGGCGAATTCCTCTGGCTTGCGTTCGACCGTGTACCAGGCGTTGGCGTAGGCTTTGAGTTTCTCGTGGCAGCGGCCACCCAGCAGGCGCCATACCGGCTGGCCGACTGCCTTGCCGATGATGTCCCAACAGGCGATCTCGATGCCGCTCATCACCGTGGTGGCCATGACACCGGCGCGCCAGAAATCGTTGCGGTACATGCGCAGCCAGAGGTCCTCGATGTTGAAGGGGTCGGAGCCGATGACGTGTCGCCGTGCCGCGCCTTGCAGGTAGCCCAGCACACCTTCCTCGCGGTTCTGCAGCGTACACTCCCCAATGCCTACCAGCCCTTCGTCCGTCTTAACCCTGATGAAGACGATGTTCCGCCAGCTCGTTCCAAGTACCAAGGGTTCAACAGCCGTGATTCTCATGAGAATGCCCCACCGGAACAGCGCGCTCGAGATCGCCAGTCCGACTTCACCTGTCGCGGCCAGTCGAAGGCGATGTGACGAAAGTGGGAATCTAGCCGAAATCTGTAACAGGGACAACAAGTATTGCGGGCGCGGTTGGAAATGACACCGCCAAGGCAGAAGAGGGAAAGGCCGGCGCGGCGGAGATGGCATGCCTGCCCGATATGGAGCGGGAGAGAAGCGGCGGTCCGTGTCGCCCGCTGGCCTCGCGGAAAGGCGCAGGCGGCCCCCTACGCGTAATGCTGCGCGTTCTTCTCGATAGCCGCCTTGGATTGCTCGGGCACCTCGTCGAGCGGGAAAATGGCCGAGGCCTCACACACCGGGACGCATGCCCCGCAGTCGATGCAGTCGGTGGGACTAACGTAAAGTTGAGCGGCTTCCTCGAAGCCAGCCTCATCCTTGCGGGGATGAATGCAGTCAACCGGGCAAACCTCAACGCACTTGTTGTCTTTCGTACACTGTTCAGTAATTACGTAAGCCATTCAACTTCACTCCTTTGGTTGCAGTCGGCGGAGGGTCGCCCAAGCCAAGCGCCGCCCCGCACCTCACCACGCCCTTGCCTGAGAGTTCTGACGACTCGGGCAGAATTGCACAGCAATTTGCCGCCCAAATGCCCGGCTAGACGTTTGCACATGGGCCTAATGTCCACACACTCCGGAAGGGTAACGATAACGATGGGGTCAGTCCGTTGGACGTCAAGGGGTTGTACGCAAAATGGGCACGTGGCGCTTCAAACGCGGCGGGAGCCGGGGGAAGCGAAACTGAGCCCTTGGGAAAAGAGAAGCTCAGCGACGGGCGTGCTAACCCCTCGGCATCCCTGGCACGGGGCGTCCGAAGGGCTGTGCCCCTCGGGCACTCTGTCCACTTTCAGTTTGGGAGGAGAGAAACGCCTAGTTCTTCGACCGCAGTTCCTGGCAGGTGAGACAATACCTGGCCCAGGGGATTGCTTTGAGGCGGTTGGGGGAAATCTCTTCGCCGCACCCTTCGCAGACGCCGTAGGTACCGCTGGCAACCCGCTTGAGTGCGCCTTCAACTTCCTTGAGCATCTGAGACCGGAGTTCGGCCGTCGTTGCCGTCAGGTCCTGCTGCGCGGTCCTGATCGCGAATTCCACCTCATCCGGGGTCTGCAGGCTGGTGGCCAAGGCCTCGGGTGCATTCTTCGTCGAGGCGAGCAGCTCCTGCCGCTTCCTCAGCAAGAGGTTTCGATACGGAGACTTTCGTGCTTTCACCAGTGTTGCCATTAAATCATCCTTCTTGAGGTAGCCCTTTTCTTTCTCGCCTCTTCGGATGATTGGAGAGGCACAGAAGTTGCTCGATTCTGCCATTTTTTTTGGGCTTTGTAAACGCTTTTTTTGTTAAAGTGAGGTTGACGACAGGCGCAGGCGGTTCCATCTCTATGGAAAATATGATAGATACTGCTGCGGAGGCTAACAGGTGTCGAAACGTGACCAGATGCTAGCCCGAATCCGGGAAGCTTTGAGGCGCCCGCCAGGAAGCCCCGCCTCCGTTCCCGGCCTCGGGGCCGACGTGCCGAAGTTGGGCGACGTTTTGCCCCCTATCCTCCCGTCCGAACTAGTTTCCAAGTTCGAAGAGGAGCTTCAGAAGGTGGCTGGCTGCGCCTATCGTGCGGCGACCTCCCAGGGACTCGAAGAGACCCTCCGCCGCCTGCTCGCGGCTTCCGGGGCGACCTCTGTCGCGTTTTCCCGCAATCCCTTGCTCGCTCAGCTCAGCCTGGAGGAGAAAGTGCGGGCCCTGGGGAAGATTGTTGCGGTCTGGCCCGTGGAGAGTGGTCGGGAGGCGACTTCGGAGGCAGCGCAACAGTTCCGTGAGCAAGCCTTCTCGGCCGGGGTGGGAATTACCGGTGTCGATTTCGTTTTGGCTGAGTCAGGGACCCTGGTCTTGAGCAGCGTGACCGAAGGCGCGCAACTAGCGTCCCTTGCCCCTCCCGTCCACGTGGCGCTCTACCGACGGAGTCAACTGGTCGGAAGCCTGGAGGAACTCCTGGAACGGCTTCCCGTGCCCCGCGACCTTACTGAGCCGTTGCTCGGTCGTTCGGTCGTGTTCATCACCGGGCCCAGCCGGACTGCCGACATCGAGCAGATCCTCATTCGTGGTGTCCATGGGCCGCGGGAACTCCACGCCATTCTGGTGGAGGAGTCTTGCCTCGCCTGACCTGATGGAGCCCCCACGCGGGCCTCAGGGGTGCTGCGCCAACCAAGAAGAAGACTGCGGCGGTACGTCTCTACTTGCCCGCCTTCAACCTTGCGAAGAGCTTTTCAATCTCCTCCGGTAACCCTTTCCCAAAGTAGTAGCCCACGCGATAGCTGTAGGTTTGATTTTTGGCGGTGAAGGCGGGGTAGATGGCGCGCAGCAAGGCCGAGTGGTTCTCTACGACCCACTGACTCTTTTCGACAGGAGTCAGCAGCATCAACGCGAACGTTTCGCCTGTCTTTTTGTTGAGTGTGCCCGCGTAACCTGTCCGCACGCCCAGTTCGATTCTCCTTTGAGGAACAAATTCTTCCTGGGGGTGGCCGGGTGCGAACCACTGGTTGTAATTCGGTTCGTCGAAGCGGCGGAAGGGCACCGAGGTTTCAAGCACATAGGCTTGGGGTTTCTCGACTCCACGAGGAGTCACGCTGGTCATGGCGATCATCGCGTTCTGGTCGCCGGCGAGAATAAGCGTCCGCTCCAGCTTCACGCCTTTCGGGTAGATGTCGGGTGCGGTGTAATCGAGTCGCACCTCGGCTTGCGGCCCGGCGCTCGAGACGATTTGGACCGAATAGGGCCGATTGTAAAGCCCCAACCAGTTCCGGCGCGTCCATTCGGCCACGCCTTTCATATCCTCGGGTTCGAAGCGTGTCGCGAAGGAGTCGCGCATTCCGCCCACGGAATTGAAAGCATTGGCATTCGATTCTTTGAGGGTCAGGGCGAACGACCTTCCACCCGCGTGGGGGCTGAGGAAGCAGCGGAGCGCCCGGTTCTCGAGGACGATGTCGTCAAAGCCGTCGCGGTCGTAGTCAAGCGAGTAGGCAATCGCCTCGCCCTCCCCGAGCGCGGCGAGCAGCACGTCTTCGCGCACCCGGTAGAGACCGGCGTGCAGGCGGACTTCGAAGCGATAGGCTCCCGAACCCTTCGTGGGGGCGGCGCGTAGTTCCACGGTCGTCTCGCCTTGCGCCGGCAACACCAATTGAGAGGAAGCGGGAGTGAGGGTGAGGCCAGCGCCCGCAGTCGCGAGCGTCACAATTTGCTCGTGGTCCAGCCAGTTCTTGACCCTAAGCTGGAACCTGGCCTCACCCGGCAAATCGAGGCTGGCAAGGGTTGGGTGCACGAGGGGGATCGGCTGGTCCTCGCGCAGCGGGAAGTACTGGAGGGGGCCCAGCGAGTAGTCGAAGGGACGGTGTATACTAACCTCTGACCGCCAGCCCCAGGTGGTGGAAGAGCCGCGTTCGCGGAGGCTGGCCACCAGTTCCACAGGCTGAGTCTCCGCGCCATCCGCCGGGATTTCCACGGGAAAGCTGAATTCGCGCCAGGAGCGGGCGGGAATGTGCACGCTCAGCGGGGGATTGTCCGGCTTGTAGATCGTCCCGGCGACGAAATCGAGTTCGCCCTCGAGGACCGTGAGCCGTGGGTTCTCCACGCGCAGGCGGACTGCCCGAGTCTCTCCGGCAATCCACGTGCCCCGCGCGTCAATGGTTATGTGGGGGCCTTCGCGGGGATAGCTGAGCTCGACCGTGCGCACGAAGTGCGGCGGCTCTCCTTTCGGAATCTTGACGATGTAGAGACGTCGCTCAGTGTCTTCTTGAACTGTTGCAGCCGCGGCGTCTACCCGGGCCCCCTGGGGCCGCTCGGCCAAACGCAACGCGACTTCACCCTCAGTGGGCGCGGTGAATTCAAGCTGCAAGGTCGTCCCGTCGTAAGCGACACGAGACAGCTCTGCCGTGGCGTAGTAGATCTCATCCCCCGCCACGAGTCCGGGAGCGACTTCCCAAAACGAGTTGTGCAGCGGAATGCGGATGGGCAACATCAACGACTCGCGGGGCGGCACCGTCAGGCGAGGCAGGCGGAAGTAATGGCCCGCCGCGCCGGGCGCCAAGTTCTCCGCGCGCGGGTCGGTCAGCGTAATCTCGGCGCTGCGGGCCTCCTCGACGCTGAAGTTAGTGATGCCCACCAAGGCGTACTGGGCCTGCTCAAGGTCGAGTTGCTCGCGGGGATCGGCCATCAGTTCGGTTGCGTAAAGGCCGAGGTCCCGTGCTGCCGTCGTTTCCATTTCAGGATATACCCTGCGATGGGCCCCGGCCTCCTTCAGGAGCGCAGCCAGTGCCGGCCGGGCGGCCTTCTGGACCTCCTCCGCGTAGTCTCGCGCGCCTGCGGTTCCTACCTCTCCCAACGACAGGACCGTCCCCGGCGGTGCCGACCAACGCGAAAAGTCGGCGCCGAAGAACAGGACTTGCCCCTGGCCGTGGGCAAATCGGGCGCCCACGATGCCTCCCCGGCTGTCGCGCGCGAAGGCTTTGACCTCCGTCCGCTGCTTCTTGGGCAGCATCAAGACGGTGCGCGAACCCAAGGCAAGCGTTGTTGTGCCATCGGCCCATTTCAGCGGCGCGTTCCCGGGCAGTGGGCGGGCCTCGCCCAGCGGCCCCAGCAGGTCGTCGAAGACTTTCCCTTTGGGTAACGACGGGAAGACGACCAAGGTGCCGCCGGCGGCCACGTAATCTGCCATCAGCCGCTGGGCTTTCTCCGAATATCGCTCGAGGTGAGGGAAACGCTTCAGCTCTTCCTTCGTGCTCGCTAGGTTGGGCAGCAGCAAGACCTGATACCGCTGGAAGTTTTCCGGGGGAGTGTGGTCGGAGTCCACCAGCTCGAAATTGTAATGGTCATAGACGCCCGACCAGAGGACGCGGGCGGAAACATCTGCGACGTAGTTTGCTTCCTCCGCCCTAAGCTCGGCCTGGGGGAAGGTCGCCATCGGATAAACCAAGCCTGCGTCCGCAGCGAAATGCGAAGAGGCGAGGAAAGGCCCCATCCCGGCAAGCAGCCGACCGTTCCGGCGCACGTAGGGGGCGCGCCCGGTTTCTTTCCCCGCGTAGTTCACCGCAGCTTCCCAGGTGTAGAAGTAATTGCCCCAGGGGGCCTCGTAGCCGGCGGGGTAGAGGCTGTCGTTCACGGGATAGTAATTCAGAGCCTTGAGGCCGTTCTGGAACATCATACGCGTGGCCATCAGGGTGTTGGTAGGATGCGTCGGCCGCGCGTAGGTGTCCTTTTCATCCAGAAGCCATCCGGCCTGGAACTCGATGATGGTCGGTACAAAGAGCGGTTCGGTCTTGAGGATCTCGGTCAGAAACTTGTTCTTGGCCGCCTCAAAGACTGTCGAATAGCTGCCCGCGCCCGACATCTGGTAGTCCTGGCCGGTGTTCCAGAAGGGTTCGGAGGTGGCGGTATTTGCTTCGGCGTTGACGCGCATGTCGGCGCCATTCAGGTAGTATGGAATGTGCGTGTCGTGGGTGGCCGCTTTGGCGTATTTGCGGAGCAAGTCCATGTACTTCCAGAAAGTCGGCCCGCTGTAATTCTCCCGGCCGACGGCCTGGTCATCATCGATCTGGATGTTGATCAACGGCCCGCCTTTCTCGGCCAGCAGCGGGTTCACCAGGGAGAGGACGTCGCGGTACCACTGGCGGGTGTACTTCAAGTGGGTGTCGTTCTCCAGCCACTCGCTGGCGGCCTGTTCCGACTCATCGTATTGGAGGGCGGAGAGGCGGGGATAGCGGCCCTCCAGGACGGCCTGCTCGGACATGCGGTATTCGCCGCGGCGCAGCAGCCAGTCAGGATAACCGCCGTTGCGCCACTCGCTGCAAAAGAATGGTCCCGGACGAAAAGTCAGCTTGAACCCCATCACCTCGATGAGCCGGAGCAGATACTTGAGGTCGCGTCTGGGGCCGGTGCGCCCCTCAAAATCCACGATGTCCTCTTCTGGCTGCTGCCAGTTCCAGATGGGATAGAGATCGATGGTGTTGATGCCCATTGCTTTGAGGCGGGCCAACTCTTCCGCCCAGCGGTCGCGGGGAATACGATGATAGAAGAAAGCCGCGGCGTGCTCGAAGAAGGGCTTCCCGTCCACCCAGTACTCGGGATGGCCGTTCATCACCAGGCACTGGTTATTGGGCGTGCCCGCGACCCGCTGCACGCGGTCTCGGGCCGGGAGAGCCGCGGGCAGGATCAGGAAGAAAAGCATTGCAACCGGCGCTGTGTGACGAAGCTCGATGCTCATGAGGAAACACACCTCGTCGGAAGAGGTATCAAGGGGCACTACCCCGAAAGACTTATCGTAGCGCCAATCAGGCGCAACTTCCACATGCCGAGCCAATGCGCCATCGCCTGGGCGCAGGCGAGTGGTTCGGCACCGCGCGGAAAGTGTTAGAATTATGGGGGGGAGTGATGCTTTCTGATTGGCCGGGGCGTTTTACCCCTCCATGGTGTCCATGAGCACGATGATGGAAGAAATCGCGCAGCAACCCGCAGCCTTGTCGGGCCTGCGGAAGTACTACACGAGCCCGGGCGCGATTCCCACCAAGGAGCTGAGGAAGTTGGTGGCTCGCTGGCCGCCCACGGTGGTTTTCACCGGCATGGGCTCGTCGCTGTTTGCGGCGTACCCGGCGCAGGCGTTTCTGAACTCGCTGGGCATCCGTGCAATTGTCTGGGAGACGGCGGAACTGCTCCACCACCACTTGAAGTTTCTCGGGCCCGACACTCTGCTGGTCGCGGTCTCGCAGTCGGGCGAAACGGTGGAGATCACCCGCTTGCTCGAGAGCCTGCCCGACAGGATGGGCGTCGTGGCGGTAGCCAACATGGAAGAGAGCGCACTGGCGCGGCGAGGCGGCCCGCTCCTGCCCATGATGGCCGGTCCCCAGGGAGCGGCCAGCACCAAAACGTACACCTGCGCCGTAGCCGTTTTGATGTATCTGGCCTTGGCTATTGCCCGCAAGCCTCCGCGAACCCTCACCCAGGCACTGAATCTGGCCATCGAGGCGCAAGAGAAAATCCTCGAGCGCGCTGACGTGCTCACCCCGCCCACGGCAGAGTTCTTTGATGCGCCGCCTTACGTGGCGTTGATGTCCCGGGGAGCGGACTTGGCCTCGGTCTATCAGGGCGCGCTGATGTTCAAGGAGGTGACGCGGTTCGGTGCCGAGCCCATCAGCGCGGCGCAGTTCCGCCACGGCCCCATTGAAATCATTAACCCCGCGCACCGCTACGTGATTTTCGCCCGCCAGGGCAAGACCGGGAAATTCCTGCTCAAGCTTGCTGACGACATCCGCGCGCAGGGCGGACGAGTGCTGCTGCTGACCGACCTGCCCTTCGAAGACATCACCAACGTTCGGCTCATTCAGGTCGAGCCGATGCGCCTGGGCCTGGGTACGTTGGTGGACAGCCTTCACATTCAGCTTCTGACGCACGAGCTAGCGCTGCGCGCCGGGCGCGACCCAGGCAAGTTGCAGATCGCCGAGGACGTGACGCGCGTTGAGTAGCGCCAGGCTTTCCCCCCCAGCGGCCCCGTGAAAGCTAGCGACGACAGGTGGCTTCTTGCGCCAGCGTGAGCGCGGAATGGAGGGCGCCGTAAGTTTGGGCCCTATCCTCGAGCGAGCTCAACTGGATAGGGGGCGGATCCGGCTGGAGGCGGTGAACCACCTTGTCCAGGATGGCCAGCAGCAGCTCGGGCGCACCCTTGACTATGCCTCCCCCCAAGACAATCAAATCGGGATCGAGCACGGCCACCACATTGGCCACGCCCACGCCGAACATGGTGAAGATCTTCTCGAGGACGGCGCGGGCCTCGGGATTCCCCTGACGAAAGGCCTCAAAGACGAAGTAGGCATCGCGCCCTTCGCGCAGGCCGGCGGGTGCGCCTGTTCCAGATTGCGCTCGCAGTTTGCGTCCCTCCGCGGCGATGCCGAGGCCGGAGACGTAATTCTCAAAGTAGCCTGTGTCGCGGAATTCCTCGGCCCAGCGCGGCCACTCGATGTTCATCCGGAAGACCTCGCCAGCCGAACCCGTGCGGCCGCGGTAGAGCTTGCCGTCGATAAAAATTCCCGAGCCGATGCCGGTGCCGAGCGCCATGAAAATGAAGTTGTCCACGCCGCGCGCCACGCCCCGCCAGTGCTCGCCGATGGCGGCCATGTTGACATCGTTTTCCATGAAAACCGGCACGCCAAATTCCTTTGCCAATTCACGTCCCAGGTGGATGTCTTTCCAGCCGGGCAGGTTGTTGGCGAAAGTTACTACGCCGCGCACCGGGTCCACCGGACTGGGCACACCCATGGCCAACGCGCGCAGCCGGCCGTGACCGACCTTCTCGGCCATGCCTCGGATGCCCTCCTTAATCTGGCCGATCATTTTCTGGGGACCGTCCTCGGGACGAACTTTCACCGTCGCTTCGCTGAAGATCTCGCCGCAGAAATCGGCGAGTGCAAAGTGGAGGTGGCTGGCTCCGAGGTCGATCCCGACGACGTAGCCGAAGTCGGCGCGGATGCGGCCTTCATTTCTCCGTCGCGCTTTGAATTCAAAGTTGACGTGCTTCATGGCTTTGGAGTGCCGTGGCTCGCCGCCGCTTTTCCCCTGGGAGAGCTTCTCCGCTGCGCCTAATCCCTTGCGCTGAACCGGGAGCGAGCTCCCCATTATGGGCCTTAGCCTATACCATTGTCGAATCCAGCGAAATGCCCCGGTGGGGTTTCGTCAGGCGGGTTGATTTCGCGTTCCTTAGCTGGGAGAATTGCCACCACGCAGGGCGAAGGAGGAAGCGATGAAGTGGGACGAAGTGAGCCGCCGGGCATTCTTGAAGACCGCGGCAGCAGCGGGACTTTCGGCGGCGCTGGGCGAGTTCGGGGGCAACCTGGCCCAGGCGGCGGAACTCGCGGGTGAAATCCCGGTACGGACTCTCGGGCGCACGGGCTTGCGGGTAGCCATGATCGGCCTGGGCGGCTATCACGCGGGTCTGCCCGATAAAGAGGAAGACACCTGCGCCATCATTCATCGCGCACTCGACCTCGGCATCAACTTCTTCGACAACGCCTACTGTTACCAGGAAGGCCGCGCCGAGGAGCGCATGGGCAGGGCGCTGGAAGGGCGCCGGCAGAAGATCTGCTTGATGAGCAAGGTGGACCAGCGCGACGCCCGGGGGGCGCACGAGCAGTTGGAGAAAACTCTGCGCCGCCTGCGCACGGACTACCTGGACATCTGGCAGTTCCACGCCGTCTCGCGGCTGCAAGAACTCGACATCATCTTCGGCCCGGGCGGCGCCATGGAAACCGCCGCGCAAGCGAAGAAGGAAGGCAAGATCCGCTGCCTCGGCCTCACCGGCCACGCTGATCCCGCGGTCCACCTGGAGGCCCTCAAACGGTATGCGTTCGACACCATCCAGATTCCTGTCAACGTGGTGGACCCGCACTACAAGAATTTCCGCCAGACGGTTCTGGAGGAGGCGGTGAAGCGCAACCTGGGCATCATCGCCATGAAGAGCCTGGGCTTCGGCAACATCCTGCGGCTGGGCATCGCGCAGGCGGCGGAAGCTTTGTCCTGGACGTGGAGCCAACCCATCAGCGTGCTGGTCTCCGGGTGTGACCGTCGCGAGGTGCTCGACCACAACGTCTATCTCGCCAAGACCTTCCAGCCCATGCCCGAAAGCAAGCAGGCGGCCTTGCTCGAACGGACGAAGCTCCGCGCGGCCGCCGACGCCGAGTACTGCAAGATTTGCACTAGTTGAGCGAGCCCGAGTCCAAACGCGCTGGGGCGGGAATTCGTGGCGGCGGGAACACTCGGCGCTTATCCCGATGGAACGTAGCGGGACCGATGGGGCGCCGCTACAGATTCTCAATGAAACCCCGATGGCAGGCTCGTTGGGACCTCACGCCGCGCGAAGCGATGCGCCTGCAGGAATGTCTGCGCGAGCGCGTGGTGCTCGAGGACAAGTTCCCCTCCATCCGCTTCGTGGCGGGCGCGGACCTGGCGTTCGACCCTTCAACCGAAATCGCTTTTGCCGGCGTCGTTGTCTATCGCTTCCCGGGGCTGGAAGAGGTGGAGCGGCGCAGGGCGCGGCGCAAGCTCCGGTTTCCCTACGTTCCGGGGTTGCTTTCCTTTCGTGAAGGCCCCGTGTTGCTCGCCGCCTTCGCTCGCCTGCGCACCGAGCCGGACTTGATCCTCATTGACGGGCACGGCCTTGCGCACCCGCGCCGGTTTGGCATCGCCTGTCACCTCGGGGTGCTTTTCGACAAACCCACCATCGGCTGTGCCAAGTCGCTCCTGGTGGGGGAGCACGCGGAGCCCGGCGCACGCGCGGGTTCCACCGTTCCGCTTGTCCTGGGTGGCGAACGGGTGGGCATGGTGCTGCGCACGCGCGAAAACGTGAAGCCCATCTACGTTACGCCGGGGCACCGGGTTTCGGTGGATTCGGCGGTCGAGTTGGTGCGGCCGTGTCTGGACGGCTTCCGGATCCCAAAGCCGACGCGAGAGGCAGACCATTACGTACGCGACCTGCGCCGGGCGTACCAGCGAGGACTGTAACGGCGGGTTTATCCCGCCAAAATGTGTCTTCGGCGCTCATAGAGCGCCGCTACAGGCGCCGGGTGCTATAATCGTCGGCATGAAAAACCCCGGTCCTTCCAAGCCCTCCGGCCCCCCCACACCGCTCCGCGAGAAGGCGCAGTTTATGTCGTCCTCGGAGATTGACCGCACGCTGGTGCGCCTGGCGCACGAGATCGTGGAGCGCCACAACGGCGCCACCGGCTTGGTGTTCGTCGGGATTCTGCGTCGGGGCGTGGCGCTGGCCGAACGCTTGGCCAAAAGGATCTCGGAAATCGAGAGAGTCACCCCTCCGGTGGGGAAGCTCGACATCACCTCTTACCGCGACGACCTCTCACCCGTTGATCGGAAGTCCATCATCCAGCAGTCTGACTTGCCGTTCCCCATGGAAGACAAGAACGTCATTCTGGTGGATGACGTCCTTTACACGGGCCGCTCGACGCGCGCGGCGCTGGACGCGCTGGTTGACCACGGCCGGCCCCGGTGCGTCGAACTCTGCGTCCTGATCGACCGGGGGCACCGCGAACTCCCCATCCAGGCCAACTACGTGGGCCGTGTAGTGCAGACCGCCGAGAGCGAATCCGTGGAAGTCCACCTGCGCGAAGTGGACCGCGAGGAGCGCGTGGTGCTGTGCGAGAAGGGACCCAATGATGCGTCCCACGTTCCGGCGGCGTGAATTCCTCTCAGGGCCTGCGCCCGGCCAACTCCTCACGCAGGATTAAAATCGTCGCTTCGGGCCACCCGGCAGCGAAAAGCGCGGCGCCAGTGCCGTTCCAACTTAATGAGCCTGTGCATTAAACCGATGCACCTCCAAGAAAGGCGCGCCAATTCGCTCGCGGAGAGTCGCCCCGAATAGTTGGAACGGCGCCAGGGGTCAACTGCACCTTGTCTGAGGGCGGACGGCGAGTCAAGGGCCCTTGCCGGAACCTCTCGAGACTTTGATGACTTTGCCTGTTGGCGCGTCGAGATCAACGCCACAATATTGGGCAGTCGATTTGTAGAAGAAGATATAGGTCCAGACGAACTTTTTTGTTTCCTTGTCCCAGTTGATGACGGCGGCCGGGTCCTTCGTTTTGTTCATGGGAAACTGAGCCGCGGCGGCCGGGAGGGCCTTCTCGACGACCCAGTCGCTGTCCACGATGTTTGCCGGAACCGGCGTGTCCCCATAGACGACCCGAAATTGCCTGAGCTCCGCCTGGCTGCCGCCTTTCCAGATGTTCTCCTTGCTGACGTTCCCCCAGGGGTCGATCTCCATATCGAGCCGATAAAGCTGATCGGAAGGGCTTAGGAAGGTAAGAAACCAGTAGGATGGGACCCCCTGGTTATTGATGTATTGGCCCACCCCGCGCACCAGGTAGGCATCGCCATGCCACTTCTGCGCGGCCCTCAGTGCCTTTTTCCAAAGAGTCTTGAAGGTGTACTCCGGCGGGGATCCACCCACACTCATCGCCTTGCCGTCAGCAATAGTGCCGAGGGTCGGTATGGGAACACCATTGACCACGTTTCCGGTTGATGCCTGCTGTTTTGCAGCCTGTGATCCTCTACGGCTGGCCTGGTCGGGGGGCTGGGAAACGCTTCCCACGCCGCTACATCCCATAGTGATATAACCGAGCAGGAAAAGAAAACCCGCGACCCGCGCTACAGCAAAGAGTTCACGCGGCGACCTATTGGGAATCTCCATCCTTGATAGCTCCTTATCTAAGATGTATTAGGCAAGGCGATTTCAATTCTCCAAGCCACCGGCGGCGAATTCCACTCCCCCACAGGAACTTCCCCCGAGGAAGAACACCGTTGCGGCGTTTTTGATTCTACTCTTGCCAAAACAACTGCGCCCCGACCAGCCGGCCCCTTTGCTCAGGTGGCTCACCGCCCCTACAGTATGAAACTGTCAAATGCCCTAAACAAGCGGCTTCAGGTGGGATGAAGGGCGCCGCCCTACTATGCGGCCCTCC
>Ga0315282_10008424_pt1 | contig 16693 bp, 12 predicted proteins | sample YL17G07_20_MG_FD_203693 | JGI IMG/M metagenome (GOLD analysis project Ga0315282, IMG submission 203693) | Sediment microbial communities from Yellowstone Lake, YNP, Wyoming, USA - YL17G07_20 | ecosystem: Environmental > Aquatic > Freshwater > Lake > Sediment | place: USA: Wyoming | collected...
TGTTTTCAAGATAAACAAACTTTGCGTTACCTGAGGCGTTAACAAGTTTTCGGTATCCCGGGATCCCCTCTTTAAAATTATATCTCTGTCTTGGTTGGTCTGCATATTCTCCGCCGCCTGTTCGCAAAACGAAAAAAACTGTGCTCGGAGACTTCTTTTTTAGTATTTCCTTTTTTAGTATTTCATAAAGGAGAAAATCCACGTATTTTCTGTTCTGCCAATTCTTCATTATATCGTCATTCTCTTTAAATGCCAGAAGAAGTTCTTTTTTCTCGAGGCTGTCTAATTTTTCGGTTTTTTCATCCCACAATCCGAGAATTTTAAGACTTTCGTCCATGTACCTATTAGAAAAAAGCCCCAGATATTTATCAGGAAAATAGAGGCATATTATTTTTCCTATGACGTGCTGATCGAGAGGGAGCTTTTTAGATATGCGTCTCATTTCTTCAAAATTCTTCTTCTCCGCAGCATTCAGTAGCTCAATCAACCCTAATTTTATAAACTCGAACCGCTTCTTAGCCTCATCTTCAGAGACAGCCCGCAATTCCTCGCCTTCACGGATGACGTAAGATCCTTTTTTCTCACTATAGAAAACATTATAGGCAAATCCTGAACCCCCAACAAAAAGTCCTCCAACAGGATCTGTCGTTTTTTCCAGCCAATAGCAAAAGGCATCTTTGCTTTGGCGACCTACAACGTACTCTTCAAGAGTCATTGAACGCAAATTATCCATGCTAAATCTCTGCTGGAATTGTTTCGTAATTTTTTCAGCTTGCTCGTACAATTCTTCTGCTTCTTTAGTGTTTGCTCGTGTATTTTCAAAATGGTTTTGCAGCTCTCTCAGCATGGATAATTCCATTTAAACCATCCATTTCCATACTATCGGAATCATAAGGATAAAAAACTTGGTATTCCCATTTAGAAAACAGCTGCCTCCTTGTCTGTGAAGCGTCTCTCGAAACGGAAATAGAAAAGTTAGAGGCCGTCTGCTACCATTAATTTGCAAGAGGATTTAGTGCGCGTTATTTTTCGCCGTTTCCGCTCCCGTAAATAACCGTCAGTAGCACAGCTTGCGAGTGAGCGAAGCATCTGTGCAAGTGTGTTGGAAGTGCGGGGATTATCAGTTGACCGAAGAGTCCGAAGACATGTTTGGAGATTTGATGTAAAATGGGCGAGGAAAGAAAGGTTTTCGAGTGTGTGAGGTGTGGCAGGAAAATTATTCGGGAAGATTATGAGACATACGATGGCATGTGTGAAGAATGCTATCCAGTCGAGAATATTTGATTTCGACTGAAAGCGGAAAGGCATGCTCTTTTCTTCTAGAATCTAGTTTCATAAGGCAAATAAACAGGGAGGTAATCGAATTTATTGATGGTCACGTTTCTGCACCAAGCAGTCTGGGGATAGGAGAGGTAAGAATGCGGAAGAAACTAGTCTGTGGAGTGCTTTTGACACTTGTACTCACAAACGTGATTTCAGCATTATCTGTAATTCCTCCTGTTAGTGGGCGAATATTGACTGAAGGACACTCGGCAAAGCATTTGGAGATAATGACCCTAGAAAACGTCATTTTTTTGGATGACCTTACAATTCAAGTGAAGATTCTGATGAATGCCTCTTCGCCGCAATTGGCAGAATTGTATAGAAGGACTTTCTCATCTCCGCTGAACGCAAGTGTTGGAGAAGAGATGCCAATACCTGAAAACACTACGTCGAAAATCGAGGATGGTCAAAATACTACAGACGTGTCGATACCAATCAGGAACGATTTTTACAAGTCTGTATTGAAGGAGCAATTGCTCTCACTTGGACTGTCAGTAGAAGTATTTGACTCGAAGATGATTCCTTTAGGTCAGGAAAATGAATTCATTATCTCCATGGAGTGCATTGGTTCACCAGTAAACATGAATGTCACGGCGATTGACTCTGGCCAGATGTGGGATATTGGCGTGGGTCCATTTAACACGACGGGCATTACTGGGCTTTTTCTGACGAAGATTATGCTTACCCAGATGATGCTTGATTCTCTGCAGGGCGAATATTTGTATCATAATTCATGGCAAACAAGGTTTGAACTGCCTGTTGGCAGCACGCTTCTCAATTCTTTTGATCTGGAAGGCCGAAGATGGTCGATTGATTTTGGCGGGGGTACATATTTTTATGCCTCCGTTTCATTGGACGGAGAGTCGATAGTCGTTGTCGATGAAGACTTCTTCATCTCAAAGAACAGTGTAGCGGCCAATCCGGAGTACCTGGTTCAATCTCTCTCAAATTACAAAGTCTTCACAATAAGGTGCTCCTTGCCTTATTCCCCAGCAGGCAACTCCACCATAATTAGACCTGCGTCGCCGAACACTAATTTTCAGTTCCATGAGGATACAGGCTGGTTGCCACTTCCCGATATTCACTGGTCATACAGTTACGAAGATGCACTGGGTAATGCGAGCGCGTACGCTAATCTGGACTTGACCATTAGCCCGTCGTTCAGATTCGGTATGTGGATGGGATGGCAATTCTATGCTGACTGGCATTTCCCTTTCATCCATCTTGACAAGTTGTGGGCGCATGCGGAATTTGAGACACGAATAGACGTTAGGTTTGAGGCAAATGCTACCCTCATCTATGACAGAACATGGCCTCTATACAAATTCAAGATTAGTTATCCTCTGCCAGGAATACCCGGATGGGTTGATGTTGTCTTCACAATCGACACCAACCTCCATATAGAAGGCACGATGTCATTTGTGGCCAAAGCCACAGTCCAAGGCAAACTGGACGCTGGTATCCAATGGACTTCACGTGGTATTGGGTGGGAGCGTATCTATGAACCGATGTTGGATGGAAGTATTACCGACTTTGATTGGCAGCTTGCGATTGGCATTTCAGTGACTCCGAGCATTAGTTTTCGACTTGCCCTGCTTTTCTACAGCGTTGCTGGTCCATATGTGGAGTTCAAGCTTTTTGTCACTATTGAGGAGATCACAGTGCTTTCTAACGACACAATCAGCTGGCACTTTTGGGTTGGTTTTGACATAAATGCAGGAATTACCTTACAGGGCACGTTGCGTTCGATACTCGGATTAGGGGATTGGGAATGGCCTCTGTATGGGCAAACTATTTGGGAATGGAATGGCAGTTGGAGCCCCAATTCCACTTCACCTATTGAGCGTCCTACTCACGACCTGAGTATAGTTGACTTTGCTTCATCTCCACCCATAGTTTTCACGGATACAATTGCTGATCTAAATGTAACCATCAGAAACGTCGGCACGTTCAACGAGACCTCAGACGTCACAATCCTGCAAAATGATGCAGTAGTTGGAACTCTCACAGACGTGTTTTTTGTCTCAGGAGGTTATGTCAGTCTCAATTTCACATGGAGCACAGTCGGTCTGTCCCCAAGCAACTATACATTGGAGGCTGTAGTAAAGGGCGTAACAAACGAGACTCAAATCGAAGATAATGCGAAAAACCTCACCGTCTACGTGGTCAAACCTAACGACATATCGCTGCTTGATGTTGCAGTACATCCGGACAAGACATATCCCGGACGAATTGTTAACGTCACCGTCGATGTTAAAAACCAGGGAGAGCTAGTCGAGGACTTCAATCTCACCATCTATAGCAACGATACAGAGGTCCAGACGCGGTTTGTCCAAGGATTAAGACCTTCCGAAGAAGTTGTTCTATTGTTTGAATGGAATGCTACGGGTGCCTCAGGTTCGTTCTGGATAATATGGGCAACCTGTGATACAGCGCATTATGACATGAACATCACAAGCAACACCTTCATCAACAACCAGACAACCGTGATGGTCAAATTCTTAGGCGATGTAAACGGCAATGGCAAAGTTGACATGCATGATATTTCCCTTATAGCGATGGCTTTCGGCGCTTCACCGGGAAACAGCAGATGGACTCCTGAGACGGACATCAATGGAGACAATAAGATAGATCTGATAGATGTAGCAATCACTTCAAAGAACTTCGGGCGCTAAAAAGAGTACGTGTTCATAGATTTCAGGCAAATCAAAGTGGAAGAGTGTGCGCTCAATGCATGGCGCGCAGGCGAGTTACATATCGGTTTTGTAAAAATAAACATTAAATTTTCTATATGAAATTCTGATTCTTTAGTCAAATATCCGTATCTCCTTAAGTTCTGACTTTGCCTAGAATGTCAGATTTAGCATACGAAAAAGCATGTTTGTTGATGATTTGGAAGCTGTTTTGTGTTTGACTTGGATGTTTTTGTGTGATTGCCTCAATGGCCTGGACCACTAAAAGTTTGTTAGAAAGCTCTCAAAAATTGGAAGAATAAGAGCTTCAGAAGGGTTTCAGACGAAACTAACAACAGACGGCTATTTCTTTCTGCAGTATTCATTCTTCTTGAATTCTGGCTACCTCAAAATCAAATTCTTGCAATGCCAAAGCACTTTCTATGACGAAGTTTATGCAAAAGTTGACATCGTCAACAGTTGGAACGCCCACGGAACCTCTGTCTATCCTTACAATTCTATATTTCCCATCAAGATATCTATCTAAATGAGGTATAAGCAACTTGAATCTTGCATATCTCTTATAGTCTGATCCCAAACTCAGAATTTTGACAGCTTCTTGAAGAGCCTCTACTGATTCTTTTGTTCTATCAACAAAATCTCCTATTTCTCCTGTTATTCCCATAAAGAAACTATTGAGAAAATGCGTTTTTCCACCAAAGAAGAATGGAGAACGTCCAGCCCGCCGAAGCCTGATGGGTATGCCTTCAAGACTGGAACGGCTTTGGCTTGGGACTTTAACGATTACATTTACGCTTTGTTTGGAGCTGCCAGCGGAGACAGGCGCAGCTGGTTTTACCGTTACAGCATCTCGAGCAACTCTTGGGAATCTTTGGCAAACACGACACAACCAAGGTATCGCTCTGCCCCTGCTTCAGACGCATGTTGAGCACCAAAGAAAACAGTTTTCAAAGTTTGACCACTGGTTACTTGTGCTTCTTGTAAGGTTCAACACATTCAAAGTGAACCTTTTTTCCAGAGTTACTTCTGGATGCTTATTGAACCATTGTCTCAACCCGCCTTGGATGTAACCGAATAGAATCTATTAAAATCTGAATTTAGCAACGTCCTAGCGCGGGCTATGTCTTTAAGAGATTTGGAGGCATTTTTGGGGAAATTTGAAATACGTCTTCGATCACGTATTTTGTTACTAAGTGAAAGCGAGAAATAAAGGAATGAGACGAATAGTTTCAGGATTTGTTCTTACACTGCTGTTAACTGGCATGTTAGCGTCAGTATTTAATGTTTCACAAGTTAAGGCGGATGGGTCTTGGGTTTGGGTCAGAGATACGGTCACTGGCGCTTATGGCGAGGCTGTTGTAGGAACTGGTAAGGCTTTATACATTGCAAGCGGTGCGAGTTTTTATCGTTATTTGCCTGCTGATAACAGTTTTGTTGAGTTGGCCAGCCCGCCGAAGCCTGATGGCTACGCTTTCAAGACTGGAACGGCTTTGGCTTGGGACTTTAACGATTACATTTACGCTTTGTTTGGAGCTGCCAGCGGAGACAGGCGCAGCTGGTTTTACCGTTACAGCGTCTCGAGCAACTCTTGGGAATCTTTGGCAAACACGACAGCCGATCAGGGAGAAGGCAACGCCGTAACATGGGTCAGCATTGACAACTGTGTTTATGCCACTGTGGGCGGTGAACAACGCCCAACGTGTTTTATGCGTTATGACCCGTCTACAAACAGTTGGAGCGACGCGCCTGCAGATCCGCCGGCAGGCATGGGTGATGGGGCCTCACTTGTTTGGACAGGCGGCGAAAACGTGTACGCGTTGCGCGGCGAGTTTCTTGAAACTTCACCCCTTTACGATTTCTGGCGGTACAGTCTCCATGATGATGTTTGGACTGTAATGGCTGATGTTCCGGCACTTCCACATGATGGTGGGTCAGGCGGGGTGGGAGATGGAGGTTCGCTTCTTTATGTTGGGTTTTGGCTGCCGAGCTGTACGGATTACATTTATGCTCTAAGCGGAAATCAAGCGTACCCAGACGGAATACCCGACAACCGCACGTACCGGTACACAATATCTACGGGCAGCTGGGAGCGTGTAGCGGACTTGCCCTTTGGAGTTGGCTACTATGTAGGTTGCCGTTTAGGCTACGCTGACGGACACGTTTACGCGTGGCAAGGAGCGCCAAGCACATGGACAGGTGGGGGAGATAACCTTGCCGAATACAAGTTATCTTGGATCGTGGACGATGATGGACCAGCAGACTTCCACACAATACAAGAAGCCATAAACGCAGCAAACCCGGGAGATACCATATACGTAAGAAATGGAACCTATTATGAAAACGTAGTTGTTAACAAAACCCTTTCGCTATTGGGAGAAAATAGGGAAAGAACTATTATCGACCCCCGCAAAACGTCCACAGTGATCCTTGTAAGCGCAAATAATGTTAGCATTAGCAACTTCACAGTACGGAATAGCGGTTCTGGCACATATGATGCAGGTATTTTCATCGAGGGGGATGGTTGTGAAATCAATGACAATCATATAGTATCGAACTATAGGTCAGGAGTTTACATATCTGGCTTGCACAACACGCTGTATGGCAATAACATAACATCAAACTCTTTCGATGGCGTACGGATATTAGGCTCATTTAACAAGCTATTACAAAATGACATAATAGGAAACTCTCCTTATCAAGACTATTCTGGCATCTCCATATATGGTTCGCACAACATTATAACTGGAAACAACATAACCGATGACCGACTTGGAATCTGGATGGACCATGCCGGTGACAACAGAGTCTCTGGGAACTATATAGCGTACAACAGTTGGGGCATCTATCCATTTTGTTCATCCGACAATGTGTTGTCCAATAACATCATAACATCGAACTATTGGGACGGGATTGAAATGCACGGTCCGTCTGATCGTAACCTAGTCGTTGATAACGTCATAACATCGAATTACGTTGGCATTTTTGGAGGAGGGTCGTTCAACACAGTGTCTAGTAACAGTATAACAAACAACACCTATGGCATAGACTTCTTCACATCTTATAACAATATGATCTCTGGCAACAACATAACGACAAATCGCGAGTATGGGATCAATTTACGAGAAGGGTCATCCAACAATACCTTATCAGGGAACCTTCTAGCAACTAACAATGAAGGGATTATCCTGCAAGGTTCTAAAGAGAACGTGATTCTAAGCAACGCTTTGTCAGACAACATTGGTTATGCAATCAAATTGACCGATTTCTCTGACAAAAACAGAGTCATGGCTAACAATTTTTCAAAAAACCAAGGTGGAATCTATCTGAATAATGCCGCGTCAAACATCATTTTTCACAACAACTTCCTAAAAAATAGCCAACAAGTTATCAGTGTCAACTCACAGAACATATGGGATGATGGTTACCCTTCAGGGGGAAATTGCTGGAGCGATTACAACGACACAGACATACATAGAGGAGTCTCTCAAAACGAGACAGGTTGCGATGGAATCGGCGACAGACCTTACATTATAGACGAGAACAACAAAGACAACTACCCTTTGATGACCCCTTATCCAGACGAAACACCACCGAGAATAGTCGTCATTTCTCCCGAAAACAGGTCCTATGCTTCAACTTCTATTCCTTTGATCTTTACTCTTAATGAATCTACTTCTTGGATGGGGTACAGCCTGAACGGACAAGCAAACGTTACTATCACCGGAAACACAACTTTGAGTTTGTCGGAGGGATCATACTGGATAAGGGTTTATGCAAATGCCACTCACGGCAACATGGGTTATTCCGACATCATTCCATTCACGGTCGATACGACTCCTCCAATAACTCTCCGTGACTATGACGGTTTATGGCGCACTACAGATTTCACAATAACTCTCACAGCAACCGACGACATGAGTGGTGTAGCCGAAACCTACTACAAAATCAATAACGGACCTGTTGAAAGTTTAAGTGTTAATGGACAGCCGTTCATAACGACAGAAAGCGCCAACAACACGTTGGAGTATTGGAGCGTGGATAATGCAGGCAACGAGGAGCTTCCACACAAAACATTGACTGGGATTAAGCTCGACAAGACTGTTCCGACAATTGGAACTCCATCCCGCATACCAGAAGGCAATGTTGAACCAGACCAGAATGTGAAAGTCTTGGTGAACGTCACTGATTCTTTGAGCGGCGTCAAAAATGTCATTTTATCATACAACCTAAACGATAGCACTATTGTAACGCCGTTTCTATGGATTGACGTTCCTATGACCCTCAATTCCACCACAGGACTTTACGAAACCACTATTCCGGGACAAAGTGAGGGCATTCTTGTAAGATATGAAATTGCAGCCTACGATAATGCTGGAAACCGCATGGTTGAGGATAACAGCGGACAATACTACGTTTACACAGTCATACCAGAATTCCCATCAACCACAATTCTACCCCTGCTAATGCTAACCACTCTGATCGTAACCGTTCTCTTGAAGAAAAAGAGAAAAACAAAACTCCAGCTTCCCTAGATTTTTCCATGGACTTTCTCTGTTATGAGGCCTATGCTTTTCGCGTATTCCATAAATGACTAATACGCAAGCATTGGGCAAAGTTTGATTAGTGAGAATGATGATATTTTGTTTTGGCTTTAGGGCGGTTTAAGTTTGCTGAAGACTCCTGCTCAGTTTGGGGTTGATGAGGGCAAGGCTGTTGAGGTTGCACGGGTTCTATTGGACCTTATTATGCAGGGACATTGGCTCGTTTCTATGCCTGAGTATAGGTTGCCGAGAAACCTTCAGGCTGGAAGTCGTGAACATGCGCTTTACTTGACATATGTTATTTCTATTGATTATATGACTGATGCTGAAAAGCTTTGGCAGAAAGCCAGAGGCGCCTATGAGCTTTACCCAGAAAGGTTTACTTCAGAAAAGATTTTGGCGGTTAGTGATAGAACGCTGCAAGTCTTTTTGAGGAGGCTTGGAGCCAGATTCGGCTCTTACGCTGCGAAAACATGGAAGAAAATATCCGCTGTTCTCATGGAAAAGTATGGGGGAGACCCGAGAAACATAACAGCCCAGCCTTCAACAATCAAAGAAATAAAAGAGAAGTTGGTTGACTTTCCGTATTTGCGCGGTTCAAAACTTGCAAACTTCTACATTCGCGTTATGGGAGAAACTGAACTCTTCAAAGTTAAAGACTTGAATGAGCTTGACGTTCCACTTGATAAGCAGATAGCACGCTTCACGGTTTATACCGGCGTCTTAAAACTTAAAAGCGGCAAGTTCCAAGGATGCGCAAGCGACGACCCACTGAGAAGCCTAATTCAGGAAGCTTGGAGAAATGCAGCTAAAACACTTGGCACAGCACCTTGGAAGCTTGACGAACCCATGTGGAACATAGGCTCAAAACTATGCACTTACCGAAAATGCAAGCAATGCCCAGTAGAAAACCTATGTAACAAAACAAAAGGAATAACATTCAAGGAAAACATGGTGATGTGGGAGGCTCAGGTTGAATGAGCTTGGGTTTGATTTCATGCACAAAGTCAAAGCAGAATCGAAGATGCAAAGCCTCAGAAATGTATGCTCCTTCCCCACTCTTTAGATCCGCCTACAACTATGCCACAAAAAATTATGATGCTGTTGCAATATTAAGCGCAAAATATGGTTTGCTTCTGCCTGATGATGAAATAGAGCCCTACGAGCTAACATTAAAAAATATGACTAAGCAGGAAAGAAAGAAGTGGGCTGAAAAAGTGGCAGATCAATTGAAAGAGCGCACAGGCCTACAGAAGACAAGTGAATGCTTTTTCCATGCTGGAAAAGAATATAGGGAATTCTTAATCCCAATTTTAGAGAATTTGGGAATCAAATGTCGCATTCCTCTCAAGGGATTATCCATAGGAAAACAACTTCAATGGTATATTCTTCACACAACTAGAAAATAAAATTGGTTGATCTGTGAGCGCTGCTTTGTCTATTTGTTTAACCTCAATTTCTGTCCTATAGCTTTGTTGTTAAACTCTATTCCAATATTGGAGTGAACCAAAATAGCTGAAAACCAAGTGGCGGTGCTTAGCGCATCCATGTTACCGTTGAAAAACTGAGTTTTCATAAATCCCTCTAAAGTGTCTGGACGAGCACCGACCCTGCGGGCGCCTATTTCAACCCAGTCCCGCCTACTCTTGAGATAATTATATACGCTTAGGAACATTTGCTTTGTCATTTTAATGGGGAGTTTGTCTATTCGGACATAATCATCTTGCACTTCAGTTATAGTGAAAGGCGAACCCTTTTTAGGATTCAACAAAGGAATGAGTTTTCCCTTATGGGATTTCGAAAAATCCAATATTTTTTCCCAAACTCCATTGTCGGTTAGCATAGTATATAGTGGCAATTTTATCACAAATAAAACTTATCCAAAAATTAAGCATACCGATATTGCTTTCTTTCTGACTAAAACTTTCTTGCGATTTTCAAATAAGCGTTTAATTAAAGCGTTGCTTCAGAATTTCTTTTATAAAAAGTCTAGCAGAATACCTGCCGCGGCAGCGGCAGGATGAATGCGTAAGTCTATTCCTTTTGTTCACCTAAAGGATCCTTCACCGTTAGATAAAGAGGTGGTTACGCCGTCAGAACCGCGGGCAACGTGACAAGCGCAAAAATCGAGGAATACATCAACAGAACGTAAACGTGGATGCTCGCCGCGGAAGCGGCGAGTAATTCACTTTTCTGGCTTAACAATGTTGTTGGTGTTGAATACTTGCCTATTTTCCAGCAGACGTTAGCTGTGAACTTTCTCCGTTACTAAGCCTAGTTTTTCTGCATACTGCAAAAACGCCATGCGCAGGGTTTCGCTTTCGCTCTGTCCCAGCTTGTAACATATATTGTCGAGGATCTCCTTGTGCTGAGGGCTTAAATCAACTGTCACAATATGGTTTCTTGGCAGTGTGCGTGCGCTTGAGAAACACAGGATTCTGCGAATAGTCAACAGGGTTAACAGAAACATTCCAGTGAATTGCGATGGAACCAAAAATCTTTTCTTATTAGTAGAACAATCCCATATCCAGCCAAGGTGAGATTAATGCCATCAAAGTATCTGGCCTCTCTGACTGAAAACACAAGACGAGAACTCAACTCTACAACACTTCTGCATCCCTAACACGTTGTATGCGTTTCTTCAAGTCTTCATTACTAATGTTCTTGGGAAGATACGGCAAAGATGAGGCTCTAATGGTCTTAGGGTGATAAGGTTTTAAAAGCATCTCTTTGTACTGCTCTATTTCTCTTCTGCAATTTTTTATCTGGTTCTTATACTCTTCAGTTAGCCCCCTGTATTTTTCAGCCCTTTTCCCAAGACGGTGATTGTCTGCAAAAAGTATCAAAACTGCAACAAACAAAAACAAACAAAGGTATGTTATTAACTCCAAAGTCTTCCCTCAATATATGTAGACTTAAGGTGGGGTTATATTCCTTTGTGCAGACAAACAACGATGGTTTTGATTCCAATGTATAACCCTCCGCAAATTTCGAGATGCTAAAAAAGTGGGGAAATAATAGCAGAACCAAAAGAGCTAATTAGAATCACAATGTTCTGATGTTGTAGAAGTTACTTTTAGTTGATTCCTGTCATCTATGATTCAATCGAAGATTCTTCCATAAGTCTTAAAACTGATATGAAACCATTAATCTCAGAGGGAATTAATTGAAAATAGCCAAGATTGGAAAGCATGTTATACCCTTATGGCTTATAGCTGTCATATTAGTTTCTGGAATTGGTTCAGGAGCCTTAGGATATTACATTTGGAGAACATTGACTATACCATTAGAAGTGAAAGAACCACTCTCAATATTACATTATCCTTCTCAATTGAGCCTTTATCCAGGTGAAACTCTAGAATTCAACATAACAATGCAAAATCATGCTTCCGTGAATTATTCTGTGATTTTAGATTTTTCTTTGGAAAACACAACATATCAAGACAACTATGTTATATTTAGCGATGAAGTTTATACCGTCATCCCTGGACAACAAAACCTTACTGCATGGTTGATGATAGGGTCACATGCACCACCAGTTAATACTTCATTAACTATTAGTCTTAGTAGATTGCAGAGTGAGGCAACAGTGTTTTTCTTTGATGATTTTAATGACGGAGCTGCAGATGGTTGGACACAAAACTTGGGAACTTGGAATGTTAGTGATGGAAAATATGTAGCCCAAGTTCCAGGAATTGTTGAAACTGGTATTTCTACTGTGGATTCTCTCAACTTAACTGACTCTGTAATTGAAGTCAAAATAAGGTTCACTGATGATGTTGGCTACATAGCACAAATCATCTTCAGATATACAGACAACGAGCATTATTACACCTTTGGACTCAGCAATGAGTATGATATTGCAACTCTGACGAAGTATTCACCGAGTGCTGCTGAATATGGAGAAAACATAGCTCACTCAGGTGGAGAGGGTAGTTATCCTGCTCAAAAAAATACAGAATACACACTTAGAGTTGAAATCAAAGGCACTACTTTCAAATGCTTTATAAACAATGTAGAAGTGTGTTCTGGGACTGATGGAACTTACGGCTCTGGGAAAGTTGGATTGCGGACAAGGAGAGCCATCGCTTACTTTGACAATTTCAATGTAACTGAGATACCATAAACCCATTTTTTCCTCTTTCCTCATATTTTTAAATCAGCAAAGGGAAAATACTGATATTATGACACAAGAAACCGACCCCGACTGGCCGACACGATTCAGGGAGATAATTCTTGCCTACAATGAAAATCGAGCCCCAGACCCATTCATGATATGGTTTAGACAAAAAGACGCTGAAGGGTATTTTGAAAGTGAGTTCGAAAGGGTTTTGACAATTCTCATTGACGCACGTTTTGACCAAAGAACGACTGCGGAGAACGCGCTTGAAAACACTGTTGAAGTCATAAGACGAGGAGCATTAAAGAAACTATTAACGACTAGCACTTTGCCTTCACTGATCCCAAGGCAAAATGTTACAGCAGAACAGTGGGCGGACCTATTCTGCAGTTCTTTGCCGAAATTGAGAGCTCTCTCAACGCAAATAGTCACGCAGAAACACTGGGGTGCTGCTGAGTTGCTCGAATCTATGCGAAACGAATTCAGAGTGCCATATCTTGGCACGAAGACAGCAAGGCTTGCGGTAAGATGGCTTCACGAATTGGTTCCTGGCATCAAGATTGACATGTCAACCTACAAAATCCCAATAGATTCACTTGTTTACAGAGTATGGTGCCGGCTTGGTATAATCGACCCCAACATAGACAAGTACTCAGGAGAAAACAGCCCCGCGGACCTGAAAATTCAAGCATTCGTCGCAAAAGTCTCACCAGAAAAACCCTGGCTCCTTGATGAACCATTATGGAGCACAGGGAGACAACCGAACAGGGGTGGCCACTGCTATCCAACAAATCCAAACTGTGTCGGTTGCCTTTTTGAAGGCATTTGCCGAAAAAGGTTTCTGGATGCGGACCCCTCACTTCTGGGAATGGATTTGTCAACTACTGAGAGGCAACCGAAATCGTTACCGAAGAAAACGGACATTACGGGTAAGCAGGCAGAGTTTGCGAAGTTGGTTGAGGCATTGAAGCAAAAAGGGATAACAGGCGAGGAATACCGCGAAAAGGTAAAACAGTGGCAAAGAGAACACCAGAAAGGTGAAACATAGTCGTGGAAAAACTGTACTTCACTCATTGCTGCGCAAAGAAAGATTACTCTCTTAGAAGCACAGGCGAAAAGGTGTCACCCATTCGCCTCTATCGAGCGGCTCCAACCCAGAGATTCATGAAGCGATCCAGTGAATTTGGTGTTCAATGGGCCATCTTCTCTGACAAGTATGGCTTTGTCTTTCCGCGTGACCGAATCCAATGGTACGAAAAACACCCAAAAACTGTGACACCATCCGAAAAGAAGAAACTATTCGACGACGCTTTCGACGTACTGCAGCGGTACAACGTTGCATACTTCTACTACAACCCTGGACGATTGCATCCTCTCTATCGTGAGCTTGTACAGGAGATGAGAAGAAGAGGATTGGAGGTACTTGAAATAACTCATCTTGATGAAATCTTGTAGTGTAGCTAAGGCTTTCTAGAGTGAGATGAAGCTACTTGGAGCTTCTTTTCCACAGTCAAGGGCAATCGGTGTGAAAGCTTCGTTGATCTTGAGAGGAGCTCTCGACTTCCCTCTGTAGAAAAAGAGAAGAATATTCTTGATGTTATTGTCAGATGAGAATGCCTCGCAACGTTCAAGCAACTTGTTTAGTACAAACTCGAGATTTTTCGCGAGTAGACTGTTTGCAGGAGCAATGCTCTTTCTTCTGAAGTTGAAGGTACTTTGCTGTTCCTCGATGAAGTCTGCCCATTTGTTGGAGTATTTCTTTTTCCAGTGTGTTAGGTACCAAGTGAAGATCTGATGTCTGGTCAGTTGTTCTCGTCTGATAACAAGTTCGTCCTTCTTGGATTCAACAAGGTTGTCCCATTTGCTCTCCACCAAATAGATGTTTTGTGGAGATGCTATAATGGCATCAAACTCTCCGAACACTGAGGCATGCTCCTTAGCGTGTCTGCCGAAACTTGGCCGATAGAAAACCAAGCAGTCTGAAGGTGAACTTGCATCTTTGAAATGATTCAGAATGGCGGATAAACGTCGTTTCAAGGCCCACAAGGTGAGAGCATCTTCTCCGTATCCAAATATCTCGCTCATTTCACATCATCTGTCTTGAACTCGCTAATTCATTATCCACGTTGTCTCAGTAATAATCTTGTCCCAAAGGGGAGCCTATTGGACGTGCAGTAAGTCTGAACTCAAGAAAAGTGGCGAAGTCTCCTGCAAATTCCCCCTTTTTATGGAAGGTTTCTGGCCTTTGGGCTTGCGTTCGGTTTTGGAGGTATTACTTAGGGGGTTGAAAATGGAGTCAAGTGTCCTCGGTCCGGTAGTGAGCGACTTCACAAGGATGGTTTGCGATACACTCGTTCTGGAGAATTGCAACGCGCGCTAACTGAGCAAATATGACGAAGAAGACGCAAATCTCGTATTAACTGACCTCTTTTCTAGGAGTTGTCAAAAATAGGATGAAACCCTAGAACGCATACTTTGATTCTGAAGCATTTGGAACAACTTCGCATCTCATCAACACAGTCTTTATCTTCAAATTGATGACTATTAGTTCCTTGGTGCAAGCGGGTTGCAGGCTTTAAATGAAATACTAACCACAGCCAAGAAACTGATGGATACTAACATGTATTTGCCGGCAATTGAAGAATATGGAAAGGTAATAGAATCTCTCTTCAAAGAGCTCTACAAGGAGTATTTTCCTCAATTACCATATGTTGATAAGGAAAGGGTCATAAACATTGAGAAGCGTAGTGGCGAGACAACTGACAAGTTCACGATTGGTCCATGGATCGGCTTGTTTAGAGAGGCTCATTTGTTTGATTTTGTTAAGGCCAAGAAACGATTGGATAAGAATGCGATATTCTTTGGCTATGGTATCGTTGAGGCTTTGAAGGAGTTGCGAAACCGAGTCACGCATGAGAATGAGGAACACTCACTCGATTGTTATGACAAGAGAGCGCTTGCTTACTTCATGGAATCGGCAGTTCTTTGTATGCTTCAAGAATTAGGGATGCTACCTGAAACCGAGCTTAGTCACTCCCCGACAAAAGCCGCTGCTCAGCCTAGCAGGGCACAGGTCGAAAACATAGTCTATGAACGCCACGCTAAGAGACCTGAGTTCTGGACTCGCCTATTGGAGCAAAGTAAGAAGAAGACTCCTCTGTTTGCAAACATTTCTCCTAGCAATGATAGTTGGTTGTCTGCAGGTGCAGGTATAAGCGGAGTTGCGTATCAATATCTCATCCTAAGGGACAAGGCAAGGATTCAGCTTGCTATTCAGGGTAGTGATGCCTTCAAAAACAAGAAAATGTTTGACGAGCTTTACAAGAGGAGGGAGCAAATTGAAAAGGACTTTGGAGACCGACTCGTCTGGGAACGACTCGACGATAGAATATCATCGCGGATATCGAAAACAATAGAGAACAAAGGATTAAGGGATGTTGAAGAATGGCCTACGATAGTCGAGAAAATGGTTGAAGCTATGGTTCGGCTTGAAAAGACATTGAATAAGCATTTGAAACAAATGAGATAAGCATGTATTCAGGTCGCGCACTTGAATCTTCGCGTACGCTCATGGAGACATGCAATTGCTTCTGAAATCACTCCTAGTGATTTGATACTTTGTTTTTAATATGTTGACCAGCTGCCACAACTTAATACAATCCTCCCAATTATAGTCCAAAACTTTCTGGTGATCTTTAAACCAGTAACTGTCTACGTCAAAAGAGTTCATTTTGTCATGTATTCTTGGCAGTTTGAAATGCTTCTCAAGATGTTCAAGTCTTGCTGTGCGAAAGCGTGCAAGCCTCTTGAACGCTGTAACTGTATTAATGCAGTAGTAGTGTGTTCTCAACTTCAAGCCGCACACCTTCTCGCTCCTTGGTATGTCTACTCCATGATGGTTGAACAGAAGAATGTCTCTTGAGCTGCATCGCTTGGAACAATGGTTCAGGAATCTTGAAAATTTTTAGTGCGCGCGTTTTCTAATCAGGTCCTTGCCATAAAGCTGAAATCGGCCC
>Ga0315282_10008425_pt1 | contig 16693 bp, 14 predicted proteins | sample YL17G07_20_MG_FD_203693 | JGI IMG/M metagenome (GOLD analysis project Ga0315282, IMG submission 203693) | Sediment microbial communities from Yellowstone Lake, YNP, Wyoming, USA - YL17G07_20 | ecosystem: Environmental > Aquatic > Freshwater > Lake > Sediment | place: USA: Wyoming | collected...
GTCCCGGCAGTACCATTGCCTTAAGTGGAACAAAGGGAACGCCTGAGCTATCCCGTGCGTAGATGATGGTGGCGATCAGGCTGTGGCTGAGGATCGTCCGCGCCAGTTACCATAATTACCACTGAATCCCCTCGTAAGGGAGAAGCGTTGAGAGCTGTTTCCAGGACGTGTGCACTCGTGATGGGCAGGTGCGTGCCCGCTGTCAGAGGTCTGTACGGCGGCGGCCCACCGGAGCTGCGAGTCCGCACGCGCAAGCTCAGGCGTATACTGCGGCGGATATTCCCCATGTTGGTTGTGGGCGTCGTCGCATACCCGCTGATCTCAGTCATCTGGCATGGTGAACCTCCAAGCCAGGCAGTCTACGGGTTCCTGGCGGTGTGGGGGTCGGTTGTTCTGGGTCTCATATGGCCGAGGGCGATCCCTGTATTGCTTGCCGCGTGGACGTCTGCGTTGCTTGCACAGGCCATAATGCACGAGTCTTGGTTGAGAGTCGTGGCCGCTGCCGCTGGTATCATCGCTTGTAGCATAGTCATCTGGCGGCTCGAGGTTGGGATTGTCGCTGTTCTCATATTGGCAGCCAGCATCATCGAACCGGACGTTATCCCCAGACCCTTCAGCTTCGGGGGGCAAGGCCCCCGCGTAACGGAACTGCTCATACTGTTGATGGTGGTCATCGTTTATGCCAGGGAATCTGCTCAACGGCGGTTCGAGTACTTTAAGAGCCCGATGATGCTGCCGCTCCTCCTGTTCTTTGCAGCAGCCGCCATGTCGGTGGCAGTCTCGTACACGACCCAGCTGCACGAAACGTCCAAGCCTTGGGATTTCCACTGGATCTACAACCTCTTGCGGCCGTTGACCGGGTACCTGCTCTTCATCCCAGTCGCTTTCGGCCTTCGGACAGAGCGGCAACTTAGGTCTATGCTTCGGCTGGTGATGTGGCTGGCGGTGGCTGTTGCAGTTCTGATGGTCGTCCAGCAGTTACTCGGTGAGCGCGTGTCGCTTTTCATTGGCGGCCGGGTCACCGAGGCGTACGTGAGACAGTTGTCTGCTGATCTGAACGAGGAGGTAGCGGGGGGCGTCGTCCGATTCGCAGCTCCGGGGCTGGCACTGATACTTTGGCTATTCCTGGTTGCGCTTGCCCAAGCGGCGTACAAGGGCGTGCGTCTAAGCGTTACCCACGCCGCTGCAGCGGCTGTTCTGGGCATTGGCCTGGTCTTCAGCTTCACCAGGCACTTCTGGATCTCGACACTGCTGAGTGTGTTGATTATCGCACTGGTCACGAGGGGGAAAGTCGGCAGGCGGATCATTCTTACAGCCGCAGTCGCTGGAACTGTAGCTGTCCTGGGAACGCTTAGCTTAGGGAGCGTGGCACCGCGGACCGCGGGAGCTAAGTTCTCGTCGGCCCTGCACGAGCGATTCGCCTCCATTCTTAGCCCAAATGAGACGCTGAGGACTGAGTCCTTGCAGAACCGTTTTCGCGAGAACAGATATGCCATTCGCAGCATCAAGCGCTCTCCGATCTTCGGGATTGGAGTAGGCAGCCCCGCCCATTACAAGGAAGCGTATAACTATTGGTACGGGTCCAGAGTCCTCTTCCCAGTCTACTGGATACACAACAGCTATCTCGAACTCTGGATGCTTTACGGGCTGTTTGGCATTGGCAGCTTCGCCTGGCTCTCAATCGCGTTCCTGATTCGGTCGTTTACGCTTTTCAGAAGGGCACGTGAGCCGGAGTGGCAAGCTCTTGGTGTGGCCTTTTTTGCGGCCTATATCGGCTACCTGGAGAGGTGTGTGACTCAGATGCACATTCTGCACGATGCACACCACATCGTGGCGGTGGCATTTATGTGGGGGATAGTTGAGGTTATCTGGCGGATCAACGAAGAGAGCGTGAGGAAGGCTGGGGGACCGGAGTTGACGTCGCCTGCGGAAGAGACGGCAGTTGGAAGGAGAGCAGGGGCACATGTCGCTTAAGGAGTCTGTGGGAACGGATTCGAACGGCCCGTTGCCCCCCGGATGTGAGCGCGTCAGGTGCGTCTGTGGCGCCGATGACTATCGGATTGCAATAGAGAAGACCCCATCTGGCCGCCTCGTCAGATGCAATGTCTGTGGCACGCACTATTCGAGCCCGAGGTTCCTGAGGCAGATGATCAGGGACAAGGCGGGTGGAGAACGTTTTGCAGAGGTGGATGACGACAAAGTCAAGGAACCCGATCGGTGGGACAGAACCTTTGGCCTTCGGTTGAGGCTGCTGAACAAGCATGCACCAAAGAAGGGAAAGCTTCTCGACGTTGGATGCTATGCTGGGTTCTTCCTCAAGATAGCGAGGGACGACGGCTGGGAAGCCGTAGGCATTGAACCGACGATCGGCGGAGCGAGATTCGCCATCGAGACCCTCGGCCTTGACGTTCGGATAACGACGCTCGAAGAGGCGCAGTGCGAGTCCGAGGGGTACGACGCGCTCGCATTGCTCGAGGTGATCGAGCACGTCCCAGACCACAACGCTGTACTGCGCGAGGCAAACAGGGTCGTGAAACCGGGCGGCCTCATCTTGGTCGAGACACCCACGATCGACAATTGGGCTGTGAGGTTGCTCAGGGGCAAATGGCGTCACTTCATAGACGGCCATTTCTGGTTCTTCTCCGAGAAGACTCTCGCAGCATTGCTTGAGAAGCACGGGTTCGACGTGGTCGAGGCTGTCCGTATGGGGCGGTATACCAGTATCCGCCACATAGCCGGCGTTCTGCGGCAGCATTTCAGGCCGCTGTCCAGGATTCTCGATATCGTCCTGGTGAGGCTGCTTCGCCTTGGGGGCGTGACCGTATACCTGGACCTCAGAGACAACGTCCTAGTTGTCGCACGTAAGAAAGACTGACTGATCGGCCCTCGCGCAAGACTTGATTCGGGATGCTCAACAGGGGTCAGGACACAGGGTGACAGGAAGTGCATCGCTGACAGATGCCCACAGCGTGGGAAAGGCTAAACAGTTCGCCCGGAACTCGTTCTGGCTCGCTGTCTCCACGACAAGCGTGGTGCTCATTGGCGCCGTCTACCGGCCCATGATCGGAAGAATTCTCGGCCCAACCGAGTACGGGCAGTATTCCTTCATCCAGACCTACGTTACCTACTTCCTCGTCATCGCTTTCTTCGGCGTGCGATCGGTTGTGACCCGCGAGATCGGTAGAGATCCGACGACGGCGAGAGCATTCATAGATGCCGCTTACAGGCTCAGAGCTATCACGACACTCATTGCCGTTGCTGTGTGCTGCGCTGTTGGCTATGCCCTGCAGAGAGAACAGCAGGTTACAGTCGGCATTTACGTTCTCAGCCTGTCCATAATCTTCCTGGCCATAGGAGACCTGCTCGAAGGTGTCCTGGTAGCCCTGCAGCGCTCGTTTTATGTGGCTGTAGCCAATGTCGTAGGGAACCTGGTTAAGCTCGGCCTTGGAGTATGGGCACTGCATGCTGGCTACGGTCTGATAGGAGTGTTGGTTGCGTTCCTGCCTGCCTCGGCCATCACTGCTGGGTTGAACTGGTGGTTCGTGCGTGCTCAGTTTGCCTCGGACCGGTCACCCGCACCGCGCGGACCGGTGCGGTATGTCTTCAGGGAGTCCGTGCCCTTTCTGGTTCTGTTCATGGCGGGGAAGCTGTATGCGAAGAACGACGTTCTGTTTCTCTCCTTGCTCAGAGGTGACATGATCACGGGGCTGTACAGCGCCGCCTACGTTTTCGTGGACCTGCTGATCAGCATCAGCAACTGCTTCGCCCAGGCTGCCTATCCCATGATCGCCCGGCTCCACGGCAGTCCAGACAACGGGCGAGAGGAGATGGGACTGGCAGAATCGTACGAGCGGCTGCACAAGCATATGCTTCTGATCTTCCTGCCAGTAAGCGTTCTGCTGACGTCTCTGGGAGGAGAGTGCTTGGGCTTGATATTCGGCCAGCGGTACGTAAGTGGGCTATTCGCCATGCGTGTGCTGGTCTGGGTGCCACCCCTAGAGGTTTCCAGTCTGGTCTCTGGCATCTTCCTCTCGGGAACCTACCGCCAGGGCTTGGAGGCCAGAATCGCAACGGCGATGATGACGCTCAACGTCGTCTGGACCGTCTCTTTCATCGTGTTCTTCGGCGCGATGGGCGCAGCGATAGCCACAGTCGGCGCCTCGCTCGTGAATGCCGTCGTTAGGTACATCTACGTCAAACGCAACATTGGGCCTGCCAGGTTGGTGGATACCTGGCTAAGGCCGCTTGCGTGTGCCGGGCTGATGCTGCTCGGCGCAGAAGCTCTTTCCCACTCGCTCTGGTTCTGGCGCCTGTTCGCTGGGTTGGCTGTGTATGCACTGGCCCTGACTATTGTGGGAGCTTATGACAAAGTCGACCGCCGCATGCTCCTGTCCATAGTGAGGAGATAGAACTCACACGTGAGAATACAGGACATAGAGGAAGAGTTGAACCACGAGGATGAGTATCCATACCTGGAACAGCTTTCCAGGGTCACCGGGGTTCCTCCTGATTGTCTAGTGCAAGCACTTGCTATCGAAAAGGAGTTCCATCGGAACATCAAGAACGAAGGCGACCCGGAGAAGCGGAAGCGCATGTACGAGGACGTGTACCGCATGGTTCATCCGCTCTTCCAGCGGCGACAGGGCTGGGATACCGAGGAGCACCGCAAAGATTGGCTTGTCCTGTTGTTCAGGAGGTGGCTCGCGGGCAGATCAATACTGGACGTTGGCTGTGGAGACGGAGCCTTCCTGAGGGCAGTCGCAAGACTCTTGCCCCATGGGAGGCTTCTTGGAATGGACATATCAGATGGCATGCTTCCGGGCGACCTGGGCGATATAGAGTTCATGAAAGCGAACATCGTCGATTTCTGCGTTGATGGTCGGTTCGACGTCGTCTTTTCTGATAACGTGTTGGAGCACATAGCACCCTCGGATGTCCAGAGTCACCTGTCCTCGATCACACGAGCGTTGACTGGCCGTGGAGTCCTGATCATACTGATGCCGAACAGGCTGTTCGGCCCAGCCGACGTAACGAGAATCGTCGATTGCACGTATAGTAACAAGATCGCCGCAATGGGGACACACGTCAATGAGTCGACGTATTCCGAAGTGATACCGTTGCTCAGGCAGCACGGTTTCAAGAGGTTTCATATGTTGTTCTACGCACTACCGCTGCCGAAGCTGCGTCACGTGTTCGGGGGCATGGCTGTGAGCCCATCCATTCTTGCCTTTGTAGAGCGCCGGGAGTGGCTGCTCCGCTTGATATATGGGCTAAGGCGCAATGGCAAACCTATCTTCAGATTTGGCATCATGCTCATCTGCGAGCAATCGTGCATTGAGAGCTGAGACAGTTGAGGAACGGCAACGACAATAGCATCCGAGTGCTGCAGTTTCTGGAGTTCCCGCGGGGAGATCAAGCCTTGGCAGAGTCGGGCTACATGCGGCGTGTGGACTTCCTGGCGGAAGGTCTGCGCGCTCGGGGATGTCAGGTCGACCGAGTCCATCTGCCTGAACTGAAGGTGCCCAGGCGGCTCGCGCTTGCGAAGCTGCTTGCCTGGCGGCAGGTCCGTCGTGTAGCAGCAGATTACGACGCCATCCACGCTGCGAATGCATTGGTGGCGTCCATAGCAGCTCTGGCAGTTCGGGGCACTAAGACCAAGCTTATATTCGACGTCCACGGCGATGTCGCGAGCGAGAGTTGGTTGATATGGAAGCACACTCACAGTTGCAAGTGCATCTCCACAGCGCTGCAACTGTCCGTGGCGGACTGGATTGCTCGGCGCGGGGCCGATGGCTTTCTGGTAGTCTCCAAACCCTCCCGCGAACTCTACATAAGGCGCGGCGTTCCTGCTGACCGTCTATTGATCGCTCGCAACGGAGCTGATCTGGACCTGTTCACAAAGCAGCCGCTCCGCGGGGACGACGGCATCATCAGAATCTGCTACAGCGGCGGCTTTGCTGCCTGGCAGGGGATCGGCAATCTGCTGCAGGCGTGTGAGATACTCTGCGGGCGTGGCTGGCCGGATCGCCTTAGGTTGCGGATGATCGGCTTCGCCCCTTCGACAGTTGGAGTGCGTGAGCGGTTCTCGCAGGTGCTTGGGGAGCGGTTCGAGCCAGCAGACCGCGTTCGTCGTGCTGAACTGCCTGTCCTGTTCGCGGAGTCCGACCTAATGGTTATCCCAAGAACGCCTCACCCAGCCGTCGCCGTAGCCATGCCGACGAAGTTCGGTGAATACGCGGCAGCCGGCAGGGGGATCATAGTAGTCGACGTCGACGAGACAGCCGATCTGGTACGGGCGAGTGGTTGCGGGATAGTGGCGGGGCCCGGCCCTGCTGGCCTTGCGGACGCAATGGCACAGGCAGCCGTCACACCCTATGGTAGAATAGCAGAGATGGGGGCTAGGGGACGGGAGCTTGCCGAGCGCGAGTTCTCCTCTGACGCAATTGCGGCGCGCTACCACCGATTCCTACAGAGAATCGTTGTTGGGGCGTCCAACCACGGTGCCACGGGCTAGGGATAGTGCTCAGGGAACGTGCAGGTGCCGTAAGTCTCAGCAGGTCCTGCTGAGCAGTAGAGACGCAATGACGGGCGAAAACCAATACTCATAGCTGGAGCGGTTCTCGAGAGACAGAGAGATTCCATCGGAGAAGATGGTTAAGGGATCCGAGTGCTGGAGGCAGTCCCAGCAGCGGATTCCCGGCGAGGGCGGTCCTATCGAGCGCCGCCGCATGTACGCTGCTGCGTGCACTTCCATGGATCTGCTTCATGCGGACGGTTTCAGGGTCGGCCTGGTCGAGGACCCCGAGGAGTCGCTGGACAGGACGTTCCAGCCGCGACCCGCGCACAAGCCCACCATGGACCTTGGATGCGACGACGGAAGCTTCCTGCTTGCTGTGGCAAATCCCTGCCGCGCAATGGGAGGCTCGTCCTCGTATATGGTGCCGTCCCGGCGCGTTGGTTGAAGGAGTGTGAATATGAGGCGCCGACCTGGTACTAAGCGGCGCAGAGGATGCCTTGTGATCGTCTGCCTTGCGACCGCTATTGCGATATTCCTGTACGGGCGGATCAACTATCTTGCGCAGCCGTATTGCTCGTGGGACCTGAAATGCTACCGTGACATAGCTGCCGCGTCCCCTGGCATAGACCCGTCTATCCCTGGCCCGTTTGCCTTCAGACTGCTCGGCCCATACGTCGTTGGGTTGCTGCCGATACCTGATCCTCTTGCGTTCTATATCCTTGCCTGCATCACATCGCTTGTTCTTGCCGGGTCGTTCTACGGCTTTCTGCGGTACTGGGGACTGCGCAGCGAGGCGGCCGCGCTGACTGTAGTCCTGTTCGTGTTCAGCAAGTGGATGCTAGGCTACACGGTTTGGGATTACTTTCAGATCAACGACCTGCTATCTCTGGTCTACGTCTTAGCGCTTGTGTCGGCTTTGCACAAACGGGCCTGGGTAGCTTTCGGCCTGACCATGGTCGTGGGGGCGTTGACTCGCGAAACGTCCCTGCTCATGATCCCTGTAGCATTAGTATATCTGGCGGAGAAGCGCACCCTCCGACAGGACTGGTGGAAGGCTGTGCTGGCAAGCTTGCCTGGTGCCTCCTGCTTCGTCCTGCTCCGACTCCTGATTCATCCTCCTGAGCAGATAACCTTGATTGCCGGGTTCCTCAAGTACTGGCACAAACTGGCTTCGTTGGACACCTGGCTCAGGTTGTTGATCGTTGCGTTCATACCTGTGAGTCTCGTTCCGTTGGTATTCTGGCGGGAGACGGTAGGGTTTTGCAAGACGAACAAGCATCTGCTCGTACTAGGCGTGCTGGTCCTTGCCAGCACGATGTTTGCCGAGAACAATGAGAGACTCATGGCACCAGCCTTTCTCAGCTTCTACCCGCTCATCGGCACAATCATCGACCGGCATCTGTCCCGGAGCAGGCCGACGCTCTGGCTTCTCGTGGCCGGGTCATTGGCGTCCACCTTCCATCACAGAATGGGCAGGTATCTCCTGCCAGGGAACAGGGTCACGATGGCGATGTCACTTGGTAGTCTGTTCGTTGTTACGATCGCCGCCTTTATGCTCAGGAGGTCGGAGACGAGAAAGCAAAGCAACTCAGGGAAAGGCTCTGCCCGTAGGGCCAGTGTGGCAAGAGGCGAGGACTGGTAGGATGTGCATCCGTAAGCCCCGAATTTGCTTCATCTCAGAATCTGAAGCAACTTACGGACTGCTGGCGGACCCGTGCTGCGAGGCGGCAGGGGGGGCCGAACTGCAGCAAGTGCTACTGGCTTCTGCGCTATTGAAGCTCGGCTACAAAGTTACTTTTCTCGTGGCCGACTATGGTCAGCCTTCAAAGGTCGTTACTGAACAAGGGATCACGCTGATCAGAACCCGCCGCCTCTTCGAGCAAAGGCGCGGACTCTTGGAACTCGCCGACTTGCTCCGGCTGTTGCGTGCGATGAGCGCGGCCGGGGCAGATATCTACTACCAGCGCACCAGTGCGCCGGTAACGGGCATTGCTGCCGCTTACTGTCGGCTGAGAAGGAGGCCGTTCGTGTTCTCGGTAGCGCATGACCTGGAGGTTACTGGGTCGTTGGGCCTCTACGTCGACCCGAGGTACCAGCGACTGTACCGATACGGCCTCAGGCACGCTTCAGTCGTAGTGGTTCAGACCCAACAGCAACTCAGATTGCTTAAGGAGAGCACGGGCAGAGATAGTGTGCTTATAAGAAGCACATTCTCACCTCCGGACGAGTCTGAGCTGCGAGCGACCCGCCAGCATATACTCTGGGTGGGTAGTTTTAGGGCGGTCAAGCATCCGGAGACGTTCCTTGAGCTGGCTGCCGGACTGCCAGAGCACAGGTTCGTCATGGTCGGAGGGCCAGGCCCGGGGGAGGAACAGCTCTACGAGGTCATACGGGAGAAGGCTGGGCCGATTCCGAATCTCTATCTGACTGGGCCGGTTCCACACAAGGACGTGGGCCGGTATTTCAGCGAAGCATTTGCCTTCGTCAATACATCCTCCTCCGAAGGGTTTCCGAACACCTATCTTCAGGCATGGTGCAGAGGTGTGCCAGTCGTAGGCACGTTCGATCCCGACGAGGTCATCTCTAAGTACGACCTGGGCCGACATTGCGCCAGCACGGACGAGCTTAGAGCGGCGATACGCGACCTTATGGCGGACGAAGAACACCGAAAGGCTATCGGCGAGCGGGCCGTTCGGTACGTGAAGGAACATCACAGCGCAGACGCCGTTACGGCTCAGTACGATGGGCTGTTTACGCGGCTCCATCGACCAAAATGAAGATACTCATCATCAACAAATTCTACAGGCCCGTCGGCGGGCCCGAGATCATAGTCTTCGACATGATGAGAGAGTTAGCGGACTTGGGCCACACGACTATCCCGTTTGCTACGTCGCATCCTGACAACATTCGGTCGGAGTATGCCGAGTACTTTGCGCCGGGCGTTGATTACAACACGAAGAGAGGAAAGAGATTCGGCCGGCTGTTAAAGGAAGCGGTTGATCTGGTGTACTCGGCCGAAGCAAAGCGCAGGATCGAGGCATTGATACGACAAGCCGAGCCCGACGTCGCCCATGCGCACAACATCTACCACCAGTTATCCCCTTCGATCCTCACCGCTCTGAGGAAAGCGGGGATTCCGACGGTGCTCACCCTGCACGATGGCAAGCTGCTGTGTGCAAACATGCTTTTCCTCAAGCACGGGGTATTGTGCGAGGAGTGCGCGGGCCGCAGGTTTTACCGCGCGGTGGTGAACAGATGCGTGAAAGACTCCCTTGCCGGCAGCTTGCTCTGCTGTATTGAAGGGACGCTGCACCGGTCGCTGAGACTGTACGAACGCAACGTCGATCTGTTCATCACACCCAGCCGGTTTCTCAAGGACAAGCTCGTGCAGCACGGGCGGCTGCAGGAATGGCAGATCGAGGTGCTGGCCAATTATGCGGATACGGCATCGGTGACTCCGGATTTCAGCCCAGGAGATTACGGGCTCTTTGTCGGCAAGTTGGAGGCACACAAGGGTGTGAGAACGCTTCTGCGCGCCTGCAAGGAGCTACCAGATTTCCGGGTCAAGATAGCTGGCCGAGGGCCGCTGTATGAGGAGGCGACTTGCTTTGCCGAGAGGGAAGGGCTAGACAAGGTAGAGCTTGTCGGATTCCAAATGGGGGAGGAGTTGGCTCGGCTGTTCAGGGAAGCTCGATTCGTGGTGATTCCTTCCGAGTGGTACGAAAACTGTCCGATGGTTGTTCTCGAGGCGTTCTCAGCCGGGAAGCCAGTGATCGCATCCAGAATCGGTGGCATACCGGAGCTGGTCGAACACGAGGTGGATGGCTTCCTCTTTGAACCGGGCAACGCGGATGAGCTTGCAGCCTACATGCGTACACTCGTAGACAACCCTGCGCTTGCGAGAGAGATGGGCAGAGCTGGGCGTCGGAAAGCTGAGGAGCGCTACTCCATCGACGCCTTTATGCAATCGCTAATCAATATCTACAAGAGGGTGCAAGGATAGTGAAAGGGCGGAGACGATGAAGGTCAGGATGTTGATGTCCCTTCTGTGCGCTAGTGTCCTCGTGCCGGCCGCAGCTCTGGGTGCCAGCCGCTCTGTAAGGCTGAACAACTACAACAATTGGTGGCTTCTAAGCGATGAGACGCAGGATCGGGACGAGATGCTCCAGGTGGTGGCTAGGCGAGAGAACGTAGTACTGCCCGAGAGGTGGATCGGCGTCAGTCCGGCAGACATCGCCTCGATCAACGCGACGGCCAAGGTCTACCGAGTCTATACTCTGATGTGCAAGAACACCTACGATCCCGACTGGAATAACCCATCTGACAGGACAGCTCTCTCTTTGCCAATCCCCAGGGCGACCATAGATAAGAATGACTGGTGGCTGCGTGACGGAGATGGCAATATTGCCAAGGAGCAGTGGTTTCAGTGGTATACGGATGTAGGGAAGCCGGGCTACAAGGAAGCGTATCTCGCTGCGGCACTCGACCGGACAGCAGGCAAAGGATTCGACGGCTTTGTGTTTGACTACTGGGCATACGGTTTGAGTGGAGAGCATCTTCCGGGTTCCTGGTTTCCGAGCCACCCTATGCCGCCAACATATCCAACGGACGATGACTGGTATGAGAAGGCGTGGAAGCCATTTATCGAGTATGTGATGACGGGTCTGCACAAGGCAGGCTACCGGATCATAGGCAACTGTGCCGGGGAGTATGGGTACACCAACCAGATGAATGAGTTTCAGCGTTCACTGGTGGATGGAGTGATCTACGAGCAGTGGGCGGTTGACTGGGGTGGCGAATGGCTGCCTGGGAGCACGGTTGAGAGAAGGATCAACTCCTTTTCTGCCGATCCACTTACAGCCTGGACGGCGGACTTTGGGTTAGATGGAAATGACCCGGAGTATGAGCAGAAACAGGTTGCAGGGCTGGCCATGTACTACATTGCCTTACCAGCCTCGCAGGACAGGAGGAGCTACCACCACCGCAAGAACAACAAGGTCTACTGGGAGAGGATATGGGACCTCGACATAGGCACACCTGCTGAGACTCGGGTGAAGCTGCCGGGGAAGTACTTCTGGAGTCGGAGGTTCACCGACGGCATTGTGCTCCTGAACTACGAAGCATCTGAGAGCATCAGCTACACGCCGGAAGCACGCTACCGAGACTACCCCGGCAAGCCGTATTTCGGGCGCGTGACCCTGAAACCGCACTCCGCCCTGATACTTGCTCTGGACGGTTGACGACAGGGCGGAGCAGCTTGATTGCGAGGAGATTGCGCGCCATGAGACTCGTGATGATCGGAACCGGATATGTGGGATTGGTTACGGGAGCCTGCTTCTCCGAGTTAGGCCACGAAGTGACCTGCGTCGACACAGACGAGCGGAAGATCTCGGCGTTGCGTAAAGGTGAGATTCCCATCTACGAACCTGGCCTGCAGGACATGGTCACCAAGAACAGTGCCGATGGACGGCTTCGCTTCACCTGCGACCTGGCCGAGGCTGTTCCTGGCGCTGACGCGACCTTCATTGCTGTCGGCACACCCTCCTCCAGGCGCGGCGACGGCTATGCGGACCTGTCCTACGTCTACTCCGCTGCCAAGTCCTTGGCCGCCTATCTAGATGGGTACACCGTCGTCGTGAACAAGAGCACAGTCCCGGTTGGTACCGCACGGCAGGTTGCCCGAATCCTGGCGGAAACCAATCCGAAGGCTGATTTCGATGTAGCATCGAATCCCGAGTTTCTGAGAGAAGGTGCTGCCATCAACGATTTCCTGCATCCTGACCGAGTCGTCATCGGAACGGAGTCGCAGCGTGCTGCTCAGGTGATGCAGCGGGTGTATAAGCCGCTTTACCTCTTGGACTGTCCGTTCGTGATGACAAGCCTTGAGACCGCCGAGCTGATAAAGTACGCGGCAAACGCCTTCCTGGCAACCAAGATCAGCTTCATCAATGAGGTTGCGAACCTCTGCGAGGCCGTAGGCGCAGACGTGAGCGACGTCGCACGCGGCATCGGGCTTGATGGCCGCATAGGCAGGAAGTTCCTCCACGCCGGCCCCGGCTACGGCGGGTCATGTTTTCCGAAGGACACACGAGCGCTGCTCCGCATAGCACAGGAGCATGACTCGCCGATGCGAATTGTGGGATCCGCCATTGAGGTGAATGAGGCACAGAAGGCTAGGATGGTCCACAAGATCAGCAAGGCTGTGGGTGGCTCTGTGGCCGGCAGGACTGTTGGAGTCCTTGGTCTTAGCTACAAACCGGAGACCGACGACGTACGTGAGGCCCCTGCCTTAACTATCGTCCCCCGTCTGGTTGAGATGGGCGCCACGGTCCGAGCACATGATCCGCAGGCTATGCCGGTCGCGTCCGAACTCCTGCCGGAAGTGAAGATGGTGCCGGACGCCTACGGAGTGGCCGAAGGAGCCGATGCGGTCGTCCTGCTAACCGAGTGGAACCAGTACCGTGCTCTGGATCTTGCTAGGCTGAAGAGCGCGATGAAGACGCCTGTCTTTGTCGATCTGCGCAACGTCTACGAACCCGTTCAGATGAGAGCGCTGGGCTTCGACTACTTCTCAGTCGGCCGGTGAGCGAAGGCCGGCCCTGTCCTTAGCGCCTGATAACGAGTCCTCCTAGGAGAGGGCGAGACTATGAGCCATATCTCCAAGTGGCCAGATCTGAACGCCGTTAACCTTGCCCTCACGCGGTTCTCACTTGAGCAGGTTGACCTCCGCCGTCGGTGGAATGCGTGGATTCCCGCACAATTGCCGGGCAGAAAGCTGCTCCCACCGTCCCTCGAAGGTGGAACAAGTTAACAGGAAGCCCTAGCCAGCCTCGAACCGAAATCTCAAGTCCACAAGCCTAGCTCAACACCTTAACCACGCCTGGAAGGGAGGCTGGGACAGTGACGTTCCATCGCGCGTGTACCGCATTCTACCGCACCGTGGTCGCTGTTGCGCTGCCTGTGGTCCTATACGGCTGCGGAGGTGGGGGAGGAGCTCCAGGGATAGGCGCAGACGCTCGATCCCCGGCAGGGTCTGGCGCCACCCGCTCCGTAAGGCTGAACAACTACAACAACTGGTGGCTTGAGCCGGACAACCCTGCGGACGCGGACAGGGTATTGGAGATCGTCGGCAGGCGAGACAACGTGGTGCTTCCAGAGAGGTGGATCGGAGTCGGTCCGGCAGACATCAAGGCGATCAACGCGGCGGCCAAGGTCTACCGAGTGTATACTCTGATGTGCAAGAACACCTACGATCCTGATTGGAATAACCCATCTGACACATCAGCTCTCTCTTTGCCAATACCCAGGGCGACCATAGATAAGAATGACTGGTGGCTGCGTGACGGAGATGGCAATATTGCCAAGGAGCAGTGGTTCCAGTGGTATGTGGATGTAGGCAAGCCGGGCTATAGGGAAGCATATCTCGCTGCGGCACTCGACCGGACAGCAGGCAAAGGATTCGACGGCTTTGTGTTTGACTACTGGAGCTATAAGATCAGTGGGGATTCGCTCCCCGGCTCATGGTTCGCAACTCACCCGATGCCTGCAGCATATCCAAGTGACGATGATTGGTATCAGAAGGCGTGGAAGCCGTTTATCGAGTATGTGATGACGGGTCTGCACAAGGCAGGCTGCCGGATCATAGGCAACTGTGCCGGGGAGTATGGGTACACCAACCAGATGAATGAGCTTCAGCGTTCACTGGTGGATGGAGTGATCTACGAGCAGTGGGCGGTTGACTGGCCGCAGAATGGGAGTGGGTGGCTGCCTGGGAGCACGGTTGAGAGAAGGATCAACTCCTTTTCTACCGATCCACTTGAGGCATGGACGGCGGACTTTGGGTTGGATGGAAATGACCCGGAGTATGAGCAGAAACAGGTTGCAGGGCTGGCCATGTACTACATTGCCTTACCAGCCTCGCAGGATAGGAGGAGCTACCACCACCATAAGACCGACAGAGTCTTCTGGGAGAGGATATGGGACCTCGACATAGGCACACCTGCCGAGCGTGCAGTGAAGTTGCCGGGGAAGTACTTCTGGAGTCGGAGGTTCACCGACGGCATTGTCCTCCTGAACTGCGAAGCATCTGAGAGCATTAGCTTCACTCTTGACAAGCAGTACCACGACCTCTCTGGGGGCAGCTTCTCGGGACTAGTCACGCTGGAACCACATAGCGCGCTTGTACTGGCTTCTCACTAGACGGTGGCTCCGGGTCCTCGCTACCACGACTGCGTGTACGGCGGGGCCGGCACACCGGCGTCTGGGCTGAGTGGGCCGGCCCCCCACTGTATTGAGAGCCACTGAGCCACCCCAACCGTACTGGCACCTTAGGTTGCGAGTGCCAGCCTCCGTCATCCGATTGGCCGGCCCCTACCTCTCGGTTGCCGCAAGCAACATGGCCCTTGACGGTGCCAATGCTTCGGTACAGAATTTGCATGCACTAACCTGTAACCAGACGGCTGGGTTCCGCTCGAAAACCAGCGGGGCTCGAAGGGACCGGACTGGGAAGTCCGAAGACAGCTTCGCCTACAGGGTTGCTTAGGCGTGGAGGGGCACCAGTGAGATGGCGGGTTCGTGTTAGGTTCGCGTTGGTCCTGTTTGCCGGGTTCATCGGCTCAGTCTCTGCCGCTCGGGGTCAAGTGCCTGGATCCGAGAAGAGAGTCCTCGTCGTAGTGACGGAGCAGTGCACGGTGCCGTATGTGTCATGGGTGCGCGACGGCGAATACGTAGTCTCGGATCTAGTGGGCGCAGGTCTTCCGTTTGACGTCGTTACCTATGCCGAGTTCGTCAGCACGCCGCTCGGCTCGCACGATGTCGTCATCCTTAACGGCCACACTTCCCCTACCCACGTCTCGGACGTGGCCGCTAGATGCCAGGCTGCCCTCCAAGAGGGGCGGAAGGTCTTCATCAACGGAACGCTCCCATACAAGAGGTATGACAGCGACGGGGACTTGGCCGAGACGCTCTTCTATGCCCCGACGCTCTTCAACGTGACCTATGGAGGTTATCGGAGGTCGAAGGGAACGGTGGTACCAAGCTTGCCGTCATCTATCGAGAAGGATCAGGTCATAACGGCGCTGGGCGTTACAGATATATACGTCGACACGTTCAGGTTCGAGGATCAGCCGCCTATCACCATGAGCCTCGGCAACCTGGTGTTCGGCTTTCTTTGCCCTCAGGGAGGTGCGATCAACGACAGCGGCATCGATTATCTGATGAACCTACTCGATTGCGGCAAGGTGGCGAACTACCTGAGGTATGGAGATCCTGCTATAGCTGGTTTCGCGAACGATCGCATAGAAGGTCGACCGATTGGCTCGTTCGAGGTGCACTGCGACGACACGTCTGATCCGGTGGAGATCGATGCGCTCAACGCAATGGCCACTGATTACGGAGTCCCTCTTGTGAACTTGCTGGTGTATAACAAGCTCACTCCGGACAGTATCGCGAAATGGAATAGCATTGCCAGCACAAGTCCGTATATGACTATCGGCTCCCACTCCAGGAGCCATCCCCGGGACTGGACAACGGTACCAGATGTGTACTACGAGACCAGGGACGCGATCACTCTGCAAAGGGCCGTGATACCTGCCACGGGCAATTACTTCGACTTCTCAGGTCTGATGAACCCGACGACCCAGCAGATAGACCGGATCTACTCCTGTGGGATCATCTTTGCTGGCGAGGGAGCGAAGTATCCGCGGCACGTCTTGCTGCCTTCGGGGTCCTGGATGCTGATCCAGTTGCTGCCTTACGACAGGACATACTTCCAGAACCTAACCAAGTGCACTAGCGCTCCCTTCTGCCCTACGATGACGGTCGATGCTGATGCGGACGTTTGGCACAACGGGCAGAACTATGTGGACGTTGTCAAGCAGGAGTTTGGCCACAACGTCAAGTACGGCATGTACAACTTCGCCTTCATCCACGACTTCATGTTCAACCCGGCCAAGGACCACTACACGAATGGCATCCACTTCTCAATTCAGGAAAGAGGGGCCATGGAGTACCTACGCTCGCAGAACGTCAAGTTCATCCCGACAGACGAGCTGATACTGAGGCTGCGCGACTTCATAGCTGGCTGGATAGACTACGATACGAATCCCGACGGCAGCCTGCAAGTCACGGTATACCGGCCGTCAGCGAAGGCCAATCAGGTCAAGATCCAAAGCAGAG
>Ga0315282_10008426_pt1 | contig 16693 bp, 19 predicted proteins | sample YL17G07_20_MG_FD_203693 | JGI IMG/M metagenome (GOLD analysis project Ga0315282, IMG submission 203693) | Sediment microbial communities from Yellowstone Lake, YNP, Wyoming, USA - YL17G07_20 | ecosystem: Environmental > Aquatic > Freshwater > Lake > Sediment | place: USA: Wyoming | collected...
TTATTTTCTGGAATAACTTCAGCTTTGCCTTTAAATAATCATCCATATTCTTGTGAAAATCCAAGTGCTCTCTCGTAAGATTTGTAAAAATTGCTGCGTCAAATTGGAATGTATCCACTCTTCCCTGCTCTAAAGAATGTGAAGAAATTTCCATTATGCAATTTTTGATTTTTTCCTTCTGCATGCTTGATAAAAGAGAATATAGCTCCAGCGAATTTGGCGTTGTATTTACGCTGGGAATGGAACGCCGGCCAAACCTGTAATTCACTGTGCCGATAACGCCTACGTCTTCATTTCTGGATTTAAAAATACTTTCCATAAGATACGTAATCGTGGTTTTGCCGTTAGTGCCTGTGACGCCTACAATGCGCATTTTGCTGGAGGAGTCGCCAAAATAAGCCTGGGAGGCCTGGGCAAGGCCAAGCCTTGCGTCTTTCACATATATAAAGGTATTTCCTCTTTTAAATATATTAGCAGGGAACGGTTTCAAACCGTTCCCTGCAGGTAAGTTATAGTTTTCACTATCTAATAAAACAGCAATAGCGCCTCTATTTATTGCCTCATCAATAAAATCCGCGCCGTTTACCTTTGCTCCCTTTAAAGCAATAAACAGGCAGCCAGGTTTAACTGTCTTTGAATCGCAGGCAATACCGCTTATCTCAATGTTATTTTTGCCTTCAACCTTAATAGCCCCGTTTAAATTATCTATTATTTTTTTTAGCTTCACGATTACCTTAATCTAGCTGTTTGGGGTAGATTTTGTAATAGCTCATTAGTTCTCCTGCTACTTTTTTAAATACAGGGGTGCAGACTACGCCGCCGTAATAAATTGGCCGCGGCTCGTCCATTATTATAGCTATAACAAATTTTGGATTATCGTACGGCACAAAACCTATAAATGAAGCTGTAAATTTACTATGCGAATAAGTGCCGTTAGGCTCTACTTTCTGGCCAGTGCCGGTCTTTCCTCCGGGGAAATATCCCTCAACATCCGCAAGTTCTGCTGTGCCGCTATCTACAACACCTCTTAAAATATTCCTCATCTCTTTAGCGGTCTCTTCTGAAATCACCCTCTGAGGTTTCTTTGATTCAAATTTCTGTATGACATGGCCTGTGCGGTCTTTGATCATCTCAACAATCCTGGGTTTTACGAGATTCCCTCCGTTTGCCAAAGCTGACATTGCGCAGGCAAGCTGAAGCGCTGTCACAGTCACTTCCTGGCCCATTGAAATACTACATAGAGAAAGTTTTGACCAGGTGCTGGGGTGAGTAGCAATGCCATTTACTTCGCCGGGAAGCTCTACGCCTGTTTTGGCTCCAAACCCAAACTTTTTTATATACTTATAAAGCCTGTCTTTGCCTAGTTTTTGCGCCGCCTTCATTGTGCCGATATTTGAAGAAAATTTAATTACATCCCTAAATTCCAGCCAGCCATGAGGCGTATGGTCGTGATACACATGGCCGCACCATTTATACTCGCCGTTTTCACAAAAAAACTTTTCGCTGGGCTTGACTACCTTTTCCTCCAGGAGGCTGGAGGCAGTGATTATTTTAAAGCTTGAGCCAGGCTCGAAAAAATCGCATATTGCCCTGTTCCTTCTAAAGTCAGGCGGAGAAGCATTGGCATTATTTGGATCAAAACTTGGCCTATTGCTAAGCGCAAGTATATCTCCTGTAAAAGAGTCCATTACAATAATGCACGCGCCCTTGGCGTGATATTTTACATAGCCTTTTTCCAACTCGCTTTCCGCAAACGACTGGATTAAACTATCTATGGTAAGGACTATGTTATCGCCATCTATGGGCAGTATTTCCCTGTAATTATATCCTGGGACCTCACGCTGCTTGGCGTCTCTTATTGCATACCTGTAACCCGCAGCGCCTTTTAAATATTTATCAAACCTCAGCTCCAGGCCTTCCAAGCCATTATTATCTATGTCCGTAAAGCCAAGGATATGGCTTGCGACTACGCCGTTGGGATAAACCCTCTGAGGCTCTTTGATATAATCTATGCCTTTAATATTAAGGGCCCTGACAACTCTTGCAGTATCAGGAGAAACTTTTCTGGCGAGCCATACAAACCCTTTTTCCTGGTTAAACTTTTTATATATTTCATCGCTACCAAGGCCAAGAGCGCTAGCAAGCTTCTGGCTGGTTATGAGTTTATCCTTTATCTTAAAAGGTTCGGCAAATATTGAATTCAGATTTATGGATATGGCGAGTTCTTTCAGGTTACGGTCGTAAATTACGCCGCGCTTAGATAAAAGCGGCACTGAAAGCCTGTATTGACTCAAAGCAATATTAGACAGGGATTTTGCTGCGCCTAACTGGACAAATACAAGTCTGACACTTAGGAGCGCGAATGCTACAATTAAAGCATATAGAACTTTCCTTATACGGGAAGGAGTTCCTTTATACACAATTCTTACCTATTTTTTATGGTATAAGAAAGTATAAAGCACTTTCTTAACCACTGAAAATCGTATATCAGAGTTACCGATTTTCTTGTCGGCCGCTCACAAATAAATTGGCTAAAGGGCCTTTCTTTACTAAATTTTTACTGTTTAAAGCAATCTTTCTAGGGGAATGATCAATCTTTACTACCTGCCATTTGGAAGGCATGGATAACTCTACTTCCTTTGCTAAGAGTCTTCTCTCAAGTGCGACAGGTGACCTCAAATTTAAAACATTATATACCAGAATCTTATTGTGGTCAACCAGCTTTGTGTAAATATCATTGTTTTGTTTTACTTTCAGGCCCATCTGGTATATTAAAGCCTGCTGGTTTACATACATGACTGCCACAAAACTCACCATGACGATAGTTGCAAGGATCTTAGAGCAGCAGTTGTTAGGATTTTTATCCATTTATAGCCTTTCTCCCACTCGAAGTTTAGCGCTTCTTGAACGCGGATTGCTAGTCACCTCGTTTTCATCCGCCATGATAGGTTTTTTGGTAAGAATATTAAAAAGGCCATGAGCCTTAAACTCCTTGAAAGTATTTTTTACGATTCTATCTTCTAAAGAATGGAATGATACGACGCAGCATCTGGCGCCTTTTTCAAGAGAATCAGGCAGAGCGTTAAGCGCCTCTTTGATTGAGCCTAATTCTTCATTAACTTTTATGCGAATGGCCTGGAAAGTCCTGGTAGCAGGGTGTATTTTGTATTTATTATGGCTGTAAGGAAGGCTTCGTAAAACTACATCGCTTAATTCAGCTGTTGTAGAAATTTCTTTATGCTTTCTTTCTTCAACAATTTTTTTCGCTATCCTTCTATGAAACCTCTCTTCTCCAAAATCCCTTATAATTTCAGAAAGTTCCGTTTCCCTGAGGCGGTTTACCAGGTCTTTTGCGGTAAGAGTCTGATTGCGGTCCATGCGCATATCTAAAGGCCCGTCATTTTTTATGCTGAATCCCCGCTGCCATGCCTCCATTTGGATACTAGATATGCCCAAATCAAATATAATTCCATTGGCTTTATTAACTCCTATGTCTTTAAGTATTTCTTTTAGGTACTTAAAATTTTTGTTTATCAATTTGAATGACCCCTCAAAAAGCCTCAGCCTTTCAGATGCCAATCTTAACGTTTCTTCGTCTCTGTCTATTCCTATCAACATGCCGCCTGGGGTAATTCTCTGCAGAATTTGCTCGCTATGCCCCGCCCCGCCCATTGTGGCATCCACTATTATCTGGCCAGGGGCAAGGCTTAAAAAACCAATTATCTCCTTTAGCAATACCGGATTATGCGAATAGCTTTTTTCCATTATTACTTCTCAATATCCTGTAAATCTCCTCGCTCGCAGCAAGGTGTTTCGGGTCAATATTTAAAGCTCGGGTCTTACGTATGCATTCAACCGGGATATCAAAAAAATTTATTTCACAAGCCCTGCATTTTACAACATCTTTAGAATTATGATTGCGTACCATAAAAACCTCCCAAATCCGCCTAGGCGGATTTGATCCTGAGGCAACGTTAAGAAATACGAGTGAAACGAGCATTTTAGTTGCCGAAGGATCTCTTATTGTTCTTCAATTAGTTTTTCGGCTACGTCTTCGAAAGTATCTTTGGATTTGGAATAATACTCTTCCCAAAGTTTGTCGCTCCATATCTCGATACGATTTGATACGCCGATACTATACACCTCCTTTTTGATTTCCGCGTAATCCTTTAGATAATTCGGAATAAGTATCCTGCCCTGTTTATCAGGAATCATTTCGCATGCGCCTGAAAAGTAAAGCCTGTTGAACTTTCTGGATTCCGCTTTTGTAAAAGACATTGATTTGAATTTCTGCTCCTGGACCTTCCACTCTTCCTCAGCAAACATAAAAAGGCATTTGTCCAGGCCTCTAGTAATAAAAAAGCGCTCAACATAATGCTCCTTAAGCGCTTCCCTGAATTTAGCGGGAATTATAATTCTTTGCTTCCTATCCAGCGTATGTTTGAATTCTCCGTAAAACATTAAATTCTCCGCTTAAATATTTTACTAAATCCGCCGAAGCTATTTTAGCGAAGGTGGATGCGTTACTCCACTTTGCTCCACTTTGAACCACTTGTAACCAAAGTTTACCCTAATATGGGTTTTGTGTCAAGTAAAAATTTTAACTTTTTTGGGATAATACTATATAAGGGGTATGCTCTTATTTATAGACGCTAAATATAGCTCCTAACTTGATAGTATAGGAATTTCCTTTTTTGCGCGGAGCTTTGCTCCGCTACTCCAAAAGATTCTGGAGTAGCGAAGCGAACGGAGTGAGCTTCGCGTTAACTTGACAAATGGTGCCTGGCACTATTTGTAAAGTTAGCGGGTTTATTTAGGAATGTTAGAGATAAGCTATGTCTATCTGGATTTGACGCTTGAGGGCAACGAGCGTTTTGAATTTTTTTTCGTCTCTTATCTTTTGCTTAAATATAACTTCTATATCTTTGCCGTAGATGTTTCTATTAAAATCAAGCATATGAACTTCTATTATTTTATGATTGCTTATATTCAATATCCCGCGATAAAACTTTCCCTCTAGCGCTACGTCAACGCCATACACTCCGCTCGGAGGAATTGACTCGTGATGCGGATCTATATTCGCTGTAGGAAATCCTATTTTTCTGCCAAGGGCTTTTCCTTTCACAACTGTACCCAGGATAGTCACAGGCCTGCCCAATAATTCTGAAGCAAGTTTCAGGCTGCCTTTTTCAATTGCTTTGCGAATTCTGGTGCTGGAAACATGCTCTCCCTTTATCTTAAGCGGCAGGATGCTGTAAAATTTAAAATTGTAAATTTTGCTTAATCTTTTGAGCAGCCTCGCATCGCCTTTTTCCTTGAACCCGAATAAAAAGTCTTCGCCTGTTACCAAGACTTTAAGATTTAATTTATCTATTAGGATATTTTTTATAAAATCTTCAGGGCTGAGTTTTGAAAAACCTTTCGTAAATTTCTCCACAAAAAAGTAATCCACGCCCATTTCTTTTATCAATCTAATTCTGTGATCCAGAGACATTAAAAGTGGAATTTGCGCATCACGGGAAAGGACTTTTACAGGATGGGGGTTAAATGTAACAACTACGCTTTTAAGGCGCGATTTTTTCGCCTCTTCCAAGACCTTTTTCAAAATCACCTGATGGCCTTTATGGACGCCGTCAAATATGCCGATTGTAACTACTGTAGGGTATGATATCTTTTTCATGTACCTCATCCAAACTCTTTGAATCTTCCAATAAAAAATCCCCTGAAGCGCTTCTTACGAGGCTCGACATGTGACTTGGAACCCCGAGAACTTTTCCTATATCCTCACATAAAGTTCTCACGTAGGTACCTTTGGAACATTTAATCTTAAGAGTGAGTTCAGGGAATTTGAAATCCAGTATTTCAAGGCTGCTTATGTTTATTTTGCGAGGCTCCCTTACGACAGTTTTACCTAATCTGGCTAGTTGATAAAGTTTTTTGCCTTTATATTTTATCGCAGATACCATGGGCGGAACCTGTTCTATCCCGCCTTTAAAATTCTCAAGCGCTTTTTTTATAACCTCTATATCAAGGCTGTCGATATTTTTTTCTTCAATCACCTTGCCTTGGCTATCCTGAGTATCTGTGCTTTTCCCGAAAAAAACCTTCGCGATATATTCTTTATCATCGTTCGTAAAAGTATTTGATAATTTAGTGGCCTTGCCTAAAAGCATTACAAGCACGCCTGTTGCCATCGGATCCAGAGTGCCTGCATGGCCAACGCGCTCTATGTTGAATTTCCGCCTGATAAAATCTACTACATCGTGGGAGGTAATGCCTGGGGGCTTATTTACAACTAAAATTCCATCCAGATGCATAATCGCCTTTGAATTTTGCCCCCCGCCATTTTGCTTCGCAAAGCGAAGCAGCTGGGGCAAAATTGGCTAAGGAATTCATGATTCATTGTCTAATATTTTCCTTAGCTTTTTCTAGAACTTTCTTTTCTACATCTTCGATTTTGCCAAACACAGTACAGCCGCTTGCAGTAGGGTGCCCGCCGCCGCCAAACTCTGCGGCAAGCTTATTTACATCCACTTCTCCTTTGGAGCGAAAACTCACTTTTACCCTGCCTTCGGTTCCTGTCTCTCTGAATAGAATGGCTATCTCCACCCCGCCTATTGACCTCGCAAAGTTTATAATGCCTTCCGTTCCTTCCAGGGACGCCTTTGTCTTTTTCAGCATTTCTTTTGTGACCCAGAGCCACGCGATTTTTCCGTCATCCGTAAGCTTCATTGTCTGGAGCGATTCGCCGAGAAGATTTGTATCCTGAATACTGCTCGTTTCATAAATCTTTGTGTGCATCTCATAAGGTTTCACACCTATATCTATGAGTTCTGCGACTATCCTGTGAGTCTTTGAAGACGTATTGGAATATCTAAAAGAGCCCGTGTCAGTCATAATTGCGGCATATAATACAATTGCTTCGTCCAAAGCTATCTTAACCTTAAACGCTCTAAACAAGTCATAAACCATTTCTCCCGCGCTTGAAAATTCAGGTTCTACCCAGTTAAATTTTCCAAAATTTACATTTGAGATGTGATGGTCGATATTTATTATTACAGGATCTTTTTTGATATACTCACTAACCCGCCCTATTCTCGCCAGGTCAGGGGAATCCAGGATAATTACTGCCTGATAATTAAAATCATGCGGCATTTCTTTTAAAATATGCTCTGTCCCTTTCATAAATTGCAGTAAATTAGGCACAGGGCTGTCATCCAGCATCGCAGATTCTTTCCCAAGTTTTTTCAATAAACTCGCCATTGCGACCTGACTGCCTATTGCATCGCCTTCTGGATTTATATGGCTTGTTATAAGAAACTTATTAAACTTCTTTATCGCCTGCTTGACTGTCCTTATGCTCATTTTTTATCCTTTCAAAGGTCTTTTCCAGATTAATACTGTATTCTATTGAAGTGTCTAACTTAAAATAAAGTTCAGGCACATATCGCAAATTCATTCTTTCAGCTATAAGTTTTCTTATGAAACCTATGGCGCTTTTTATGCCCTTCAGGCTTTCCTCCTTAGCCGCATCATCTCCCATAATGCTGAAATAAATCCTTGCGTATCTCAGGTCTCCAGTGAGGTCAATTCTGGTTATAGTCACAAAACCTATTCGCGGATCCTTCAGGTCTTCCAATAATATCCTTGAAATCTCTTTTTTCAGCTGGCCTTCCACTCTTTCTGATCGTATACCCATCTCATCTCCTGTCTTAAACAAATTTCTGTTCCCGTTCGCCGAACGGGTAACTACCCGTTCGGCGAACGGGATTAACGAGATTATATCAGCTTACTAAATGCATCCAAGCATTTTTTTGTATTTTTTTCCTTCAAGAACGCTTCTATTTCTTTCCTTATCCTTCCCGCGTTTACTTCTCCCAAAAGCCCATCCAATACTGCCTCTTTGATAAGCTTTTTTGTATGCGGCTCTATTTTGAAGCCAAACCTGACCGAAAACCTCACAGCCCTGAAAATTCTTGTAGGATCATCCATGAAACTTTTGTCGTGAAGCACTCTTATTACACCTTTTTTCAAATCTTTTTGTCCGCCATAAAAATCCACGAGCTCTCCAAAATTTTTCTTATTAACGCTGATTGCCATAGCGTTTATTGTAAAATCCCTCCTGAATAAATCATCTTTTATATTCCCAGGCTTTATAGTAGGATATGCCGCGGGTTGTTTATAAACCTCTTTGCGGCTAGTAACAATATCCACTCTTTTTCCTTTAAGCGTAAGCGCAATAGTAGCTGTGCCAAATGCATTGTATATTGTCAGTTTACCCTTAAGGGCCTTATTTAAAGCCTCTGCAAACTTAATCCCATCCTCTTCCACCACAAAATCCAGGTCATAATTTTTAATGCCCAGCAACTTATCCCTCACAGGCCCGCCCACAATATATGCCTTTACCTTTAACTCATCCGCAAGTTTTCCGACAATTTCTATAATATTCATAATTTTTGCACAAATTCTGCGATATTTTTAGCAGCGTCAGGATACCTGAGAAGTTTTATTCTGGTTCTGGTGCTAATCATTTTTTCAGGAGATGCCGCAAACTTCTCTATATAACCGCAAACCTCTTTTGTATTTTTTGCCTTCACCGCTGTTCCGTAGCCTGTCAATATCTTGCAATTCCTTGTTTCCTGTCCCAAGATCGGCTGGACTATTATCATCGGCAAGGTCTTTGAAAGCGCCTCTGATATAGTGAGGCCGCCTGGCTTTGTAACTATTATATCGCTTACTTCCATAAATTCATCCACATTATTCATATAACCAAAAACCTTTACCCTGACCTTTAAGAGCTGGTTCATTTTGCTTAATTCATGGAATGCTATTTCATTCTTGCCGCATATTGTGATTAACTGTATCTTATCTCTTGTCTCAGGATCCAGATTATTTATCTCACTAACTATCTCTTTTATGGGTCCTGTTCCAAACCCTCCGCTCATAATAAGCACATTAAAAAATCCCGGTTCTATGCCCAGCTGTCTCATGAGCATTTCTTTATCTTTTTTAACGCCAAATATCGGATCGCATGGAATGCCCATGATCTTTATTTTTTCCAAATTCACGCCACGCCTCAAAAGATCATTCTTTGTCTTCTGTATAGCCCCTATAAAATAATCTGATGAACGCGCCATCCAGAAAGAATGCGCTATAAAATCAGTCACCACATTTACCAGCTTCCCTTTGAACTCGCCCTTTTCTTTAAGGCTGGAAATAATCTCGCTCGGCATAAAATGCGTTGATACCACTACATCGGGGTTTTCAGCTCTCACAAACTCTATAAATTTTTTGCAATTCAGCCTGTGTATAAATCTCCTCACAGGCGCCATAAAAAAGTCCACTATTCTAGCGTCTAATAAATAATAAAACAGCCCCCAAAAAGTGGGCATCTTATTTATAAGAAACAAATAAACGCTTGGATACGAAACTTTAAAAAAGTCATTTGTATAATCCAGGACATCTACGTTCTTAACTTCAACACCGCTATGGCCAGCCAAGACCTTCTCTATTGCGAGAGCTGCCTTTTTATGGCCAACGCCTGCGTAAGCGTATGTAATAAGTATTCTCATAATTAAACACCACCTCCACCTACGCGGTGGAGAACCACCTCCACCGCGTAGGTGGAGGTGGTTTGTTAATTAAAATAATGTATAAATAAACGGCGCAACTGCTGATGACTGGGTAAAGAATATCAATAAGCCGAATAGTAAAAGCACGACCACTATCGGTATCATCCACCAGAGCTTTCTCTGCCATAAGAAACTGAAAAGCTCGCCTAAGACTTTTGCTCGTCCTTTAATATCCATTTAACAGCCTCCCTCAGGTTATTCATGATAAAATCAGGTTTATGTTCCCAGGACTTTGCGTCTTCAGGGGTTTCTTTTCCTGTAAGCAGCAAAATTGTCTTACACCCCATATTCTTACCAGCTCCCACGTCAAGCCTTGAATCTCCTATAAAATATGTCTTTTTAAAATCTATATCCAGGCCTTTTGTTGCCTTCTTTATCTGCCCTGTATTCGGTTTCCTGCAATCACATCCTGCATCGCTTGCGTGAACACAATACGAAACCCATCTTATCTTTCCGCCCTTCGCCTCTATTTCTTTAAGCATATTCGCGGTAATTTCATTCAGCGCAGCCTGCGAGAAAAGTCCTTTAGCCACACCTGCCTGATTAGATATTACAAATATCTCATAGCCATACTTATTGAGAAGCTTTATGGCATCTATGGCTCCTGGCATAAACTCAAATTCCGCCCAGAATTTTATATAATCCCCAAATCCCGGATCTTTATTTATAACCCCATCTCTATCTAAAAATATCGCTTTCATAAATTATCCCTGTAGAGGGGGCAGACATGTCTGTCCCCTACTTTTTATTATTCTGTAATTCCCAATACTTTGCGTAGCTAAAAATCTGATAGAGAGCGCTGTTCATTGCCACCACAAAGCCTACTATTCCATCTTTATAACCCTTTTTACCTATATAGGCCCTGAAGAACCTATCAGTGGCTTTCCAAAACATCAGGCCTACGCCAATTTTTCTCTTCTCATTAAACCACTTCTGCGCTTCTAAGGTTGTCTGGTTATTCAGCCCTCTGAATAGTTCCGCGAAATCCTCATAACCTTTATGGATAATATCGCTATTTAATCTGCCGCATTTGCCTTCATAAAAAACTCTTGGATGCACTCCAACTTCTTCATACCTAAATTTAGATTTTTTAAATAACCTGTCTTTCCCGCCAGGATACCATCCGCCATGTTGAACCCAATAATTGCCTATATAAGTCCGTAAAGGGATATTATAGACCACGCATTCATCTGATTGCACTACTTTATTTATCTCTTCTTTTAATTCAGGAGTAACCTCTTCATCTGCATCCAGGCTCAGCACCCATTCATTTTTCGCTCTTTGGTAAGCCCAGTTCCTGTGCACGCCTTCTATATCCATTCTTCTCTGAAAAACTATTGCGCCATTTGCTTTAGCAATCTCCACAGTTCTGTCACTGCTAAAATCATCCACCACTATATGCTCATCTGCCCAGCCCCTGGCGCTATTGATACACGCGGCAATATTCGCCTCTTCGTTCTTCGCAATTGTAACTACAGAAAGCTTTTTCATGTGTTTTTATAATACTTTTCCCAGTATATAGCCCAGATAATGTAATGACGCCAAGCATTTAAAATAGACAATATGAATCCGTACATTCCATCCATAAAACCCATTCTCTTAACATAAATCTTAAAAAAAAGTTTCAAAGGTTTTCTTTTCAAATGATAATTGATTTCTCCTAATTCAATCTTTCCTCTATCCTGATACATGACCTTTGCCTCTATCCCAGCGTAATAAAGCTGCCTGGAGATATACTGGCTTATTGAAGTAAATGCGTAATGCTCAAGATGTGACTTAAGACTTCCTATCTTTCCGTCTACTTTCAAGGTCTCGTGTACACTATGGCCAACATACCTGGCTTTACTTTTTTTAAACAGCCTTACGTGCCTTTCAGTCCATCCGCCATGCCGCATAAATCTACCCAAAAAATAATTCTTTCTTACAAGCCTATAAGCTGAAAATTGGCTATTCCAGGATAATATTTTTTCAATATCTTTCTTTAGTTCAGGTGAAACTATCTCATCCGCGTCCATCTGAAGTACCCAATCTCCTGAAGCATTATCAATTCCTATATTGCGCTGGGCATCATGATCGCCGTTTGACGGATGCGCTATGACCTTGGCCTCATATTTACGGCATAAATGAACGGTCTCGTCTGCGCTCATGTCATCCACCACCACTATCTCATCGCACCACTTGATACTTTCAAGGCATGGTACAATTCTGGCTTCTTCATTCTTCGCGATTATAACTGCTGTTATTTTATGTTTCATATCAAGAAAAATCTCGCCTTGGCTCGATGATATCGCGCGGAGCTTCGCTCCGCTACTCCGATATGTTTTTGGAGTAGCGAAGCGAGTGCCAGCGAGCTTCGCGCTATTATGCCTTGAACTTGAATAACCATTTTTACATAACCTATAATGGCGGCAAAGGATCTATTTAATTTCCTTGTAGATCAAGAAAATATCTTTTTTAGTTTTCGTTTCAACCATTTCTTATGCGGCTTGATCCTGCCCTTAATATGCGTTGCTAAAAGCTTAAGATTCCACGGCTGTTTCAATATCTTTTTCAGCTCTTTTTTTCTATCTAAATATAGCGAGAGATTGTGCAGTTTTGTATAACATTTAAAAAACGTATCTTTATCCATATCCGCCAATATTATCTTGTCTTTGTAATTCTCTTCATTTACATCATGAAATCCCCATAGCCTGTCATCCCATTTATCCGATGCTATCAGGCCTTTCTGCCTTCCGTATTCCCATAGCCCTGTCCCGGGAAAAGGCGTAGTAACGCATATGCCAATCTGATCCAGGCCTAAGTCTTTTATAAATTCTATTGTTTTTTCTACATCCTCTTCTGTTTCATAAGGCGAGCCTACCATGAAAGAACCCATAGGCGCAATGCCATGCTTTTTGCACAATTTAACTACTTCCCGTATTTTATCAACAGTAACAGACCCTGCCTTTAAATATTCCAGGACTCTGGGAGACCCTGATTCCATGCCCAGGCTTACCGCGTTGATCCCTATTTTTTTAAAATTCTCCAGCACTTCCGCGTCAATATATTTCACATGGCATATGGCATCTATATTAAGCCTGTGCGTTAAATTCCTTTTAACTACAAGATCAGCTATATCCTTGACCCTTTTTTTATCCATGCTAAAAAGGTCATCATATATGCGCACATCGCGCTGTGGATAACTCTGGACAAAACTTTCTATCTGATTCACCACGTACTCCGCTGAATGAAAACGAGGCTTTTTGAAATATCTGGTTGACGCGCAAAACCTGCACCTGAAAGGGCAGCCTCTTGAAGTCATAAGATGCGCAGGGCCTTTTTTGTTTACCCCTATCTTCTCAAAATCAGGAGGAGGAATCCTGTCAATCGGCTCAATCACTTCTCTTGGTTCTGTCTTTATTATCCGGCTGTTTTCTCTAAAAACAATGCCCTTTATGTCTCTGTTTTTAAGCATTCCTTTTTCTCTAACGCTTTTTACAAGCTCCAGAAATGTCTTTTCTCCTTCGCCCAGCACTCCTACATCTATATATTCAGGCAAATCCTCTGGAAATAAACTTATATGCGTACCTCCCATAATCAAAGGGATGGACAGAAAATTTTCTTTAACTTTTTTTGCAGCTTCAAATATCCTTTTGTAACTACAGGTAAGCGCTGTAAAACCTATAATATCAGGCTTAAATTCTCTAATCTTCTCCAGTATGTCCTCTTTATGAAAAGACACTTTAAACTCTACGCCTGAGTAGTATCTATCCATATAGGATATAATATATCCCAATCCTAATTTCGGAAACGCTTCTCCGCGTTTTTCATCTGAATTTAAAAGTATTTTCATGTTTTATATCTTTTCAGCTACCAGTATCAACTGGTCTCCTTTACCCATTTTATCCCCAAACCAGGCAATACTGCCCATAAGATTTTTTCTGAAAGATTTTGAAAAAGAGTAGTGCTGGCTATTCTGAACCAGTTCTTTTATCCTTAATCCACTTTTTAACAATAGGTATTTAAGGCTCACTCTATCAAAATGCCATATATGTTCTGGTATACCCCATCCATACCAGCGGCATTTTATTACATTAGCCGCCAAGCTGTCGTGGTTCGGCACACCAATTATAAGCAGACCATCATTCTTAAGTATTTCCCCAATCCTCTGGATAAATTCTACAGGGTTAAAAATATGTTCTAATATATGATTTAAAATAACGACATCAAAGCTATTTTTGCCATATCCAACTTCTGCAATCCCGCTCATTTTCACATTTAATTTTTTTGAAAGCGCTATATCCACGGCCTTTTTATTTAACTCCAATCCTTCCGCATTAAAGCCAAGTTTTGACGCGGCCTCTAACATAAATCCAACGCTGCATCCTATATCCAAAAGCCTGCCTTGCTTTTTATGCCTTGCTATAATATTGATTACGCGATCAGCGAACATTCTAAAAGCCGCCTCGTTCTTAAGATAATGCTCGCAATAAATCTCCTTATCCGTATAATCTATCTTAGGGTAAGGCATAGTACGAAACGTATTGCAAACCTTGCACTTCACAATATCTACACATTTATCTTTAAGCCTAAGATAAACGCTGAAACTGTCCGAATTGCATATATTGCATACTGTATTCATTGTCACCCTGTTTTTTTGAAGATTAAAAAATTTCCGCCATATTTTAATTTCTTGTTTATCCTTATACCAAAAATAAACCCAGGTTTGATCCTGCCATAAAATTTCAGGCCGTTTTCTTCTAACATTTTACTAAACAATTTTATATCCTGATATTTTTCATTTTTAGTAAGGTGCAGCCCGCCTCCTGCAAAACTGCATTTACATACAAAATATCCATTTTGAACTATTAGATTACTAATACCTTTGGCAGTATCTTCTACATCATAAACATGCTCTAAGACATCGTAAGAAACCACTAAATCGTATGCATCCAAGGATAAATTTGTATCTGAAAAAAACATCTTATTTTTCATATTCCTATTCTTAAATCTCCATAAGGCAAAAGTAGATGTTCCGCCAGGTAAATCCAAATAATCACAAGATATGTTATTATTATTTAAATAGATACAAAAACCTCCTACGCCTCCTCCATAATCTAATATTTTCTTCAGTCTATATTTTTTTATAAACAGCAATAACTTCCTAAATTCTGAAAACTTGCTTTTACATGCTTCCCAATATAAAAGTTCATATAGATAATGATCTGTGCCTTGATAAAATTGCATGACATCTTTTTCTTTTTTGAACATATCAGAAAAATTTTCATGAGAGCCTATTTTTTCAAAATATTCTTTCGCTATACGCTCCACAGACTTGCCAGAGTATGTTTCTAATTCTTTCGATAAAAAACCCCATCTTTTTAAATCCAAATCATCTTTGTTAAAAATAGTTTTTTCTATATCCATATATGTCATCTCTCAAAAACCATTATATTCCTGGCCCAGTGGTCAAAAACATTCTTCTTTTTCTTAAGAGAATTTATCAGATTATCCGTAAGCGCCTTATTGTACACTAGCCCCAGCCGTTTGAGCTTATTTTTTAAATATTTTTTACTTCTGGGATTTACATGCTGCTGCTTATCAAACCCAAGCCACCCTTCCCATGTATCTGCCCAAGATAAAACAAGATAAGTGTCTACAAATTTTTCTATGTTTTTTAAAAATATGCCTTCGTACTTACACGGGATATGTTCTCCCACTTCAGTGCAGTTAACTAAATAAAATTTCCTGTCATTTAATACATCAATATACTTGCTGAGGTCTGCTTTAAAGATTTTGGATATTACCTCAGGCACCATATATTTAAAAGCTGCTTCAGCGCCTTCTAAGCCCGCAAAATCAATAACACCTTTCCTGTGAAAATACTCCAGTAAATAACCATTGGCGCAGCCTATATCCATTAAGCTCGGAGGGCTGAATACATCTTCAATCGCCTCACCATATTCAAAATATGTGTCTCTTCTTCTATTTTTAAATTCAGAATCATCATATATGGAATCCACAGCTACATCAAAAACAGGCCTCTTATTCTTGAAAAAGAAATATTCTTTAATTTTTCTCCGTAAAACCCTGATGGGATTTTTCATATTATTCCAGAAAACCGTAGAATTTATCGGTCTTGCCTTCTGCTATATCAAATATATTTTTCAATCTTTCTTTATAAGTATGTTTAGCATGGACTACTTTTGCCGCGTTCTCAGCGATCTTATTCCGCTCACTGTCATGCTTAAGGTAATATTCCACTATATCCATTACCTCGGAATAGTTTTCAAACCACAAGAGATGTTTTCTGTTTTCAAATAGCCTCTCTATGCCTGGGAATTTATTAGTGAGATACGCCCTGGCGCAACTCATTGCCACGAAAATCCTATTGGAAGTATAAAGCTCATATTTAAAATCGCTTGCGCCGAAAACTATCTTTGACTGGGAATAGAATTCTGACACGTGATTACGCATATTATTCCGCACCGCAACATTATATTTACTAGATAACTCCCTTATGACTTTTCTTCTGGTATCGTGGAGCTTATCTTTACTCAATGCACCTGTAAACCCGATATCATATATCTCAGGTAAATTGCAGCGCTGCATAATAGAAGGCGTGCATGGCTGCGCCATAAAATATACATTCTTTATATTAAAAGCCTCTTTATAATTCTCCAGCTGCCCTGTATTACTTAAAAACATGTAATCCAAGACACCATTCATGTCCATATGCCACGGCGTATCAGGATCTGTAAACCAGAATATGGTCTTTGTGCCCATCCTTTTCAGGTCCCTGGCTATATCAACAAGTATTGGCAGGGTTTCTTTTAATACCAAAAGAATGTAATCCGGCTTATAAATAAGTATGGCTTTATGCAAAACCTTGTAATCCATATTCCTCATGCCTTCCAATAAAATATACTCATAACCAAGTTCATCCATTGCCCTGGGGATACCGTCCCAGTCAAAACCAAGCTGATTATACCGGATCATCATATATTGGCCTATGGCGCAGATACGCTTTGGTTTTTCTATCTTTAAATTTAAAGAATCTTTCCTTTTTACCGCGACTTCGA
>Ga0315282_10008428_pt1 | contig 16689 bp, 13 predicted proteins | sample YL17G07_20_MG_FD_203693 | JGI IMG/M metagenome (GOLD analysis project Ga0315282, IMG submission 203693) | Sediment microbial communities from Yellowstone Lake, YNP, Wyoming, USA - YL17G07_20 | ecosystem: Environmental > Aquatic > Freshwater > Lake > Sediment | place: USA: Wyoming | collected...
AATAGCTATCGAAGTGTACTCGCCGACATTCCCCGTATTGTCGACCGTCTGGATGCTCCAAGCGCTTCCAGTCCAACGTGCGTACTTGAGGTCCCCGTTTGTGAGATCGTAGTAGCTTATGTGCGGGTTGTTGGAGGAGTCGAGGGCTATGGAGGTGTACCCGCCGACAGTGGCCGCATTGTCTACCGTCTGAGTGCCAAATGAACTCGGCTCGGCTAACACGGGTGAAAATGAAATTAAAATCATAGTCACAAACGGAATAGTTAACAATATAACGTTTCTGATGTTTGCACCTCCATTGTTACATTTTGTGTTTACAATATAAATTAGCTTTTTCAACCTTAGTTGTCAAAAATACATAGAATAAAAAATAAAACCCAACTTTTCAGAAGACAGAGACCTTTATCATTTGGCCCGCTCTTCGCCTATTTCAGCAGTTTTTCTCAGCCCCCTGACGATAGTGGGTCTTATCGCTTTCTAACCAATCCCATTCCGACCAGAACTTTGCGCAGTTTCTTCTTGTTCTCCGGCTCAAGCCCCACCATCGGCAGCTTAAGCCCGCCAGCAGGCATACCCATCCAGTTCATGGCCTGTTTCACTGGGCCGGGGTTCGTCTCGATGAAGAGGATCTTGTAAAGAGGCGCCAGTTCCAGGTCTATTTTTTTAGCGGTCTTCAGGTCCCCGAACCTCAGCAAGTTCACCAGCTTGACCACCCTGTCAGGCACGATGTTCGACATCACCGAGATCACTCCAACGCCGCCAAGCTTCATTATCTCAAAAGTGTCGGAGTCGTTCCCGGAGGTGACCAAAAAGTCCTCTTTCTTCGTGAGCCTGATTATCTCCTTTACCTGCTTCATGTCCCCGCTAGCCTCCTTCACCCCGGCGATGTTCTTCAGCTTGGCCAGCTTCGCCATCGTCCCAGGCAGCATGTTGACGCCCGTGCGGGACGGGATATTGTAAATAACCTGCGGGATGTCCACCTCCTCGGCCACCTTCTTGAAGTGGGCGTAGAGCCCCGCCTGTGTTGGCCTGTTGTAGTAGGGCACCGTTAGAAGCGCGCCGTCAGCTCCGATCTCCTTTGCGTGTTTGGTGAGCATGACCGCCTCCCAGGTGCTGTTGCTCCCCGTCCCCGCAAGCACCGGGACCTTCCCCTTGGCCGCGTCCACCACCGTCTCCACGACGCGGTTGTGTTCGTCATAAGAAAGAGTGGCACATTCTCCCGTAGTTCCAACTGGGACCAGGCCGTGAATCCCATTTTTTATCTGGAACTTCACGTTCTCCTTGAGCCCGGCCTCATCGACCTTCTCCCTCCTGTCAAAGGGAGTGACCATTGCAGTGTATGCTCCCTCAAACATCCCTCAGCACCCCATCTCCTTCATCACCCGCTTGAAGAGCCTCACGGCCTCCAGGCGGTCCTCCCAGTTGACAAAGAAGCTTATGGACGCCCGGCTGGACAGGATTTCCACGATGTTTATCTTCTCCTTAGCGAGCGGCAGCGTAAGCTTGGCTATCGCTCCAGGAGTGTATATGAACTTCTCGCTCTCGGCCACAATCATGGCCAGCTGCCCCTGCCCCGTCACGGACTTCATGTGCCCCCGCCTGACAACAACCCTGTGAAGGAGCTCGATGGCTTTTCTTGTGTCATCTTCAGCAACATAGACGGAGAATGACCTTGGCCCTATGGAGACGCCGAATATGTTTATGCCGGCGCCACTAAGCGGCGTGGTTGTCTGCGCCAGAATTCCTGGCGTGGTCTGCATCGCCTCCCCGACCACAGTCAGCATGGCCAGCGGCTTCCCGTAGAGTTGCACTCCCACAAATTCCGCCTCCATTGGTCCGACTATTGTAGTCCCCCCCGAGGATAAATCCCCGCGCCTGAAGTGCAGGACCTTGGCGTCGATGTTCGGGTCCTTGTATGCCATGGCCCGCGGGTGCATCACCTGTGCCCCGAACCTGGCCAGGTCCCTCATCTCCTCCACAGTTATCTTTTTGAGAACCTGGGCGCCCACCATCAAGTTCGGGTCGGCCGTCATTACTCCGCTGACGTCTGTGACGATGATCACCTCGTCGGCACCCAGGCACTCCCCGGCCAGAAATCCTGTTATGTCGCTCCCACCTCGCCCGATGGTCGTCACCTTTCCCCGCCTGTCTATCCCGAGGAACCCGCATATCACCGGGGTGATTTTTTTCTTAATCAGCGGGGCAATGTGACTCTTGAAACGCCTCGTGGTCTCTGCCAAGTCTATGTTCGCCATCCCGTGGTCGCTGTCCGTCACGACCGGCCATCTCTTATCGAACGGGTCAATCGCCACAGCTTCAGCACCTAACTCCCGGAGGGCAGCAGCAAATATTCTGGCGCTGGCCCTCTCCCCCAGGGCCATGATGTAGTCCATTTCACTTGGGCTCACGTCCTCAATCATTTTTTTGGAAGTTTTTACCAGGGCGTCCGTGGTGTGCCCCATGGCCGAGACGACCACCGCCACCCTGTTTCCCCTCTTAATCTCTTTGTAAATTGAACGGGCGGCCAAGCGCACGCGCTTCATGTTGCCGACGCTAGTCCCGCCGAACTTCACAGCTATTGTCCTCATTTCAACCACTCGGGGATCTGGTCAAGCCGCGTCAGGTCTTCAAAGGTCTCCCTTTTCCTGACGACTTCCGCCTTCTTCCCGTTCACCAGGACCATAGCTGGTCTGGGCTGCGCCGTGTGCTGGCTGGACATCGCCAGACCATATGCCCCAACGTCGAACACCGCCACCAGGTCCCCCTGTACAACTTTTGGGAGCTTCCTGTCCTTCCCGAGGAAGTCCCCGGACTCGCAGAGCGGCCCAGCCACGTTATATGAAATTTCATTTTTCGCCGTCATCTTGTTCGCGACCTCTATGTGGTGGTAGGCCCCGTACAGTGCCGGCCTTATGAGGGCGTTCATCCCCGCGTCAAGGGAGATCCAGGTGGGCATTTCCGGGCGCTCCTTCACGTAACCGACGCGCGCCAGCAGGATCCCCGCGTCCCCCACGATGTACCTGCCGGGTTCGAAGATCAGGATGGGTTTCGGCAGATCCTTCTTTTCGACCATCCTCTTCACGACCCCGACCACCCTCTCGGCCACATTGTCAGGGAGCAGCTCCTTTTCTTCGGGCTTGTATGGGATGCCGAGGCCACCTCCAAAGTCCACGTGTGAGATGTAAACGCCGAAATCTTTTATCTCTGCAACCAGCTCCATGATTTTCTCGGCCTCCTCCTCGAATGGCGCAGGTTCCAATATCTGGGAGCCTATGTTGGCATGGATTCCAACAACTTCCACATTTTCCATCCTTGAGGCCATCTGGTAGGCTTCCATCGCCTTCCCGCCCGCCACGTCAAACCCAAACTTGCTTTCCCTGAGCCCGGTTGCTAAGTACGGGTGGGTGGGCACCTTGATGTCGGGGTTGACCCTGAAGCTGATTCTGGCCTTCCTCTTCAGTTTAGCGCCGATTTTGTTAACGGCCTCGAGCTCCTGAAAGTTGTCCACGTTGATCAGAACATTGTTGGAAACGGAGAGGTCAAGTTCCTGATGATTCTTGTGGTTCCCGTTGAACACCATCTTGCTTCCGTGTATGCCGGCTCTCAGGGCGATGTTCAACTCATTTTCAGAGCTCACGTCGGCCCCAGCCTGCTCACTCTGCAGGATTTTGACAATGGCAGAGTTGGAGTTGGCCTTCAATGCATAGCACACGAGCACGCTCGGCCACCTGTCCGAAAATGCCTTGTAAAAGCGGCGGTAGTTTTCCCTTATCCTCTGCTCGTCCATGACATAGAGTGGGCTCCCGAAGCGCTCCACCAGCTCCCCCACGCTGATGTCGCCTATGATGAGCTGCCCGCGGGCATTTGTTTTGAAGTGTTTTTTGAGCATCAGCATTTCAATCCCGCTCACCCGCGGCTGGACCGCCTCTCCTTGACCAGCTCCGCCGCTATGCTCACTGCGATCTCTTCGGGGGTCCGCGCGTTTATCTCAAGCCCGATTGGAGTCCTCACCCGCTCAATTTTCTTTTCTCCAACCCCATCTTTTCGGAGGATATTCTTCAGCTTGGCCACCTTGTTCCTGCTTCCTAAGATACCAAGGTAGGCAGTTTCCTCCTTGATGAACCTCCTCAATGAAATGAGGTCGTGCTTCGGCTCACCGTGCATTATCGCCACATAGGTGCTTTTGTCGCCCTTGACCTTCTTCAGGGCAGCCCCGAAATTCCTGTGGTAGATGAGCTTTGCGTTTGGGAACCTCTTCCTCGTCAACGTGTCCTTGTTGTCGTCCACCACGATTGTTTCAAACCCGAGCAGGTCGGCAATCTTGTAGGTCGGCAGTGCAATGTGTCCCGACCCCACCAGCACCAGCTTGGGGTTTGGTTCCATCACGTCCGCGAATATCGTCATCTCCCCACCACACCATAGCCCTGTATCCAGCTCACCTTCTTTCGCCCCGCCATAAAAAGAGAACTTGAGGTTCTTTGACCTGCCGTCCCTGATGGCCTGCAGTGATTCAGAAATCAGTACCCTCTCGAAGCACTCCCCGCCGCCAATGGTGCCGATGACCTCCCCGCCCTCGACCACAAGCATCTTACTCCCGACTTCGGATGGTCCTGAGCCCTTTCTTTCAACCACAGTGCAGACGGCAACTTTTCCCCCATGTTTCAGAAACTCGGCCGCCCTGCTTAAGATATCAGCATGACCGGACACGTTCACCACTCACTTTCCTTTCCTTGCGGGCGGAACATAGCCACCCCGCTCGGCCCTCACATCCATTATCGTGTAAAACGCCCCTTTATCGTGTTTCTTTATTACGTCTACCAACCGCTTCGTCTCCCTGCGCCTGAATAGCACATTGCATACTGGTTCTGGGCCGCGCAAGCCCTTCCCGTACATCACCGTCACGCCAAAGCCGGCCTTACGGAGTTCATGGGCCAGATCCAGGTCACGCTTTTTCGGAATGATGTACGCGAACATGTACCCAAGAGCAATTTTTTCTTCAAGGTAGCTCCCAAGAAAGTTTCCGGCGGCGAAGCCGAGGGCATAGGCAATCATGTAGTACCAGTTGTCCAGCTGGGTGAGAACACGGCTCGCCGCAATCAGCCAGACCATTATCTCAAAAAAGGCAGATATCGAGGCTATCCCCCTCCGCCCCCTAACAATGAGGATTGTCCTCATCGTCCCCATGGAGACGTCGATCAACCTGGCGAAGAAAATCAACACAGACCAGAAAAGGGCCTCTTCTATCATGGAGAACCCCCGTTACCAAGAGTACCTGATGGCCCTTTGTGGGCAGACCGACACGCAGAGTCCACAAGCGTAGCCACAGATGTAGGAGTACTTCACCATTTGACCGAATTCTCGTTGAGACTAATGATTAAAAGTTTATCGTGCAGCGTCCCAAAAGAGTCCGAGGTAAAAGATTAATACTTTATACAAACACTTACCCATCATTAGTCCGGAGAGTGATAATTTGGATGACATGAAACCCCAACCCTTTGAAGTTCTTCTAAACTGGGTTCTGACGGAGCTTGAAGAGAACCAGTCCGTCTTTGGGATTCACCGCTCTCTTTTCTATGTTCCAAAAAAAGACAGCCCCTACGCCGCCCCGGACGTTTTCGGGCAGCACTTGGCCACGCCGATTGGGCCAGGAGCGGGCCCCCACACCCAGATGGCGCAGAACATCATCTCCGCGTGGCTCTGCGGCGCCAGATTCATCGAGCTGAAAACAGTGCAGATAATGGACGAGCTGACGATTCCCAGGCCCTGCATCGACATGGAGGACGAGGGGTACAACGTGGAATTTTCACAGGAACTCAAGCTGGATCAATCCGCATGGGAATACATCAAAGCCTGGGCATTGATCCACATTCTCCACAGGGTACTCGGTTTTGAAGGCAAAGTTCCCCTCGGGACAATCTTCAACATGAGCGTCGGTTACGACATGAAAGGAATTCAGAGCCCCCCCATGGTCCATTTCATGGACAGGCTGCAGGACGCATCCGAAGAAATAGCCGAAATTAGGAAGGTTTTGAAAGAAAAGTTCCCCCAGTTCGCCGACATCGAGATCCCCCCCAAGATCGTCAACGGCGTTACCCTTTCGACCATGCACGGCTGTCCCCCAGGCGAAATCGAAAAGATCAGCAGGTACCTGATGGAGGGAAGAGGGCTTCACACGACGGTCAAGCTGAACCCCACCCTTCTGGGAAAAGAGAAGGTAGTGAGCATCCTCCACGACAATCTCGGTTTCAAGGAGATTAACATTCCCGAAGCTGTGTTCGAGCACGACCTGCAGTACGACCTTGCGATGAAATTGATCAGGACCCTGCAGAAGGTAGCCGCGGAGCGGGGCCTGGTATTTGGGGTCAAGCTGAGCAACACCTTGGCCACGGTGAATCACAAGGGCCAGCTTTCCGGCGATGAAATGTACATGTCGGGGCGCGCCCTCTATCCAATCACCATCAATCTCTTCCACAAGCTCGCCCAGGAGTTCGGCGGCGACCTGAACGTCTCCTTCTCTGCGGGCGCCGACGCGTTCAATGTGACGCCTATCTTGGCCGCAGGTGCTTGGTCAGTCTCCGCTGTCTCCGACATTCTTAAACCAGGAGGCTACTCCAGATTGACTCAATACTTGGAAAACTTGGAGAAGGATATGCGCGACCGGGGAGTTACGAGCCTGGAGGAACTCGCCCGGGACAAGCTGGCCAACCTGAAACTTGAAGCCGCCCGGGCATTGGATGCCCCGCGATACAAGAAAAGCTACCATCCATATGGCCTCCCCAAGGTTGAATCGAAGTTGAACATGTTCGATTGCATAAATGCCCCCTGCATGGAGCAGTGCCCAGTCCTTCAGGATGTGCCGGAGTACGCTCGGATGATTTCTCAGGGAGAGTACGATCGGGCGCTGGAGATCATTCTAGCTCGAAATCCCCTGCCCAAGGTAACAGGCTACATTTGTACCCACCTATGCCAGACCAGATGCACGCGGAACAACTACGACGAGCCAGTAGCCATCCGGGCGCTGAAGCGGTTCGCCACCGAAAAGGGAGAGGCGACGATGAAGGCGGCCGGAAAGAGCGGCCGCAGGGTGGCGGTGATCGGTAGCGGCCCCTCGGGGCTGGCTGCAGCATACTTCTTGGTCATGAACGGCATCGGGGTGGTCATCTATGAGGCCAAAGACCGGGCGGGAGGGATGATGGCCATAGCCCCAGCATTCAGGCTGCCCAAGGAAGTCGTCCAGAAGGACATCGAGCGTATCGAGAAGCTGGGCGTCAAGATTGAGCTTTCCCACCCCATTACAGCTCCTCCGGAGAAGCTTCTTGATCAGGGTTTTGATGCCGTTTACATAGCCTCGGGTTTCCAAAAAGATGCCCGCCTCGGTATCGAAGGTGAAGATGGAAAAGGTGTCTACCCGGCCCTCGACTTTCTCAAGCGGGTGAGCCGGGGTGAAAGGGTTGACCTGGGCAAAAGGGTTCTTGTGATAGGCGGGGGGAACACGGCCATGGATGCGGCCAGAACGGCCAAGCGGCTCACCGGCGGGTCTGTGAATGTCGTCTACAGACGAACCCGCGGGGAGATGCCAGCCACCGAGGAGGAGGTTGAGGAACTCTTCTCAGAAGGAATCACAATGGAAGAACTGGCCGCGCCAAACCGGGTTATACTTAAGAATGGCCGGGTCGTCGCCTTGGAGTGCGTTCGGAACAAGCTGGGGGCGGCTGGTCCGGATGGGAGGAGAAGGCCAGTCCCCGTCGAGGGGAGCGAATTCCAAATTGAGGCGGATTCCATAATCGCAGGCATCGGCCAGCGCCCAGATGTTTCCATCCTCAACAAAAGCTCCATTCTCCTGAACAAGGACGGCACTATCGTCGTAGATTCTCAAACCGGGAGCACAGTACATGAGCGGGTCTATGCGGGAGGAGACGCGGTCAGAGGGCCAGCCACCATCATCGAGGCGTGCGCCGATGGACGGCGGGCTGCCGAGGCGATTTGCCGTCAGTTGGGCGCAAGAGCCGGCCTGCCAGTCAGGCAACTCCCAGTGCTCTCCAAAGAAGACATCGTGCAGGTGAAACACGTCCGAGCGAGGAAAGAGGCACAGCACAAGGGGGGCATGCTCCCGCCAGAAGCGCGAAGTGGTTTTGACCTTATCGAGGCAACACTGACAGAAAAAGAGGCACAGGAAGAGGCGGCCAGGTGCATGCAATGCTCCAGCTTCTGCGACAAGTGCGTGGAAGTATGCCCCAACCGGGCCAATTATACTTTCTTCGTCTCCCCCATGAGCCTGAAACTGTCGAAGGTTTCATTCCAACAGGGAGGATTAAGGGAGTCCGGGGACGAGATCTTCCGAATTGCACAGACCAGGCAGATTCTCCATGTTCAAGACTTTTGCAACAAGTGCGGCGACTGCGCGACATTCTGCGTGCACGATGGCAAACCCTACGAGGACAAGCCCAGGCTCTTCTTTGAGAAGAGCGATTTTGAACGGGAAGACGGCAACGCTTTCCACATCGAGAGCGGCGAGAGGGGATGGACAATCCGCAGGCGGGAAGGCGGGAAAGAGTCGTGCCTGTCTGTGGGGAACGGGACCAGCGAGATGATATTCGAAAACGAGTGGTTGAGAATGGAACTCGCCCCCGATTTTAAAATCAAAAGCATGAAATTGAAAAAGGATTTCCGAGGAGAGTTTTCGTTGGTAGGCCCAGCGGAGATGTACGTGATCCTCAAAGGGGTCACCGCCTCTTTGCCCTTCCTGCCTTTTGCCCGAAGCTAACAGTTTTTATGGCAACTGGTAAATCAGTGTGAAATAAGAGGGTAAAAAATGTCAAGTTTAGCGATAGAAAACGGGCTAATAGTAACTCTGGACAAGGAGCGGCGGATTCTCAAGCGAGGGAACGTGGTTATCGAGGACGGGAAGATTGTAAGTGTTGAAAAAGCGGAAGTCAGGGGCAAGCACCGGGCAGAGGAGGTCATAGACGCAACAGGGAAGGTGGTTATGCCCGGCCTGGTCTGCGCCCACCACCACCTCTATTCCACTTTTGCCAGGGGGATGGCCATTCCGGGCGAACCCGCGAAGAACTTCGTGGAGATATTGGAGAAGCTCTGGTGGAAATTGGACAACACCCTGACCAAGGAGGACATTTACTACAGCTCGCTTGTCCCCCTGGTCGAGTGCGTGAAAAATGGGACCACAACGATTATCGACCACCACGAGAGCCAATCTTGCCAGAAGGGGAGCCTGGACGAAATCGCCAGGGCGGTAGAGAAAGTTGGAATCCGGGCCTCCCTGTGTTTTGGAACATCCGACCGCTACGGAAAGGGCAAAGAGGGGCTGGAAGAAAACAAACGCTTCCTTTCCCGTCTCGATTCCCGGCCATCGCAGTTCGTGAATGGAATGGTCGGCCTGCACGCTGCCTTTACGGTGAATGATGGCACACTGGACAAGTCGGTCCAGCTTGCAAAAAAATTCGGAGTCGGGGTCCACGTTCATTGCGCCGAGGATAAAGCCGACCAGGATGAAAACCTGAAAAAATACAACATGAGGGTTATCGAGAGATTGAACTCGCATGGGGCCCTGGGAAAGAAGTCAATCGCCGTCCACTGCGTTCACGTCGACGGAAAAGAGATGGATATTCTGAAAGCCACAGGCACAAACGTGGTCCACAACCCGGAGTCAAACATGAACAATGCCGTGGGCTGCGCCGACGTCTTGGGAATGATGGGAAAAGGAATCGAGGTCGGCTTGGGCACAGACGGGATGAGTTCAGACATGCTCGCCCAGATGAGGTGTGCCTACCTCATCCACCGCCATGTAAAGCGGGACCCCAGAGTTGCATTTTTGGAAGCGCCTGCAATGTTATTGGACAACAATCCCAAAATTGTGCAGAGGGTCGCTGGCTGGAGGGTGGGAGAAATAGCAAAAGGCGCCCCGGCAGACATAATTCTGATAGACTATCTCCCCCCCACCATCTTGAATGAGAACAACTTCCTAGGTCACCTGATTTTCGGCATAGTTGATGCAACGGTGGACACCACGATATGCAACGGGAAAATTTTGATGCGCGATAAAAAATTGGTGGAGCTGGACGAGAGAGCCATCACCCAAAAGACCGCTCAGCTGGCTTCCGAGCTCTGGAAGCGTTTTTAGACATTCAAAATCTGACCGCTCTGGTAGGACAGACGGAGACACACAACCCGCAGGTATAACACTTGGCTGGATCGACAACCGCAACTTTTCCGACCATGCGCACGGCACTGTACGGGCAGTAGCGCTCGCAGAGTCCGCATGCATTGCATCTGGAGTTGATGATCTCAACCGGCTTGCTCGCGCGAAAAGGCTCTTTTGGCATGTGGCGGAGGGCTATCCCCCTGACGTCAGAAATGGAGTTGTAACCCTTGACCCGCATGAATTTCGCCATCTCGTCTGCCACCAACCCATATATCTTGTGCCCGCGAATCATGGCGGCCGTACAGATTTGGACTGCCGAAGCTCCGGCCATGATAAATTCCATGGCATCCGCCCCGGACGATATCCCGCCGACCCCTATCACCGGAATCTTCACCGTCCTAGCTATGTCCGCCACGCACCTGACTGCCAGATGTTTGATTGCCGGCCCGGAGAGCCCCCCGAACCCATCAACACTCCCGAGCATCGGCATCGCGTTCTCTATGTCGATGGACAAGCAAGGTCCAAGCACGTTTATCGCGACTATGCCGTCAGCGCCAGCCTCCTCAGCGGTCTTGGCGAACTGCTTGATGTCGGGCACGTTGGGGCTGAGTTTAACAAAAACGGGCACCTTCACGGTCTCCTTTGCCGCCTTCGTTGCTTCTGCGACTAGAGCGGGGTCGTTCCTTAGATAGTGGGTCGAAAGTTCCAAGGCATCGGCCCCCGCGGCGACCACCTTTGGCGCAACTCCCCTGATCTCTTCCGCCCCGTATCCGATGCTGGCTATCAGAGGAAGTCCAGTCTTCTTTGCCTTTGGATACTCAACCTTGATCCACTGCTCGAGCGGAATGTCAGACCAGAGATCGGCGTTGAGCAGGCTGTCCTTGACTTTGACTATGAAAGGTCGCGGGGCGTCCGCCGGCTTCGCGCTCACAGTCTTTGCGACCAGGCCTCCGGCCCCGCCAGAAGCAGCCTTCACCAGCAAGTCGCCATCCATGACGTTTGGGCCAGCTGCCGGCATGACGGGATTTTTGAACTTCAAGCCACATATTTCAATAGAGATGTCAGTCATCTGTTTACTTCCTCATGGCCCCGAGCTTTTGCCATAGCTTCTTTGCTGCCCTTCTCGACACGTTGACCGCCTCGTTCTCATCCATTGACAGGATTTTCCTCTCGCGCATTAACACATTGCCTTCAACTATCGTCGTCTCGACATCGTCCCCGTCAACAGTGTTAACGAGGTGTCCGAGCACGCTGTCGGGGGTGACCGGTGTCGGAGCAAGGGCCGGGTTGATTATTATCATGTCCGCGAGTTTCCCCGGCTCCAGCGAGCCCAGCTCGTTGCCGAGCCCGTAGAGCTCGGCCCCCCTGAAGGTCGCCATCTCCAGCACTTCCCTCGGTGAGATCACCCTTGGGTCCTTGTTCGCGACCTTGTGAAGCAAAAATGCGGCGCGGATGTTTTCAAAACCGTCGAAAATGTAGCCGTCGTTGCCCAGCCCGACGGGAATCCCCAGCTTTAGCATCTTTGGGACAGGAGCAACCCCTACAGCGTTCAGCATGTTGCTCATGGGGTTGTGGGCCACCTTCGCTCCGGTCTTCTTGATTATCTCAAGCTCCTCGTCGTTAACGTGGACGCAGTGGGCGAGCACAACATCTGGGGCGAGAAGCCCGACGTCCTTCAGGCGTTCGACAGTCCGTTTTCCAAACTTGTCGTAGTTGTGGTAGACGTCCCAGAGCCCTTCCGATGCGTGGATAGTCAGCGGGGCCTTGTAGCGGCTGGAGAGCTCGCGGGCCCAGTTGATCAGCTCGTCGGAGACAGTGAACGAGGCGTGGAGGCTGACCATCCCCATTACACGGCGGACCCGGGCCTTCTTCAGCTTCTTGATGAACCTCTCGTTTTCCCTCATCCCCTTTGCGCCCTCCGCCCTTGAATGTCTCTCCGTGGCCTCGAAGGCTATAGCGCCGCGAATCCCGGACTGCTCCATTGCAGCATATATCCTGTCGAGCACTCCTGTCGTCGCGTTCGGGCCGGAGAAGGTGTCGGCAAAGAAGGTGGTCCCGGTCTTCAGGAACTCGAGGCATGAGACAATGGCGCTGGCGTAGGCGTCCTCCTTGCACATGGCTTCATCCATGGACCACCACACCCGCTGCAGGATCTGTGAAAAGTCTGTCGACGGCTCCGACTTTAGTGGAGCCCCTCTCAGGAGCATCCCGTAAAGATGCGTGTGGGCGCAGACCAGACCAGGCATCACTATCTTCCCTCGAGCGTCGATGACCTCCTCGGCCTTGATCCCCCCGCTCCGTCCTTTTTTCACGGATTTTATCCTGCCGTCTTCAACAGCGATTGTTCCGTCGGGGATTATCCGGCACTCTTTGTCCATCGTCACTACAAGTCCATTTTTTATCAGGAGGTCAACCATCATTTCCCCAGAAGAGAACCGCCGCGAACGATTTAAAGGTTGATATCTCTCCGCACCCTCCAGAAGGCCGGAGGGGTAGGGAATTTAAGGCACCCCGTTCAAGAAAATATAGTGAATATGGCAGAATTTTCCGCCACAACTCTGGCTAGGCTCGTCAGGCGAGTCACGGGCGCGCGGGTCTCCCCAAAGGCAGCGGCCGAGCTCGGCGTCGTGCTCGAGGAGTACGGGTCCAGGATATCCCAGGAGGCGGTGAGGCTTTGTCAGCACAGGGGGGCCAGGACCGTCAGCGAAAGTGACATCAGGGCAGCGGTATCGGCAGCGCGCAGGAAGCCTCCGGCCCCTTAGGTGCCTTTCATGTCGGATTTGGTCGTAAGAAATGCCAAGTTGATGTTACCTCGGGGTGTCGTCGTCGGGGAGCTTTCGGCAGAAGGAGGCACAATCAGAAAGATTGCGGTCACGGGAATCCCAAGGGGAGAGGTAGAGATTGACGCCAAAGGAAAGCTCGTCATCCCAGGGGTGATCGATGCCCATGTGCACGTCTATGACCCGAAGTTCGTTCGCAGGGAGGACTTCAGGAGCGGTAGCACTTCAGCCGCAGCCGGAGGTGTAACGACTTTCATTGTCATGCCATGGGACACCCCTGTGCTCACCCCGGAAAGCGCGCGGCATGTCATCACGGCCGGGCAGAAGGAAAGTTTGGTGGATTTCGCCATTCACGCAGGAAACTTCACTGCCAAGGCGGTTGGAGCTGTGCAGAAGCTTTCGGCCGCAGGAATCAAGTCTTTCAAGGCTTTCACGTGTTCTCCATATCTTCTTGACACCAGGGCGATGGGGCGGCTCATGGGTTCAGTCAAAAGTGTGGGCGGGACCATCTTTGTTCACGCGGAGGACGACGAAACCGTCCGCAATCGGCAGAAGAAGTTGATGGTGCAGGGAAGGAAGGACCCACTTGCCCACCACGATGCGCGACCAAATGAGGCGGAAGAGATAGCCGTGAAAAAAACAATAGAGCAGGCCCATAAAGAAAAGTGCAAGCTCCACCTTGCCCACATCACCACCAGGCAGGCATGCGAGGCAATAAAAGGCGCGAAAGAAAAAGGAAGAAAAATAACGGCAGAGGTCACAACCCACCACCTGGTTTTCTCCAGAGACGATGTCCCAAGGCTCGGCCCGTACTTGAAGGTAAACCCATCCCTGAAAACAAAAAGAGATCAGGCGGCCCTCTGGAAGGCCTTGGCCGCGGGGACGATAGACATGGTTGTAACGGATCACGCCCCCGGGACAAGACAAGAGAAGGAAAAAGGATGGGAAGACATCTGGAAGGCGCAGACTGGAGTTCCGGGGCTTGAGACCATGCTGTCCCTCATGCTCAGCAAAGGTCTGGCAGACGGAAGGCTCACGCTCAATAGGATGGTGGACGCCCTGTGTACCGCCCCCGCGCGCACGTTCGGTCTCTACCCTAAGAAAGGGGTTATCAGGGAAGGCTCGGACGCAGACCTTGTTGTCGTGGACACAAAGAAGAAGACGACCATCTCGGCCAAAAGACTCCACTACAAGGTAGGGTGGACCCCATACGAGGGCCTGAAGGTGGAGGGAGCCCCAACTGCAACAGTTTCTCGCGGGGAATTGATTTTCGAGGAAGGGCGTGTTTTGGGAAAAAGAGGGCGCGGGAAGTACTTACCCGTCTGAAGCGGCCAATTTTTGCAGTTTCTCGTGCCTGAGGCGGAGCATCTCAAGAGCAGCCGCCGCCACCCTTTCGCTCTCGTAAGCTGGGGTCCTGTCGCCAAGTGAATCCCTCATTGTATCGTCCAGCATCCCCCGCCCCACGACCATCACAACAGGTTTATCCTTGGACTTGTGAGTTGCGTCCGCAATTTTTGCGCAATCTTCTGGTTTGAGCATGGCAACCCTTGTGCAAATTACCATCACCCCGTCCACGCCTTCGTCGGAGAGCAGCAGTTCAACCACGTTCCTGTAGCACTCCGCATCCGCCGCGCCCCCGGCCACCACCCAGCCATGCATTTTTGCGCCCTTGCACTTGTTCAAAATTTTCTTGGTGATCTCCTCAGATGGGTCCGCGACTTCCAGGCCCTCCTTGGACAGATAACCGGCCGCCAGCATTGCCTCCTCTTCAAGCCCGGCGATCATGGCTACCCTTTTTCCCCTCATCTCGGGTTGCTTCCAGAGGGCCTCAGCGCCGCCCAGCATCCCGCCAAAATCCCTAGCAAGCATCCCGCCCGATTGGCCGAGGATGTTTTCGAATATCCTGTCGGTGTGGCCCCCCTTCAGCACAACCACCGGCTTCTTCTTTGAAACTTCTTTCACGGCCTCCATGAACTTCCTCCCGTCCTCGATTTTGTCGACGTACATGCAGACAACGCTGGTTTCCTTGTCGTCGGATAGCCAGCGCAGAAGCCCCAATTCAACTCCGTCGGCTCTCTCCCCAACGGATGCCAGTTTTCCGATGCCAACGCCCAACGACTTTGCCAGCCGGATTATGCTGGTGGTGGACGCGCAGCCATACGAAATCACGGCGATGTTCCCCCCCCTGAGTGCCATACCTACATCGGGGACGGCCATAAGGCCAACTTTGGTGTTGACGACCCCGAAAGACCCTGGCCCCAGCAAAGCTATTTTTTTGCCCCCAAAAACTTTTCCCTGTTTTGGGTCCAGCTCATCCCCCAAGAGTACAAGTGCCTTGACTTTCTTTGAGAGAAGTTTGTTCAAGTTTTTCGCCAAGAGTTCCTTTGGCAGGGAAACGACAGCCAAATCCACTCCTTTCGGAACCTTGCCCAGGTTTGCTTCGGCCCCCGGAAGCTTCTGGCTCAGGTCGACAATAATCACTTTGCCCTTGAACTTTGAGGTGTTTTCAGCAAGGAGCTTGAAGTCCCGGGAGCAGGCGGCATCGTTTTTTTTCAACTCCGAGGCGCCGAGGACGACAATTGACTTCGGGTTGAAAAGCTGCGTGAATTCTGCTGGCATCAGGCGCGCTCTCCAAGTACTATCCTGGCGTCCACTGCCATGGCGCCCTTTCCGGATTCGAAAACGAACGTCGGGTTTATGTCGAGTTCGGCGATTTCCGGGAAGTCCACGATGAGCTGGCCGGCCTTCTGGATGATTCCCGCGATGGCGTCGATGTCTGCCGGCGGGCTCCCCCGCGCCCCCGCCAGGACCGGGTAACCTTTGACTTCCTGTATCATGTCCCTGGCATCGTCAACGCTGAGAGGAGCAAGCCTGAAGCTAACGTCCTTAAGCACCTCGACCCAGATGCCGCCAAGACCGAACATCACGGTTGGCCCGAATGTCCTGTCCTGTAGTCCCCCTATTATAACCTCGCGGCCAGGTGTAACGTACTCCTGAACGGTCGCACCCAATATCCTCGCGCCAGGGTTGCGTGTTTTGGAGTTGTTGATCACCTCATCAAACGCCCGGCGCAACTCAAACTCGGAGCCCACCCCGAGCTTTACTCCCTTTGCATCGCTCTTGTGCAGGATGTCAGGGGAGGCGACCTTCACCGCAACGGGGTAATGGATTTCCCTCGCTATCTTCACAGCCGCCCCAATGTCGGTTGCTAGCTCCGTGCGGTTGACCGGTATGCCGCAGGCCTGAAGCACCTGCTTGGATTCAACCTCCATAAGCTCCTTTCGGTTCTCTTTTTTCGCCGCTTGAAGAAGCTCAGCTACCTTATCTACTGGCATGAAATCACCGAGGCACGCTAACTTAAGCAAAGGTGTTATAAAAATTTTGTCCTTCACACCAAAAAATATAGAATTATGGATATTATACCAAAAAAAGGCAGTTTTAATGCAAAATTAAACAAAAACAGCCAAATTTTAAGCATTAAAGGGCCAAGTGAACAGTAAAGCGTTAAACTGGTGCTCCACGGTGCGCTGTAAAACCGTTCCTAATGTAAAAAATCCCATTTTTTACGTTAAAAATTGGTGATTTTGGGGGGCCGTCCGAAAAATCTGCTGCAGTAACCACGCCGGCTTTGGGACAAAATTCAATTTTCCTTCCAATTGACCGCAAGCCCATTCAAGTAGCGCAAGTAGCACAGCCTTTTCATGTTGTAGTCGCACACCCTGCCGAACGCCTCTTTCTTTCTTCGCTGGG
>Ga0315282_10008429_pt1 | contig 16688 bp, 21 predicted proteins | sample YL17G07_20_MG_FD_203693 | JGI IMG/M metagenome (GOLD analysis project Ga0315282, IMG submission 203693) | Sediment microbial communities from Yellowstone Lake, YNP, Wyoming, USA - YL17G07_20 | ecosystem: Environmental > Aquatic > Freshwater > Lake > Sediment | place: USA: Wyoming | collected...
GCAGAGGCAAGGTTAGGCTACTGGTCGATAATCCAGACAAAGCCAAGGACGCCCTGAAGGCTGCGAAGATCCGATTCTCCGAGGAAGAAGCAATAGCGATAGAGCTGGAGAACAGACCAGGCGCGCTAGGCGAGGTCGCGGGGAAGCTCGCTCAAGCCAAGATCAACATCAAGTACGCATACGCGACAACTTCAGAGGGATCTACAAGAACAACCGTCATTCTCGCAGTGCCTGATGTAGCTAAGGCTCTCGGTGTCATCGGCGGATAGATACCTCGACGATGCAAAGCTTCGGACGATAACGAACAAATAGTTACGTCCAAGGATAGACTCTGTTGCAAGGATCATGTTAGGTGTCGTCACGAGACACCACGTGAAGTCTCTGAGTTCGAGACCGGACTTCGTCAATTCCCCATTGTCATCTCACCGTCTAGCTCCAAATGCAGGACACACACAAATCAACTGTCCAAATCACGACGCCTCCACCAAGAGACCGGGCTGACAGAACTTCGCGGCGGCCGGAAGTGTTAAACCTGCGGTAGCGACATTAGATCTAAAGGTGATTTCTGTGCCGAAAGCGAAGAAGAAAGCAAAGAAGAAACCAAAGAAGTAACGAAACAATCTAGGGTTTGCGGCGAGGAGAGGGTTCAAGTAAGTAAGTTGGGAGGCAGCGCGCAAACTCTTCGACTGAAACCCTAGAAACCTATGTTGTGCGCGGTCGTCTACTGTCGCCGTTAGGTCGGTTTTGTCACCGTGATCTCGATCGTTGAGACGCTTCTTCCTCTCTCTCTGTGTCCACGCTCGGCATTTCTCTATGCTAGATCCATTGGGCGCTGACTCTTCTTTCATTCCGCACATTGCATGACTACGACTTTTAAGCAAGACCGTTCAAACTGGAAGACATGTCTCTGGAATATTCGGTCTCAGGGAGAGATTTCTTTGATGTCCTAATCGATGTTGTCAGAAAAGCGACTGAGATCGCTCATAGATGCTTCAAGCTCGCTGTCATTAAGCACAAGAATATTCCTGAATCAGAATACGATTACAGCGAAGGAGAAAAGGGAATAGCCGTAACCAAATTTGACATTTCAGATGGGATGCGCTCATTTAAGGTTGAGGGATTTGCTCACCGAGCTACACCATCTCTATCAAACCTTCCAACCACTATGAATATCATAAAACAGCTAACCGAACTTCTGGGATTGTATAGTTCCCCTCCGTTCCCAGACGAGGATTTACAAGCTCATATCACCATCGAGAACACGCCTCTGACCCTCGAAACCTTTGAAGTCTCGGTAAGCGTCGGGAGGACGAGAGGTGGAGAATATGAGGGGCATGTAATGACTGAGTATAAGAAGATTCTCAGATACCAACAGGAAGCACGTTCTTTAATGGAGAGATAGCGTGCACACCTTTTGATGTCGGACTCCGCCAACCGCTAGTTCAAACCCCGGCTGCAGTTTTCACTCTGTTGAGATCTTGAATGAGGGTCACATCAGGCGGAGAATACTTCAAAACCAAGGAAAACAAGTGACGACTGTGTAGACGCACATGCGATTTGGTCGGGGTTAACTCTTTCATCCGCTATTGGGCAACGAAAGAATGGCAAGAATACTACTTTTCGCTATGGCGACTACTGCTGGATGAGTTCAGACATCGATGTGCAACAAGTCCAATGACCAGCAACATGTGCTGCATCCAGCAGAATCACATAGTGGTAGACCAATACGGTGCTCGCGTTTTCCCGCCTTGTGGATTTGAATGGTTGCTCGACAACGACGAAGAAAGGCGTGTAAGAAGCATTCAGGAATTACTGAAGCCATATTGGGCAATCCCATACGAAACGCTCGCGTGGCTGAGCGAAAATGCGACCGTGCTGATGCAATACTATCCGCGCTTCATTAGCTGAGCTTAACGCGAAGTCAACCCTCACCCGACGGTCTTTTACAGGGACTAGGAGACATTTAGTGGCATTTAGTGACATATTGGATAATGAATGTCATTTAGTGACATTAGATGACATTGGTGGCATAAAATAGCATAAATGCAACTAATGTCATTGGATGACATAAATATCATTGAATGACACAAGTATCTTCTGAAGCAGAGGCAGGAGAAATCGGGTCTTTGTCTGAAGAGGAAAGTTATGCTGCGCGTTTCAAGCCTACTAAGAGAGGCGGGTCGTTCTATCTGCGTATACCGAGGCCGCTGATGATTAAGCTGAAGATCAGTGAGGATGACGAAGCCGAGATCCAGTTCGATGAGACAAAGAGAAAGATATGTTACAATTTCGAATCGATCAAGAAGAGGTAGTGATCAGAGTGGACAGTTCTGCTGAAATCCTTCAAGCCTTCGCATCCTTCTCCGATCTCCTCTCGACTCAACTTGGGGCGTTTCTCGCGCACGTATCTCCATCAATAAGACTCGCGGAGGCGCGCGCTGTGACATCATTAGACATGAAGGGGAGAATTCTAACCTGGGAGGTAGCTTTCGATGAAGTTAACCTTCTATTCGACCATGTGGAATTTGTAGCTCATAATACTAAGATTCAAGTCAACCTTGACGTAGTGAACAGAGCGTTCCGTTCAAACGTAATCACACTGGGGGATGTGTCATCAGAAACGACAGCCAAACTGCAGGTAAAAGGCAAAACCGTAGACAAGGAACTCTCCAAAATCTCACAAATGCTCAAGTCGCAGATTGATACTGCGCTGCTAAGGTGACGCTACTGTGCGAATCAATACATCGGATTGGCCACATCTTGTCTCGTTGGGGATCCTCCTCATTCTTCTTTACGCAGTGTCGGTACAGTCACCTCTCGCCAACAATGCATTGGGTCAACCCCTAATCTTTTGGTCAATTCTTTTGGAAGTCATTGTGGCAGTGGGCGCTTATCTGAACGCTAGACCTCTAGTCGTAATATCTGACATCGAGAGAAAGGCCCTAGACCTGCTGCGAGCGAGCCCTGAAGCTACGATCCCATATCAGGACTTTGCAGACGAACTTGATGTTATCGCAGGCAAACTAACGTCAGAAGATCTTGTAAAACTGCTGAAGCAGAAGAAGCTAATCCAGATTAACACAACTCAAGGAAAGAGATGGGTAGCGCCTTCACGGCTACGGTCAAAGATGGTGTGAGGATGTCATGTTGTATCACCGGATGTCATGAACTCTCATATTGTAATCTTAAATGTCATTTGATGCCACTAGTATCATTTAGTGACATTAGTATCATAATGTTAATCTAATGTCATTTAGAGATATTAGTTGCACTTAATGACATAAGTGTAACTAAATGATATTGGCTTCAAACTTCCTTTCGCTTGCTCCATAGCGCTTCTCTACAACATATTCCGACTATTGCCGTGATACCGCGCGCGGGGACGACTTTACGGACGCGCACTTGCGCGCGCAGGATGTGTCTTCGCTATGAGAGAAAACGCGACCCCTGCTACACCTGCGGCAGGACGTTCAAACTAGCGCTCTCTTCTTGATGTGTGCCCACCACGAGACCACGAAGTATTCTCGTTCCTAGCGAACTTGGAAGAGGTGGAGAAGGCAAAAGAGGAGTACGAGAAAAAGCTCTGAGAGTATTTGCGTGTGGGTTGCAAGGTGCACGTAGTCGATAGGTACCCAAATCCTGCTTCTCTGAGACCCTACCAGAGTTCGAACGACGACAATTTCCGCGGCACAGGTGCCTTTTTCCGCGGCGGGATTCGCCCCGCTTATAAAGCGAGGCGTCGCAGAACTTCGTCTATAATATGAAAACTACGCACAACTGTTACTACAGAGTACACGGTACCCACAGCTTATGCCATCCGGCAGTGAGAGACGGGCACGAAATTATGGGTGAACATGCAGATAACTTGGTCTAGACACAGGGAAAGGGTCCGTGTCCAAGCGTCCCCACTCTCGATCCAAGGTAGGGCAATGACACAGACTCGTGACTAGATTTGATGGAAATCCAAATTCAAACTCGTTCCAGAACTCTCCTCATCTCATTCATCATGTTTCTTACGATCTCAAGTTCGTAGGAAAGAGACTGTGGGGCTGCTCCAATAGGCTAAAAGAGCTGGCTAGTCTGGGATAGCAGGTCTGGCCGGCAACCATCGGCGTGTCGCCGTGGCAATTGATACTAACTCTTTTCATAAGCCATTGTAATCAGTTCACACGATGACTTGTACGAATCATCACCCATGGAAAGAATCTCCCCATATCGTCTAGCGTCTAAACTTCCCGTGTAAGATTGACTAAACCGCTGCAATTCATCTGCCAGTGCGCCGGCCTTCGCTAGATAGTCCGGAGTCCAAGTGGACGCGAATTTGGACCCTAGCATGCGTATATTGTCTGATGTGTGAAGAGCGACTGTAACGATTTCTTCAAGACGTTCTACAGGACCTCCCTGCTCTTTGAATTGCTGCCATTGCGCGATGAACTTTCTCAAAGCAACAACAATCTCGGACTGAGAATTAGAAAAGGTAGACCGACTCACAGATTCTGTCAAATCTTCGGCCAACTGAACATGAGCGGTGCCGTAATCATCCATAGCCCTTGTCGCAGAGTACGCATTCTGATCTTCAGGTTTCACAACCGCCGATTGAATTGCTGGAATGGCTTGTGCTGCAATAAAGTCCTGATTCAGGTTTCGAATGGCTTCCTCAAGTTGAGTGTCGAAGAAACCGACTTCAATCTTTGCTTCTTTTATCTTGTACAAACCCGCGCCCCGAATGTTCGGATTGGGGTCCATCATTCCGATCACAACTCTGGCTATCTTCCTCTGGATGATTCTGTCAGCGCAAGGCGTCTTCTCTGGGCCGCGAGTCGTACAAGGTTCAAGAGTAGTGTAAAGCGTGGCTCCAGTCAGATCCTTATCTCTGAGTTTCCTTTCGAGAACTGTGTATTCCGCATGATCTCCTAGGGCTAGCTCGCCTCGATGCGCCTTAGCCAACAACTGGCCGTCCTTTCCTGCAACAACCACTCCAACTCTTGGATGGGGCCTGTCATCTTCGCCCTTCGACTCCTTGGCTTCCTCAATCGCCATTCTCATGAACTGTGGGTCGGACCCCTTCTGCATGGTTGAGAAGTAGAACTTGTCAAAGCGCCCCGTTGCAGCCGTCTTGATATCATCAAGGTTCATTGCCTCCTTGACAGCATCAATCATCTGGTCGAACGCGTCGACTCCAGTGCGTTTCTTCTGCTCCTGCAAGTCACATATGTAAATGTCAAGCGCGCTTCTGATGACTGAGGTGAGATGGTCGTGCTCCACCTTGTCAATCAGCCAAGGCCTTGCTGAGTGCGCCTTGAGAAAATCGATCACTCGGTTAATTTCTGCAAGTCTATCCTGCATCTCTTTTCTTATGACTTCATGGTAGACGCCATCGACGGATTCGATTTGTCTTTCATAGTACTCACGAGTCTTCTTCCCAGCGAAGTCAAGGGCTTGGAGGATCGAGTCAAGGTTCCCTCTGAAGAAGAATACAAGCACGTCAGTCAAGCATCATTCCGTCCGGTACTCTATGTGATGTGTCGCGAAAGATTAATGTTGTAACTAGAGCTGCTCTTCATTTCGCAAGAACGCCCGACTCGTCGTGCTCCCTCCCCTGTGTATGCATTAGTAGGTTGAAGTAGCGAGAAAGACTGACGCTAAAACAATCGCGATTACTACGTTCCGAGGAGTTATCGGTCTACTATAGATAACGAAATACTAGGTTTCTGAGCAACTTCTTCTTGAATCAAGTTCGCTGAAGGTTTGACATAACCTCAAGAGAGAATTCGTCGGATCATTTACGAATACTCTGTTGACATCTTGACTTTCCCTTTTCAGAAGTATGGTGGCTCCTTCCCGAGCTCAGGCACTCGACCTTCCACTAGTGCTTTTGTTGCGTCCCGCATCTCCGTTATGTCTAACATGTTCAATTTGCCGACTTCACGAACCGCATCATGACAAGCTCTTTCGACAATATCCATCAGTACACTCTGGACCCATCGAGACTCTCTGCCTATTAGACGGAAAACCTCTGTATGCAGGCGAAGTTCCGCATCAGCCAAAGAGATCTTCTCAGTCCGGTGGATCCTTTGTCGAGTTTTGAGGAAACACTCCCGGAGAATCCTGTTGACCAGCCGGTTGGACCGTAAACTGATGCCATACTCAACCTCGCTTGCGATGGACCGCCTCAGTTGCACCGCTCCGATCTTCTCACTCTTGTAAAGACGCATTCTCCAGTACCTATTTGCCGTGAAGCGCCAGAACTCGAGGATGCCCAGAACCATGCAGGCTCTTTCCAGTTCGAGTGCGTGGCTCTTCAAGCGTACATATGACATTCTTCGACGATCCTTCTCATCACGGATCCTCCTGATGATCCCATCGTCGACGACCTGTTTCATAGTAAGCGCAAAGGCTCTATGGCTGGGATTTCCAAGCCGGACCAGAAGTTCTTGGCGGGAGATGGGCTTTTTCCTAGGGACGACCCGCAAAATCTTGCTTCGCAGTTTTCGCCATCTTCTTCCTATTGAAGGTCTTCCGCGAGACATGAGATGCAGTATACCGGAAATATGCGGATAAGGCTGCTCGTTCTCCTAACCGATGTAGTCGGCGTCATGGAGAACAGGAGTGGTGTGGAAATGCGACAGGTGCGAGTGCCGCCATCATCTAAGTGTTCAGAGCGTTCCAAGGAGTTCTTGAAGATGAAGACCAGCGTGGTTGGCGTTGTCGTACTAACGTGGGCTGGGCTCGCCTGGGGCTTCTATATCGGACTGATCTCCTTCAATCCGCAGGGCAATCTTACAACATCATTTCTCGTGGCGACGCTCGTCATCCTGTCAATCATTGCCTATCTGCGGACGATCCTAGTCGCGATAGCAGAACTCCAGTAATACTTGTTGAGAATCTAGTGGGGCTACTGCCAAAAGCGCTACTCCATTGAAAGCGTCGTCTGGTCTACCAAGCCGCTCGTGACTACGCCAAACGGAGAAGATGCGGATATTGCCACAAGAGCAACGGTTTCAGCCATGTACCTGTTCTCGGTCCTGATGGCTATTGGTACTGGTACGACGCCTGCAACAATTGCGGTGTTTTGAACCCCTACGTACCCTGAGCTGCTAGTCCTAATGCGCCCAGACTGGAGCTATTGGGGGAAAGTCCTCGAGACATTCGGACCCTTTTCGGAAACAATCTGATGAGATAATCCCAAGGAAAAGAGATAAACTGATCGCTGAGTTTATGACAGCGAACAACCTGGACTACTTCGTTTCGGTCGGTTCACCATCACTTTCAGCCGATGCGCCCTCTCGAGGTTTATCTCCGCATCATGACGAAACTGTGTCTTACCGAAGCTTAGCACCCTGCCAAAATACTTGATTGCCTTCGCAACATTCTGCTTTGGATTGTTGGTTATGTTGCCGAAAACGATTTGCGAGAGCCTATGTCCCCCAAGAGTCTTTCTGAGAGTCTGTGGTTTCAGACCCAAGTTTGCCAGTTTTAGGTACGCTCCTCCTAGCCATAGGCAGCTCTTTGCTTGCAGTTCTGAGTTCTTGATATTTTCAGCGGTCTTCAGCGCTCGGAGGCCGAAAGATATGCCCTCCACCAGTCTATAATTCTGCACCAGGAGAGCCTCTAGATTGGAGTGCGCTACGGCGGCGGTTAGCAGGTCACCAGTTTCCTCGGACAACTGTGCCGAAAGATCAAAGCACTCGACAGCATTCGCCGTAGCAGACTCATTCTCCTCTCGATCTCCTTGTTGCGCGAACAGGATTCCACGCTCAAGCCAGTAGCCGGGAAGAAATATCTTCTTACTAGACTCATCGGCCGATCTATCTGCGCAACGCTTTGCTGCCTCCAGAAGTTGCATTGACTTTTCGGGCTCCCCTTCGCTGAACATCATTTTTCCATATGCCATGAACTGCTCCGCCAGTGACATCTTATCCCTTACTCTTGGCACAACAACGAGCGTTGGCCTGGATGTGCTCCCGAGTAATAGCATAAGGTCGTGTTTGCTGTCGCGATCACTTGGTGAAAGTCTGCGACCCAGTCTAACGAATTCTTCGTAGATTGCGTGGGCCTGCGCTTTCTCTCCGATCTCCACGTAGGAATCCCACATTGACGCGAGAACAGGCCCCATACGTTCTATTGCACCCGACCTTTCGATTTCACACCTGGCTGTACGCAAGCATTCGATTGTTTTGGTCGGATCTCCTGCAAGCCTGAAAATCCCAGCTGCCATCAGATGTCTCTTCCATTTGACAGAACTAATCGAATGCGTCCAGTCGATTACATTCTTCTCCCAGTCTATGGTCGTGATGGCCCCGTGTTCACGCTCGCCAACTAATTGACACAATCCGTTGATCAGCAAATCTGTGTCGCATACGATCCTCGTGCCCTTGAAATTCTTGAACGGATTTGGTTCATCCTTCTTTCTCTTCTTCGAAACATCTTCAATTCCGGAATATTTCTCGTCGTGATCGACTAGGATTATTTCTTTCCTGTTTCCATTGATCCTCTCAATTGCAGGGTTAATGTCAAAATTGTCCGAACAACTGTATCCCATGACGAGCAGCTTCTTGTGTGGTCCAGACGAGAATAGGTGTTTCACGAGTTCTTGGCGTGGGGTCGATAGAGTTCTGGCAGCAACCGAGCGTAGCGTCGCCCTAACGCTTTCTGGTTCATGTGCGCTCCCGTGAAGTTTTACCAGAGTCACTTCGTGCAAATCGGGACTCGGCATCAGCGAGCCGAGATCACTGAAATGCATTACGTAGTTTTGACTCTCGATCAAACCATACTCCTTGAATGCCTTCTCAAGAAGCAGGTCGAAATTTGTCGTCACAATAAGGCTCAAGTGCCCAGCGCTAGCCATTTTAGCGATCAAGAAATGATTGTTATTTGGTTCTCCTCTTCGAAACAACTCGACGACTCGATTGATGTCAGAATGGTGGGATAAAGCTTCCATGAATGCCTCGAATGGAATTCTTGAATCCCGTATCTCCTGAACAACCTCCGATTTCAGTTTGAGCGTCTGCATCATTGTTTCAATTAATCTGCCTGCCGTGGGAAGACCAGAATTCCTAGATATTCCAGCCCCAACGAGTACCGCTAGTTCGTTTCTCAAAATGGATGTCTGAAGCTCTCTGATGACGGGCTTGATACTACGAATTCGATCGCGCGTCGCCGTCGATGTGTCTCCGAGAGTACCAGTAACGTGGGCTTGTTGTACTCGCCTTCGCATCAGCGGTCTCGCTCATGCTGTTTCGCATATTTCTCTTTGGTTTTGAAGGCTATTTTTTTGATCAGTCCAGCGAGCTCATCCGAACCTATATCTCGTTCGATAGGGAGGAGTTCATTCGCCTTCTCGATACAAACTTCGTTCAAGACATCTTCATCGAACTTGATCTTCCGCTTTGCTAGTTCTTGCTCGACTCTGGTCTTAATAGTCTTGAATACAACAAGCAGACGGAACTCTTCTTTGGTATGCTTCGAAGCAAATTTAGCCAGACGTCTTTCTTGCGAGATATTCTTCAACGAAATCTACCTCCTTTTCGCTAATCTTGGTCATTACGTTGTTTAGTATTTGTCTGGCAGGTTGTTTGTACTGAGCAGGAACAAATTTGTCTGCCCCAATGGCGTTCCACGCGACTTCAGTTTGAAGGTCAGCCAGTTCCTTGACTAGGCGATCCTTAACGTACGTATCCGCAACCGCCTCGACTCCTCCTTCTCTGTATGCTTTGTAGTACTCCCACGCCGCATCTGCAGCGTGATAAGCAGGTATGATTGTCTTAATCTGTCTTGATACCGGGTGAAAAGTCAAGACAGTATCTACAACGTACTTCCCATAGTTCACGACATAGGTACGTGGGCTAGTTTCGGTTGGAATACGTCCTCCCCATGCGGGTCCGATGTAGATGGTACGCTTTCCCTCGTGTCTATGCATGTACCAATTGTTGCCTTGTCGGTAAATGCAAACCAACTTCAACAAGCTTCAGATGGAGATACACACCTATGTATTCCATTGTATGCTACTTTAGACTTTGCATCATCGGACTGCGTTTTCACTACCTGTGTTAGCCTATGACATTTGCACATGTAACAACGCTTCTGCCGTTTTCTTGGGAAAATCGTCTCCGCGCAACTTCTTGCTGAGCCACCAGGATGACCCACGTTATTTGCGATGCATAGAGCACCGAACAGTGCACTAGCGAAGTTGGGCGAAAGCAAGGGTTCGGAACCGTTTGGTGCACAAGCGAATTCTGACTAGTCGCCTAAGCCCTCGAGGGTCTTCTTCAAGTCAGCCATCGCATCATCGACGTTAGAGACCGTCTTGGCTAAGCTCTTGTCCTTGTCAGTGAAATTGAAGTTCTTCTTGCAGCCCACACAAGTGATTGTTTCCTCACGCTGCATCTGGCCAAGGGTGACTGAATTCGCGGCTTGACAGTAGGGACACTTCACCTCGACTGTTCTCTGTGAAATATCGAAGTCTGCGCCCTTGAAGCTCACCTTGACCTTGAACGACATATCGCTCTACCTCTTGGATAACTGGCTCTTGAGAAAGATCAACCTAGTGGTCGTGTTGCGTCGCCTTTACCATGGTTGAGATTGCCTTGCTCAGCCTCTGCACCGCAGGCGGTTCTCGTGACAACCTTGAGGGTTGCGAAGCGGTTGAAGAAACGAGCGTTTTAGCGGAGAACCATCAGGCTAGTCGGCGTGGGCGCGAGGGCAATGGTTCACGCGACCATCCCTCTGTGTTCCCTCTAGTTCCGCGCATCCTACTGGCAGCGCATCTCCTCCATGTGATGAGAAAGTGTAGCGCTTTGGTCAATTGATCATATGCGTCACTAGCATTCACAACAGACCCGAACCAATCCATTTGATGGATGACTCGTGGTGTCTTGAAGACGATACGCCCTTGCGGACGTGGGTATCCGTGGACGTCACCATGTGCGATCTTATTGCGTCGGACAACGAAGATCCACCCTCTGGGCTCCCGTTCCGCGTCCGCCTTGTCCATGAGCTTGTCGACGGGCAACCCTCTTTCTTTGGCGCGCGATATCATCTTCGCCAGTCCAGGTGGTCTCTTGTCAACAGTTGTGGATGGTCGCAATTCAGAGATCAGAACCCACTCGACGGACAGAGAAGCTAGGAGCAGAGAGGGAATGTATCTTCCTTCCATGAAGGTTTCACATGCTTCGCTCACCAGAGAACTGAGATAGTCAGGATAACCGATTGGTGGTGATTCGAGAGACTGAGAAAAGCTTCGCCACAGGGGGCTTACAAAGCGCCGTCGAACCGTTCGCTTGAGTATCTGCATTCTCCGAGGGTTCATCCATGTTGATTCCAACGCGCCACTGAGACGATACAGTGCAATTAGGCTGGCAGACCGACTGCCCGTCAAGTCGGATCGTTCTCCAGAGCCCCTTCGAACCAACGACCCCGCCGCAGTACTATCCTGCCGCGCAAGCGAGATCTATCCTTTCTGGACTTCTCGTGGCTATCGTGAGAGACCCATTGCGGCATCCTTGCTTTCCATGGCGAGGTCTTATCTCGAACGAGTGTGGCTTCCCACGTACATACCTGAGGCAACAGGAGGTGAATACGTGTGAACAGAGATGTTGAGATACTCAAGCTCGAACTTGCAGGGAACAGTTACGAAGCGACATTACAGACCTGCGTATCCATAGCTTTCGGAGTTCTTGTATCCCTCTTGGTTTTCGACATTACGCTCTTCTTTCAGTTACGCATTTTCGACGTGGGTTTCATGCTAGCACTATTCTCGACTACTGCGGCAGCCCCAGCGGTCATCCTTTTTTACAGCTGGAAACGGTACAAGAGCGCCATTGTCAAACTAGACCAGCACGTTCTCAGACTCAATATGGGGGATTTCGTTCCATCGCTGAAGGAGCTATTTAGTTAGAATCGTGGACGAGCTGCGTCCTTCAGAGAAGAAATCCGTCTAGCATCGAGAGAGCCCGAGATCCCGTTCATGCAGACATCTCATGGTTGCCGGAGGGACCCTGCGCAGACATCTGGATGTTTCGAGAGAAGACCCCCGCGACTGCAGGAAACCCTGCACTGGCGGATTTGCGGCCTCGGCCTTTGAGGGTCGTAGGAAGAATTCCTGCACAACATGCAGGGATTCTTGCAACCCTACATAATCGCAACGTTGTGGCCGACTCATGCTAGCAGCTGCCATGCACGTAGATCTGAGCCTTGATGTCGACGCAGAAGAGCCCTCATGCCAACAATTTGAGAAGGTCCTGAGGCTCCAAAACGCTTGTGTGCTCACGTGCGAGCAGGGCCTCGATTTTCGCTTTTCTCTTCAAGAAATCTTCGTCGACCGAAACGAAGTAGTCTAGGTTGTTCGCTGTCATGAACTCGGCAATGAGTTTGTCCTTTCCCTTCAGACTTGTCTTGTCAAACTTGGATCTCTGGTCATACCGAGCTTCATCGAACATCGTGAATGGGTGGTTATAGACGGCGACCGCAAATGGCAACTGCGTCAAATGAAGCGACCCAAGCATTTGCAGCGCCTTGGATGCTTTTTCTGCCTTTTCTGGGTTCCTCAACAAATCAAGAAGTTCATTCATTACTTGACGAGACATGTGTAGCATGATTTCGTTGGACTTGTGCTTGTTGACCAGTTGCTCTATCGCTGGAACTTGGGCTTTGCGAGGCTCGCTCAATTCATCGTATGGTGCCATCCATACGGATGTATCAAAGTAGACGAGCTTTGGCATCTCGTTTCGTGTTGCTAATCAGATGAAGAACCCTAAAAGTCCACGCGGCAGAGAGCATATCTCACAAGCGCCGTGGAATCCATCGCAATGTCGCGACTGGAGCCAGACCCCGCCATCCATGAGGCATGATTCACGTCTAGACCCCCGCTACCCTGCAGACTCAAAAACCCTTCCAGACTACTGATAACGGTGTCAACAGTCTATCCCAAAAGTCGCAACCCGTCAGCGTCATACGCCAAAAAGCGGCTGAAGGTTCAGGAGCAGGGCCCTCCCTTAGAGAGAAACCCGTGTCGCTAAATTAGGTACGTGCATTTTTCCCAAGGTCCGTGTAGTTCTTGGGGATCGCATACCTCATTGCTGTAAGCAACGTAGCGATGAAAATCTGCTTATAGTCCACATGTAGCGCGGCGGAAGCTGCAGCGCCGGATGCACGAAGAGATCTCCTACGAAGAAATGCCCAAAATGAGCAATCCTTCAAGGTGTACGCTAAAGTTCGAGCAAGATTAAGGTCCAATGAAAACTGGCAAAGGGAAGTACTCTTGATGTCGAGCAAGAGTCTGATCAGGAACTGCATTACGTGGAAAAAAGACCGGAGGGCAAGTGAACTGACAGATCTATGGTCGCTGATAGTGAGTTTTCCTTGGACGTCGTTACTTGAACTCTCACTAAACTTCCTTTTGTTCGAAAGGACGAATACGACTTCGAGGCCTACGTAGCAGATTGCATGCATCGATACCTCACGTGCTCATGTTCTGATGCGGTTGGCAGGACGAAAAGCACACTCACTTGAAGCCAATTAGAACCATAACCCACATCACCAGAACACCGACAATCGTAAGAATTACGCCTCCAATGAGCCAAGCAGCTCCCCTACGCAATCTTGCCGGCCATGTGTTCTCTCGCTTCTCCAACTCAATCTGCGCCCTAATATTGCCTTGAGCAACCAAATCGGGTAGCTCTTTTTTCGCCCATTTTGTAAACCAAGACGGGTCAGCGTGTCCTTGTTGCGTGGCTCTCACACATGATGCTTGTGCCATGGACCCGGTGTGTGCAAGAACATCCATGGTTCTTTTCTGATACCGCACCCATATCCTCGCTTCCTGTTGCTCCTCGTTAGCGTCAGCTCCATAGAGGACGGCAGCAACTGAGTTCGGGGTCAGTTTCAGGTTCCGACCAAGCGAATTGATGGGCACTCTTGGGAGCCAGACTACATTCCGCTCCCGGGGCAGCTCCAGATCGAACTCAACCATGTTTGCTCGACCTAAGCGAAGATAAGGAAGCCTTAAGAACCTAGCTGAACTTAGTTCACTCTGACTCAACTATGGCTTCCGATAGATTCGCACCAGGCAAACATAAGATCCTAGACGCATTGCGGGAGGCCGACCAAACACCAAACGCGAGAGGACTCACATTTGGAGATCTGCTCGAGAGGACCGGCTTAGACAGATCCATCTTATCGCAGTACCTCAAGGATCTACAGGATGGGGACCTGGTCGAGCGTACAACCGACAGGAGATATCTCATTCTGGACCAAGGCAAGGAAGCATTAGACAGAAGAGACGATGTACTCGTTATCTCAAGAAGCGGGAAGGTGCTTCGGAAGGAAGTTCAGCCCAGCCAAGACGTCCTTGCACCGAGGATATTTCCCATCGATGCATCAATCTACATCAATCCTGAGACAGAGCAGCTCATAGAGGAAGCTGCCGAGGAACTTGAGGGAACCGTCAATCCGGACGGAACGAAGCCGCCTGTCAGCAAAGAAGAGGCAATACGCACCGTCCTTGCTGAGATCACGGAGCCCATAGCCACTCACTTCGACACCATGTTCCTCAGGCGGTTCTACAAACTCACTGAGGACTGGCGTGTCTACCGCGCCCAACAGATGCAGCCAGCGGAGAGAAGAGACTATCTACGCGAATTTCACCACTGGATCATGCCAGCCGGGAGAGGTGCAAATGCGCGAAGACAGATGGAGTCGACGCTCGACCAGCTTGAAACACAATACATGCATCAGAAGTTTCCAGAGGGAGGCCTCCCACCTCTAGCATTCGAGACGATCCTGGACTTTGAGGCTGCAGTCGTGGTCTCTGTGTCGCGTGATAGGCTGAAGAACGAGGCCACGACGATCCGCAACAGGTTTGCCTTGCTCTTGCTCACCTTCGCCATCAACGAAGGGGGGCCGCTTCCTAGGCTCCCGCCTGGCGGTCTGACTGCGATGAGCGAGACAGGAATCATCACCCCGGAGGAACTTGAGGAGTGCAGAAGTGCCAAAGGCAACAAGCAAAGACTGAGGGTGCTGCAAAGGATGTGGGACAAATACTACAGGCTAGCTTGGAGGATGGGTCCACCACCAGAACCGAGGAGCGAACATATCAGGTTCAAGCCAGAAAGGCATCGCTCTAGGCAACCCGAGAAGCGCCATAGAGGCTAGCAAGAGAGATAATCCTTGTCTTTCAGGGGTCCTTCCGAGTGGACTTCCTTGATGCGTTTCTCAAGTTCCATGAGCTTCTTGTGCTGCGCAAAGACCATTGACAGGAGGAGCGGCACTTCTCTGATGGAGGAGGCAAGGACTCCAGCCGAGGAGGAGTAGAGTCGACATTGCGTGGTTAGGTCGTCGAATACGACGCGGTCCTCTGCTCTAAGGAACTGTTTGAACCTAGCGATCTTTGCGAGCTCTTCGTCGATGACGATCCGGCATGACGGTATCGTTCTACCCATTGACTTTGAAGGATAAGGCTTCAGAGGCGCGGGTGTAGTCGGAGAGTGCTGAAACTGATTGCATAGTAGCTCTGTCATTTGGCCACTGTGAGGACATCTCAAGTTCAGGCGCTTTGCCTGTAGACCTTTCAGAGCCCGTAGGCTGCACCTTTTGCCACATTACACGCCCACTCTGCAACTAGCGGCGCCTCAGATTTGTCCGTTTTCGGCTTGACATGGTAGCTCTGCAATTCAGACCTCTGGGAAAGTTGCCAACGTTTTCAATTTGGACTCCCGTCGGATGCTAGTTGTGATATTTGTATCGAGTTCTGGCTGTGGGAGCAATGATCTTCTAAGTCGACTTGTATCACTATGGAGTAGAGATGGAGGCAGGAGTCAGTGTTAGATGTCTTATTGTTGCCCTCGTTACTTGGATTCCTAATATCATTGGTCATCGTGGCGAAAGCAAAGAGTTGGTGGCCAGTCAGAATCAAAGCTCTCTTGGCGTTTTGCCTCTATCTATTCGCTCTCGCGCTCCTCTACTTCCAATCATATCTGCCAATGAACGTGACATTTGCTACACTAGCGAGTCTTAGCACTTCATTCACTAACGCTGTGGCATATTTCTCTGGATAGGAACTGTGGGGGCAGCTTTGGCTGTGCTCGCTCGTAGCGGAGTTCACGATAGGATTCTCCAGAACAAGGGGGAAGATTCTCAGGAACGTATTGCACGTCCTGGATTTGGCGGTATACTCAGGCATCTTCATTATCTTTCTGTGGAAGATGGGAATCATCGTCTTCTAGCGATGCTTGCGTTTCTCTCTAACACTCATGAGAGCTTGGAGAATAGATCGATCAGAAGTCTCAAATGCGATAGGCCGCCTATAGTGTGGCTCAGCTTCTTGGGGTGGCTGCATGCAAGACCGAGGCCGAGGCAAAGGCCAAGGCAAGGATCACGATTTTCGCGGGTTAACCGATTGGTGCGGGGGGGTGGGATTCGAACCCACCGCGCCTCGTGTGCCCAGCGCGGCGGACACAGGATGATTGCCGTTGGGCAAGCTTCGCTCGTCGTCCTCGGTCAACAGACCACGCTCAAGCAGTCATGATGTGTCTCCCCAAATTAGGATGATCCTTTCATTTCGTACGGCAACCGCAGCATTCTGAGAGGACAACGCTCTCGGTCATGGCTCTTTCAATGCGTACTCGACAGCAGCTTTTGCATGTATCTCTGCTGTATCGAATATTGGAACGTTCACATCTTCTTGCCTAATC
>Ga0315282_10008430_pt1 | contig 16686 bp, 10 predicted proteins | sample YL17G07_20_MG_FD_203693 | JGI IMG/M metagenome (GOLD analysis project Ga0315282, IMG submission 203693) | Sediment microbial communities from Yellowstone Lake, YNP, Wyoming, USA - YL17G07_20 | ecosystem: Environmental > Aquatic > Freshwater > Lake > Sediment | place: USA: Wyoming | collected...
GTCGAAGCCCATTGGGTGGCGTGAAGTTGTTGTGGAACTCTGAGGCCCTTTTGGCGGGCAGGAATGAGCAAGCGTAGCGCCCCGATGCATCGGGGCGGTTCTTCCTCACATTCAGGCTTTCGAACAAACTCCGCCCGGTAATCGTCAACCTGCAGAGTTGGACCGCAGAATTGGTAAGTGGGGTCAATTTGATGTCGAGGCGGCTTTACGCCGCCATGGGGCGAGGTAAGCTCGCCGCGACAAGATCAAATTGACTCGCCAGGGTTGGCCGCCAACGTGCTAGGCTATAGAAGGGGAAAGGGCGCTGGGGTGAAATCCCCCACCCGTGGGTGTGAAACGCTCTGGCCCGCCGATGTCGATGGACGGGAACACTACCGAGCCTGGTCATGCAGATTGCACATCAAGCCCGCTGCCGTTTCGATGGGGACGAAGTCCTGGCGACCGTCCAACCCCATGCCGCGATGACGACTTGGGAGGGAAACGGCGAGCCTGCGACAGGGTTGCAGAGGGCCAATTTGTCCACAAAAATCGGGGCGGGTGAACAAACATCAAAAAACATCAAAATGAAGAGTGCTCCCATTAAGTTATTGAAAACAAAGTCGAAAATTAACGACATAATGTCGCACCCCAATGAGTTTATGAAAACAAATGACTTATCAGAAATGACGATTAATTGTTGAAAATACAAGAGATAGTGTGGCTTTAGCCCTCCGAAACCACCCCAAAACACCATAAATTCCAGCTGCCCCAATATCTTACAGAAAATAAATGGCTTGCTCCATGAGCATTTCGCCGACCCCAATATGTTGCTGAAACAAAAGCACTTAAATGAGGTGAGCCAATGAACCAATCTGCTGACTTCGTAAATCGCAGATCCCCAGAGCAGTGACAAGTGACGAGTGACAGGTGACAAGTGACAAACAAGCTGACTTCGAAAATCACCAATCACCAATCGCTCAATCACCAATGGCCCGATGGCGCGATGACGCAATTCATCTTGACCCGTAGGAAAGCTCGGTGCTAGGTTGCCTGCTTTGGTTTCCGCGCGTGGCAAGCATTGCGGTGCGGGGGGCCATGAGGAGTTTGGGTCTGCGTCGCCGCGGCCACGGCGGGCAGGAAGGGAGAATCGGGGTTTGACTCGGGTGCTGGGAAGGAAGATTGTCTGGCGTGGCAAGGTACTGGCAGTGGACGCGCTCGCCTGAAGAAGCCTACGATATTGCCATTCGGCTGAATGATCGCTATGAACTGGATGGCCGTGACCCCAACGGTTATGCGGGCGTTGCCTGGGCCATGGGCGGCAAGCACGACCGGGCCTGGGGCCCGGAGCGTCCTGTATACGGAAAGATCCGCTATATGTCCTACGCGAGCACCTCGCGGAAATTTGACAGCAAGGGCTATATCGAACGCGTAAAACTATTGGCAAGAAACGGAGGCGTCCAATGACCACAGCTCGACAAGCGATCGCCTTGGTGGTCTCGGTCGGAATTTGCCTCGGTGCTGCGGGGATCGGTTCCATCCTGACAACCCCTTCGATTAAGCCGTGGTACGCCACACTCCGCAAGCCGCCCTGGACCCCGCCCAACTGGCTCTTCGGGCCCGTGTGGACGGCTCTTTATCTCAGCATGGCTGTGGCTGCATGGTTGGTCTGGCGCCGGATAGGATTCTCCCCTGCCAAGCTCCCGCTGACGCTTTTCGTTATACAACTCGCACTGAATGTGGCGTGGTCCGGTATCTTTTTCCGCTTGAGATTGGTCGGCGTTGCCTTTCTGGAGGTGGTGCTTTTGTGGTTATTCATCCTGTGGACGGCAATTGCATTTGGGTCTGTCTCCAGCACGGCCAGTTGGCTGATGGTTCCTTACCTTACCTGGGTCACCTTTGCCTTGGCTCTAAATGCCGCCATCTGGAGGATGAATGCATAAGTGAGCCCGTGTCTGCTCCAATTCGCATTGGCGTCTCAGCGTGCCCTCTGGTTCTGGACGAACCCCCTCCGTGCCGATATAGCTGAGGTACTTCCTGTATCCTCTATTACTGAGCAGGGTGAGCAAGGAAGTCAACGGAAGAGAACTAGTTGTACGATATACCAGCCGCCAACTGGCCCGCCGCCTTGCCCTCACCGGATTTTCGCGTGAAAGGGCGTTTCTTTGCCAATGGAAGATGGCGGGCGGAAGTATAATGCCAGATGAAGGCTGCAAGAACTTTGATGCCGGGTCGACGGATAAACTTCGGGGTGCGTTGCTACAACCGAAACTCTAGAATGCTGTCCGCATATCCTCCGCGCCGTTTGGCGAGGCGCTGTGGCCCCGCACTCTTTGGCGGCAGGGCAGCCTACACGCTTATCCTTCTCGCGCTACTGCTTGGCTGTTGTTATGGGCAGGGTCATGCTCAGAGCGAACCCTCCCTTTGGGGGCGGCCGGTTACCAACCTTCATCTCCAATGCGACTGTAATCTTAAGCTCCAGAATTTCCCCGGCGCCATGACCCAGCACATCGGTGAACCCCTTGACTCCGCGAAGGTTTCCGAAAGTCTCAAGCACCTTTACGCCACGGGGCGTTTTTCGGAACTGCGCGCGGAAGGCGCTCCGGAAGGCGACGGGGTCTCACTCACTTTCGTCGCCCGCGCCCAGTACTTCGTTGGGATCGTAACTGCGGAAGGCAATACTGGCCCCCTTGAAGCCCACGCGCTTGTCACCGCCTCGCGATTGCACCTAGGCCAACCGCTGATTGACGAAGATCTCAACGCCGCGCACAAACGCCTGAGCGACCTGCTGGTTGCCAATGGCTACTACCAGTCTCGCATAACGCACGAAATTGAACGTGATCCCGACACCCTGGAAGCCAACGTGGGTTTCGCCATCAAAGCCGGCCCTCGCGCGCGCGTGAGCGCGGTACAATTCCAGAACGATTCTGGATTTCCCCCTGAGCGGCTGATGAAGGTTTCAGGCTGGCATCCGCGCATGTATCTAACGGCGGCGCGTGTTGAGCGCGGCCTGTACCGCCTGCACCAATTCCACGTGGCCCATGGACGCCTTCAGGCCAACATCAGCGTCCAGCAAAGGATCTACGACGCCAAAACCAACACCGAGAAATTGATAGTCAAAGCGGACGGCGGACCGCTGCTCCGGGTGCGAGTGCAGGGCGCGTCGATTTCCTCTTCGCAACTTCAAAACCTACTGCCCCTCTATCATGACGGCGTCACGGACGACCCGGCCCTAACCCGCAGCGAGAGATTACTGGAAGACCATTTTCAGAAAAAGGGTTATTTCTCGGCCTCGGTCAAGGCCAGCCGTGAGACCGTGCGGGAGCCGCAACCCCATGTCCAGATTCTCTTCCACGTGAACCTTGGCCGGCGCGGTGATTTCGCCGGCTACGGCATAAAAGGCAATCTTGCTATCCCGGCGACGGAACTGCTGTCCGCCATTGCGCCGCCCGTCCAGGGATTGTTTCCGCCCGCGCCCACCTATAGCCAAAGCCAGGTGGAACAAAAGGTCTCGACCCTCCTGGCGCTTTACCTGTCGCGGGGATATCTCGACGCCCGCATCACCCCGGCGATTAACGACAATTTCGAAAACGCCTCCGGACGGCGGTTCGTAACCCTCGTCATCGATGAGGGCCCGCGCACGACGGTCCACACGCTCACCCTGGTCGGAATCGATGCCGCCACCAAAAGCAAGGTCTGGCCGCTGCTGGTCAGCAAGCCAACCCAGCCCTATTCGCTGGAACGCGCCCGTGCCGACCGCGACCGCATCCTCGATTATCTGGCCGACCACGGATACACCCACGCCGAGGCAAGCTGGCGCGAGACGCCGGCGGAATCCGCCCATCAGGTGGATTTGGAATTCCACATTGAGCCCGGAGCACAAGATCGCATTCAGCGCATCGTGATCTTGGGAAACGAACACGCGCGCCCCGGCCTGGTAAATCGTGAATTGCTTATTCACGAGGGCGAACCGATCAGCCAGAGTGCAGTGCTCGAATCCCAGCGGCGCCTCTACAACCTGGGAATCTTCAACCAAGTCCAGATCACGCCGCAGGAGGGATCGGGTTCCGACACGGGGAAGACCTTGCTCGTAGGTTTGGAGGAATCCCGCCGTTGGATCCTGGGTTATGGCGGCGGCTTCGAAGTCCAAAAACTGGGCAGCAATCAGCCGCAAGGGCAGTACAAGGAGAGCCCGCGATTATCGCTCAACCTTACACGTTTGGACGTCGGTGGGCGTGGCCAAACCTTCAGCATGGGCGGGCGGCTTTCCAACATCGATACGGGCGCGAACATGGGTTATTTGATTCCCCGCCTGTTCAATCGCGACGACCTCAGCTTGCGCATCAACGGTTTGGTGGATCGCTCGCGCGACGTCCTGACCTTCACGGCGGACCGCAAGGAAGCTTCCGTGAGCGTGGAGAAGCGCTTCAGTGCTTCCACTCTCCTGATCGGGCAGTACAGCTTCCGGCGCGTGGAAGCCCTCGATATTTCCAACAGAGTATCCCCGGAGGAGAATTTCCTGCTCAGCCAGCCCGCGCTGGTGGGGATGTTCGGCGGGAGCTTTGTTGAGGATCACCGCGACGACCCGGCGGACGCCACCCGTGGCATCTACACCCTCGTAAATGCGGGAGTCTCCTGGCAGGATTTTGGATCCCAGGCAAACTTCTTACGGTTCACCGGCCAGAACTCCACTTACTATACATTGAACTCCTATTTAGTTTTTGCGCGCAAAACGCAGTTCGGCGTGGTGTCGCCTTATGGAAGCCTGTACAGCATTACCGTCCCTGCCAGCAACGGCCAACCCTCTAAGGTCATCCTCACGAATTCGATCCCTTTACCGGAACGCTTCTTTATGGGTGGCAGTGAATCCATGCGCGGGTTTTCCATCAATCAGGCCGGCCCCCGCGACCCTGATACGGGCTTTCCCATCGGCGGCAATGCGCTTTTCCTCAACTCTTTCGAATTACGAACATCCTTCGCGCAAAAGCGCCTGGGCTTGGTGCTGTTCCAAGACTCCGGAAATGTTTACACCAGCGTCCGCCGGATGCGGCTTTTCAAGTTCAAACAGGACTCACCGGCGGATTTTGATTACACTTCCCACGCGGTGGGGATAGGCCTTCGCTACAAAACCCCGGTGGGCCCCATCCGTTTTGACGTGGGTTACAATCTGAATCCTCCACGGTACAACGTGATTACAACGCAGAACGGCGTGCAAAATATCGAGGTGCAACGATTATCGAACGTGCAGTTTTTCTTGAGCATCGGCCAAAGCTTCTGATCCTTGTGGCCTTGGCGTGCGTGATGGCGGGCGGGGCCGCGGTGTGTCCGGCGGCGCAAACCCTGGACCGCGTGGTCGCATCCATAGGACACGTGGCCATTACCGCCAGCGACGTGGAACAGGCGTACCGGTTCGAGCGTTTCCTCGACGCCGAATGGCCTCCACCTCCGCCCGATTCCGCCACGCTCGCCAACGCCCGGGAGCGCCTTACGTACCAGATGCTCTTGATTCGCGAAGAGAATCCTGGTCCCAGCGAAAAAGCGGAGAGCGAAAAAGCCGCGGCCGAGCGCCTGGCAACGCTCCGCAAGGAATTTGCCCACCCCGAGGACTTTCAGCGCGCGCTCAAGGAACTGGGCATGACCGAGACCGAGGTGGCTGCGCGCATAGCGGAACAAGAACTCATGTTGCGCTTGATCGATCAACGCCTGCGCCCTGCCGCTTCCCCCAGTGATAGTGAGGTCGCTGATTATTATCGTTCGACCTTTGTCCCGGAATTCCAAAAGAAGAACGGCGGTGCGGCTGCGCCGCCCCTTCCCGAGGTGGAAGGCCAGATCCGGGAAGTCCTTATTCAGAAACGCATCAACGAATTGCTCGATCAATGGATCGAGGAGCTGAAACCCGCCACGAGTGTGCGGTTTCACTCCTTCTAACCCTAGCGACATACGTTTTTGCGCACTGCTCTGTAGGGGTGGTCTATGAACGCCGGTCGGCGCTCAGAGAACGCCGGTACAAGTTATGTCGCTCTGTATGGTAGGTTGATGAGGTGGGGTAGCGGGTGTAGCCGCTCGTTCCCTATGGGCAAAGAAAAGCCGCGGACCTACAAAACAGGTCCGCGCTACACTTCTTCGAAAGAAGGTTGCCTACGCGCTGGAAGATATCCAAACCGGTTCGCATCACGCTCTACCTGGTGGAAAACCTGCTGGTGCTGGCGCTCGCCGCCCTGATCGTCATGAGCAGCGCGTGGTTCCAGCATGTGTTGGAGCGCCGGGTCATCGCCAGCGTGGAGAACCTCACCGGCGGCCGGGTGGAAATCGCCCACTTCCGCTTTAAGCCCTGGCTCTTCCAAATCACGCTGCAAAAGCTTGTGATCCACGGCTCGGAAGCCGCCGGCGATCCACCCCTCATTTCCGCGCGCGAGGTGGAAGTGGGTCTGAGCCCCGGACAACTCTTGCGCCGGCGGCTTCGTCTGCGCTACCTGGACATGGATGAACTCCAGGTGCACCTCCGCACCAATCCCCAAGGCGTCACCAACCTTCCCGGCCCGGGGGAGCGAACCTCCGCCCAACAGGGCCTGGCGGATTTGATGAATCTCTCCATCGGACGCCTCACTATTTCCCACTCAGTTTTCTTCTGGAACGACCAGAGGCAACCGGTAGAGCTAGACGCGCGGGAGTTGGCGATTCTTCTCCGTAGGACGCGGGGCCGTTACAACGGCACGCTTTCTTCTTCCGCCACCACCCTTCGTTCGCCGCGTTGGTCGTCTCCGCCCATCAACTTTAATAGCCGCTTTGAACTCTCCCCCGCCCGCCTGGTCTTCTCCTCGTTTGCGTGGCAGGCGCAAGGGACAGCCGGCGCGGCTTCCTTCACGATCATCCCTCACCCTGTCCTGCAAGCTTCCGGTTCGTTCCACGCCTCGTTGGAGATCCCCGCGCTGGCCCGTATTCTCCATGCGCCGGAATTGCAGGCCGGCACCCTGCAAGTCGAGGGACTGGCCGTTTATCAAGGTGGAACCATCTCGGCGCAAGGCCGCGCCCAAGCTCACCAAGCCGTGATCCTCACGCCCGCCCTTCCTTCCCTGCTTCTGGATGCCACTACAAGTTACGCACTGGAGAAGAACCAACTCAATCTCACCAACCTCCTCGTCTCTGTTTGGGGAGGCACGGTGCAGGGAACGTTCCAAGCGAATTTCCAGGATTCGCCGGCGAAGTTTCGCTTCAACTCTCGCCTCCATCAGGTGCGGCTGGATAATGTGCTGAGGTCCGCGAGCACCCTTCCCCTCTTCGCGGCCCAATTGCACCCGGCCTCGGTGGCCGACGGCGCCCTCAGTGCGACGTGGTCCGGGCGGTGGGAAGGGCTGAAAGCGGACTTTGATCTCGCCTTGCAACAACCGGCGGCCGCACCCCGCAATGTGCTTCCCGTAAGCGGCGGGGCTCGCGGCACATTCGAAGACGGGCGCGGCTTGACCCTCCACCTCGCTAATGCTGAATTCCGAACGCCGCATTCCACTATCACGGCGCGCGGGACAGTCACGCAGAGAATTACGTCCCCCGTCGCGGCAGAACCGCTCGCGCTCACCGTCACCACCGACGACTTCGAAGAATGGCGGCCTTTCTTCCGGGCGCTGGTTGCCGCCCCCTCCGGCATCCCTTTGGAACTGACGTCGCGCGCGGAGTTTTCCGGGCAACTCAGCGGCAGCTACGAGGAACCCTCCCTCGAAGGGCGTGTGAGCATGGGCAGGTTCCGTTATCACGGTTGGACTTGGGACCGGCTGACGGCAGCGGTTGCACTAAATCCCGGCTTCGTTCAGATCTCGGGCGGGCGCGTTGAGCATGAGAAGAGTTCTTTTGAGCTGAGCGCTTCTGCGCAACTCGATCATTGGCGATTGACGCCCAGTTCCATGGTGCAGGTCTCTGCCCAAGCGCAGCGCACACCTGTCGAGGGCCTAAAAGCGGCCATCAACTCGGACCTCCCCATCCGCGGCTCCGTCACCGGCCGCGTGGATGTTGAGGGAACCACCGCGACCCTGGCGGGGTCCGGCTCGCTACGGATCAATGCCGGGGCTATTGCGGATGAACCCTTTGATTCCTTCTCCACCCAATTGCGGGTTTCGCAGTCGATTTGGAAACTGCAAGACATCCAGTTGAGGAAGAACCACGGGCGGCTGATGGGCAACATCATTCTGGAGCCCGAGCGCCGTTTTGCCTCCGGGCAACTCGAGGGAACGGGTTTTCGCTTGGCCGACATCCGCCGATTGCCGTTGACTGCGTCCACCGCTTTTCCTAAAGGGGGGCTGGACGGCAACCTGAACTTTGAGGCGCGCGGCCAGGGAACCCCCGAGGATTTTCACGTCCAGGGTTCGTGGCGCCTCCGGAACTTGAGCGTCGCGGGCACTCCGCTGGACGAATTCCACGGTACGCTGACGGGCGAAGGAAAGCGGTTAAGGCTCGAGGGCGAGGACCAAAGCCCGGGGGGAAATTTGCACCTCGGCATGAGGGCGACGGCAGAGGGTGATTGGCCGATGGAAGCTGAGGGCGAATACTCCAGCCTGCGCGCCGACCCGTGGATTCGCGCCTTCTTCAATCGTGAATTTGCGGCCGCAGTTACCCTAGGCGGCTCCTTCCGTGCCACGGGCCCTTTGCGCACCCCGGCGAAAATCGATTTCCAATCCCGTGCGCGTGATGTGGCTGTGGACTTTCCCAGCATCCAGTGGCGAAACGTCCAGCCCGTCGATGCGCACTATTCGGACGGCAGGCTGGCGCTCAGCCGGTTCGTCATGCGTGGGCCTTCCACAGAGCTTGAAATCGAGGGGGAAGTGGGATTCACCGATGGCGTTACGCTGGCCCTCCGTGCCGAAGGCACGGCGAACGCTACGCTGCTGACTGCGTTCGATTCCAACCTCCAGGCCAGCGGCCGCTCGACCCTGAGCTTGCGCCTGACCGGCACGCCGGCACGCCCCATGCTGAATGGGGCCATGGATATTCAAGATGTAAGTTTGGATTACAGCGGCCTGCCCTTTCGCTTCAATAACCTGCAAGGGACCGTCAATCTCGAGGGCGAGCGCGCCGTCATCGGCTCCCTGCGCGGCACCAGCGGCGGAGGAACGGTCAGCCTGAGCGGCTTCGTGACCTTGGTGGAAAGTCCCCGCTTCGAAGTGCACGCCGACCTCAGCCAAGTCCGCGTGCACTATCCGCCCAGCTTCACCTCCGTGCTCGATGGCAATCTGCGCCTGGGAGGAGGAGTCGAGCAGGCGCAATTGCAAGGTGAGCTAGTTGTTCGCCAGATGATTGTCAATGAAAACATTAATTTCATTTCGAAGATTATTGAATCTTCTAGCCCTGTGGCAGAGCAGCCGGCCAGCGTCACTTCACCCATCGCCTCAAAGATTCGCTTGAATGTTCGTGTCACTTCCGCGCCCCCGGCGCAGGTGCAGACACCCAACTTGCGGCTGGTAGGCGATATCGACATCCGGCTGCAAGGCTCCGTTGCCAATCCCGTGCAGGTGGGAAGCATCCATTTCCTCAGCGGCGAATCGGTCTTCCGGGGCAACCGGTACAAGCTGGTGCGCGGCGACATGAGCCTGACGAACCCCTTCCGAACGCAAGCCTACCTGGACCTGGAGGCCCAGACCAGCGTGCAGAGTTATGACCTGACGCTCGATATCTCCGGCCCCTTCGACCGGCTGAAGTTCGCGTATCGTTCCGACCCGCCCTTGCCCACCGCCGATATTCTTTCCCTCCTGGCGCTCGGCTACGTGCGACAGGAGGGAGCCTTCTCGCCGGTGGGGGGGAATCCCACCGCCACCATTGGCGCCTCCGCCATTCTCTCCGAAGCCCTCTCCAGCCAGAGGACAAGCCGCATTCAGCATCTGTTCGGTGTAAGCCGAATCAAGATCGATCCCAACGTGGGAGTGCCCGGTTTCGGCTCCGGCGCTCGCGTCACAGTGGAGCAGCAGGTCACGCACGATCTCACCCTCACCTATGTCACCGACACTTCCTATTCCCAGTACCGGATCATCCAGTTCGAATGGAATATCAATGATAACGTTTCGGTGCTCGGGATCCGCGACCAGAACGGAATTTTCGGCGTCGAATTCCGTTTCCGCCAGCGCTTCAAGTGATCGGATGGCCTCCCGGCTTCAGGGCGGGACCCACGCCGCCGCGGAACTGTGTACAGGGCAGTTGCCTGCCGCCCCTTCTTCGCCCCTTCTTCGTCTAGCCGCCCCGCTCCCCCGATGTTATACTGGTCAAGTTGCCGCGAATCGGAATTGTAATCTGGGAGCGTTGCTCTGAGATGCGGGCGCGGCGCGAAGCCACGGAGAGGTGTCCGAGTGGCTGAAGGAGCACGCTTGGAAAGCGTGTTCACGAGCAATCGTGACGTGGGTTCGAATCCCACCCTCTCCGCCAGCCTATCATTAGCAGTTTCAGTTAGTTAGGAACACTCTGTTTTTCGTGTCCCTGTAGCGTCCCCTTCGTCTCGGGAAGAGGCTGCCCCCAGGTGCGCCTTACATCCGCCTCTAATTGCTCCTGCCGAGCCCGCACCCACGGCGAATAGTGCTTTTCAGTCACCTTGATACTGCTATGACCGAGCACCATGGAAACGCGGTCCAACGGTACGCCAGCCTTCAGCAACTCGACAGCGAGCGTGTCGCGAAAGCGGTGAGCGTGGCCGTCCGGAATTCCCGCTTCCTTGAATACGGCCTTGAGCGTACGCTGCCAATCGCCGGTGGCGCTTTGAATCTCCGACTCACCCGTCCAGAAGAAGTACGTGCCGCTCATCCTGGGCATGACCTCCAAGGCGGACAGAACGAATGGCGGCAGGGGCAGATGCACAGGCGTGCCGGTCTTCGCGGTATAAAGAAGCAGCTTGTCGCCGATGATCCGCCGCCGCTCCAGGGTGACGGCGTCGCCGATTCGCAAGCCGCTGTGGCGAAGAAGGAGCACGAAGGCGCGTATGCGACGCGCATTCTCCGGGCCTGTGTACCTCCCACCGCGAGCCTTCTTTCCGTACTTCTCGCACGCACTCAGAATGTCGGCCATCTGATCTGGCGTGAAGGGCATTGTCGGGCTTTGTTGGACCTTCGGGCTTTCCAGCTTGCGGGCGTGATTCTCGTCAATCCATTTGCTCTCGTAAGCAAAGCGGAAGAACTTCCGAAGGTACTCCAGCTTTTTCTGTGCGCCGAGATTCCGATTCGGCCATGAGGCCCGAAACTCCCGTAGCTCGCGCAAATCGAATTCGCAGAGGTAGCGGAGTCCGCGCGCTTGGGCGAAGAGATCCATTTGCCGGGATAGCAGGTCATATTTGTAGATGGTGGGATCTCGCAGGTTGCGGGCTTTGGCGTCGGTGAGGAATTCTTTCCAGGCTTGGGTGATCGTGATTGGCTCCGGGGATGGAGGTTCTGCGGCGAGCTTATGCCTCGCCTTTAAGGCTGGGAGCTTTTCTTCTTCTGCTTCTTCCCAATTGCGAGTTCCCAAAGACTCGCGAACCTCCTGGGTGTCTATGAATCCATCCGCCCAGATCGGGCAGCGGCAACGGCGGTATTTCCTTCCTTCGGAACGGTGGGGACACGTCTTGATGTGTCTACGGTAAATCGTGAGCATAGACATTGCCTCGACTCTCTCTGAATGAGGGGTTGCGAAAAATGGGCAGGTCGGATAAATAGGGAGTAGCCATTCTCGGCCTCTCACCCAGGCTGAAATGGTCAGGGGCCATCAGTTGTTCGCTGCAACTGGTGGTCCCGACTTGATGCAACCCTACGCTTACGAAATTCTGTTGTCAAGTCAGGATTGCATAGGCGACGGTGAACACGCTCGACCACGGACTGAGGAATCCGCAACGTGGTATACCGGCGCTTGCTTCGTGAGCCGTTATCCGCCAGCACGAGGACTCCCGGCTCCCGCTCGAAGAGTTTCCGGACAACGTCCGGACTGAGATTCCACAGATCGGCAACCTCGCCCACCGCAAAGTGGCGCTCTTGAAAGCGCGCCTGTGGCGCTGGATCCGAACGGTCGAAGCTGATGGGGTTGCCAGTCAAACCAGAAGACTCCTTAGATACGATTCGCTGTCATTACTTACTCGCGCTGGATCTGGCCCCACTATTGATCAGGGGCGACAGCCACGAATCTCGGTGATTCATGCTGATGAATTTGGCCTAATGCAGCCGACAAAACTCAACTAGCCGTCCTTTGCTTTTCAGCCAGTTACGAACAATCGGTGAGTTTGGTGAGTTTGTTACGGTTCGATCTTATGACACGTTTTTTGTTCCCATGTCTCTCACGCGAAGGAAGGGAATAAAACTCACCAAACTCACCTTCGTAGTTTCGAGGTTCTCGTAACCCCTTCCGTTCCTGTGAGTTTCGAGCATCAAACACCCCGCTAAGAAAATTTTTGAAACTCACCCAACGACCACACGCCATTTCGTCGCCCTCTTTTCTTGGCCGTCCCGTTCTAAGTGCAGGTTCTTCTCTCCGTAGCGTGTCCCTGACCTCCTGGAGAATGCCTTACCCAGGCACCGCGAGAGACTTTCAGGCTTCTGGGCGTTGTCCAGTTCATCAGGGAGGACGTCGCGCAATAACTGATCGGCTCCCAAACGTTCAGCTAGATTCTTCGCCGTGAAACTCTCGTCGGGGTAAGCTTTGGACAGCGCCTGTAGGAAGTTTTCCCATTGTCCGGCGGATTCGTCGGCCAGTTCGTACATCTCCTCTGAGTTACCCAGGAACGCGAGCCTGCCCGTCCCTAGATCCAGGACGCCCGCGTGGTCCAGAATGCCACCTATGGTTCGTGACCAACCTTCAAAACCGCCAATGACCGGAACCGTCGAGGTCGCTGCCGGTTTGCCAGCGGCGAACCACGAAACTGCGATGGTCAACAGTGCTGCCAATAGTCTTCCACGATTTTCAAACACCCACGGAATGAGTTCAGGGTGTGTGAAACCAGTCCGTTTCCAGGGACGCGACGTTTTGGCGTCGAGGCGAATCCAATAGCATCGCCGCGGAATGTCACCGCCGAGGCGCAGATTGTTCCCGTTCGCCACCCAAGTTGCGCGCTGGGCTATGGCCACGATTGTGCTGTGCCCCAGAATTCGATCTCGCCAGACAGAGGCAGTAAGCGCGGATGCCAGGCTTGGTGAGCGTATTTCGTTGTCTATGTTGTCGATGACGATAAACGTCGAGCCTCCCAACAAAGCCGCCGTGATGCGCTTCCGCCATTCATCATCGTTGCGTGGAGCGGACATCGACCCTTTTTCCCGGCCGGTGCCGATCAGGGAGACGACGCTCGCTAGAAGGCCTTTCCCCGTTCCCGCTTGCGGTGCGTCGATACAGGCCAGAGGAACAAGTCCGGGGATGGCCGGTCTTACGACAGGCGTCAGCAATAGCCCAAATGCGTTGGCTCTGCTCGCCTCATCTATGTACGGAAAGTCGCCAATCGCCTCATCGAGCAACGCCCGCGCAGCGGCCACATCATCCGCACTTGGATTGCTGGGAATTGCCGGTACTTTAAGTCCATCCGCAGGAGAATATAGAAGGTGTGTGCTGGGATCGTACCCTGGCTCAGCTAACACGGTGCCATCGGGGCGTAAGATCGGCACTTCCACAATGCCATGGAGTGGGGGAAAATTCCATTGACCAAGCCCGAGGATGTCTCCCACAACGTCTTTTGGGGGAGGGCATGGAGATTCACCCTTGTCGTTGAGGCGAACGTAGTCTGCGGCACGAGCGAGATGGGCACGCAGTTCGTATTCTCCAACAGTGTCGATGATCGGCACGTGTTCTTCGTCCTTTCGAACCCGGGCCAACTTACCTCCCCGCACGAAGAAAACTGGAGGCTCATTGGCACCTACTAGGCTCTTGAGAGCATCAGCCGTGACATCCCTCAGTTGACGGCTATTGACCACGATCACGGGAAGATGCTGGTCGGCGCTTCCGGCCTTTGGGCTGATCTTCTCACCGCGGCCTCCGGGGGTGTACACCTCGGAGGTTTCCTCGACGGCTTTGTCAACGGTGATCTCGCCGTAGGTTCGACCGTCAGCACCGTGGCGCTCATTCCACTTCTCACGGTAGAGCCCTGACTGACGGAATAGCTTATCGATCCGGCCGGAATCTCGCTGGGTCCAGAATGCCAACATGCAGCAAAGAGCTAGGTCCGCTTCACTTTGCGACGCGTAATCAGCTCCCCAGTTACCGGCCCAGAAGCGCGAGAACTTTTCGCCGTTCTTCGCAGACATCGCCCGATCGATGAGTTCCGAGTCACTCATTGATGAAGAGGGCCCCACTGGCCCGGCGGAACGCGTCCCGGCAGAAGCCTTCGATTTACCGTTCTTGTTGGTGAACAGACGAGCGTGAAGGGCGAGTAATTCCGCCCGTCGCTCGTTGATTGTGTCTGGCGTTCCTTGAAGGTGCCTCCCCGTCACCGTGAAGTAGCGACTGCTATCGTATATTTCAATGCGTCCCTTGCGCCTACCACTCTTGGGAAGAACACCCTTCACCCAAATGTGAATGCCCGTCCCACTGGGGCTGATCTCAGTGAGGCTGCAGAGCTGGCGGATAATCTTCTGCGCCCAAGGTTTAACTGCGGCAGTTTCTGGGTTTCGACATTTATCCAGATCGACGCCGACGTAATCTGCACCGAGCTGAAAGCCGATACCGTCCACCCCGCCTCTTTTGAATCGTTCGACCGCCTGCTCGTAAGTTCCCCATGTGCTTGGGTCAGCACACGATGCAGGCTCGCCGCTGTCAGGATTGATTGGCAATTTGGTGGGCCTGCCGTTTCTTTCCCCCATTCGCCAATTGACCCATCTCCGATGTTCCTTTAGCTCGTTCGGGATCGAGTCAAAATCGATATCGCGGAGAGGTGGCGTTGACCGGGGCGGTTTTGTTTGGTATGATTCATTCATCAGTTCGTTCCAGGCAGTATTTAGTGAGGCCGCGTTCGCAGCGCGGCCTTTCTTATTTTTCGATCCTATCGAATTGCTGAAGGCCCAAATCTGGAAACTTCAGGCTTGTCCTTGGTTGTCAGCGGTCTCGGCACCGGCCGCGAAAACAACCAACTCTCATCGATGCCGAGCAACTCGCTGATGTGTTTCCGCTCGTGCGGAGCGAAGTCGAGACGCCCGCTCAAGCAGCGCGAGAAGCGTGTAGGTTCCATCCTCGCTCGATGAGCCACCTCGTAGTGCGCCAGCCGCCGATCGCGAATAGCCCAAACCAGATTCGGAAATTTCACGCCATCCTCCTTGACGCATCATGCTGTTGCGCCGCCGAGTCAAAAAGAAGCCGGCAACAAACGGGCTGAAGGGTGACTCTTGGCCGGCGGCATGGTCTTGCCTTGTCCAATACCGGTGCCCGGATGAGCTTCGGAATTTCTTGGAGTGCCTGCGACTGTTGCAGCTCGTCATCACACGCGCAGTCTTGCCACTCCGTCCTAGCGTGCCTTCCCGATACAACATGAGCGCCACGGATCGTCACCCGAATCGCAATTGTCGCTCCCTTCGAAGCTAGCGGCCGCAAGCCTTCCGTCATACGAATGAACATCTGGATCCGCCCTAGCGCTTGTTGCCGGCGTGCTTGCCGTAGTAGCCAATCTTCTTGCCCGTCTGGTGCGAGACGACGAACCATTGCAAGCCGACCTTCCTCACGTACTCCTGGAGCAGGGTCATAAAGCGGAATTTCCAGAGTTTCCCGATGCGGTGGGCTGGCACGATGCCTTTTCGCACCATTCTCTAAGGTATTGGGGTAAATGCCAAGATTGCGAGCCGCTACCACACTGTTATTGAGAGGCTCGCCTGGCGACTTGATTTGGGAATGGGACGTGACTTCGTTGACTTGCAGGATCGACGCCACAGGATAACTCCTAAGCGGTTCAGCACGGTCAGTGCCGTGCGGGTCAGCCGGCGATGCCGACTAATTGGTCCCCGGCAATTGCGCTCAGTCAGTCCTGTAGCGGTTTGGGCCCAGCATCTAATTCCGGTGCGCGCAGCTCCAAACGCAGACGATTATGACAAATGAAGGCGGTATTGTCAAGGAAAAAGAGTATGCGGTCTAGAAATAGCCAAACCTATAAAATCCGATATATGAATTTATAGCCGGGACGTGTACGCACGATAGTGACGCTTTAACATTTGAGCCCAGGTCCGACCGGGAAGTAGCGGAGAATCAAACGGATCCATATGGTTCCTATCATGAACCGTTAGAAAATCGAGTGATGAGATTGGACTTCCTCCGGAGGACTCATTCGGCCTGGGCGGCGCCTTGGGCAATCCGACGACGGTGCTGGATTCCAGCGGTGGGTCGCGGTTGCATCGCCCGTTTTTTCCGAGCGGTTCTTTTTTCGTCACGGTGCGCTTACTCAGGGTCCGCAATGATCAGATGCAAGTCATGATCGGACTCGCGGAAGACTTGAAGAAGCATCCAGAAGGACGGGCCGCGTCACAACCGATCTATCTCCTCCTCATTTAGCGGCTCTCCCCGCAAAGTCTTTTCAAAAAGGGCCTCGCTGTCCCACCTGGACTCCCCACATTGTGGGCAGCGTTTTGGCACGTCTCCTAACTGCGCAGTCCAGCGATAATAGCATTTCTCGCAGGCGTATTCGCAAACTCCTGTTGAAGTGTAAATGGTTTCGCCCGGCGTAATGATGGCAGGAAAAACCGTGTCCGCGAGTTCCCACAATGCCCAGACCAGGGCGTCCATGCGGTCTGGGGATTTCTGCGCTACAGTCGGGTC
>Ga0315282_10008431_pt1 | contig 16685 bp, 24 predicted proteins | sample YL17G07_20_MG_FD_203693 | JGI IMG/M metagenome (GOLD analysis project Ga0315282, IMG submission 203693) | Sediment microbial communities from Yellowstone Lake, YNP, Wyoming, USA - YL17G07_20 | ecosystem: Environmental > Aquatic > Freshwater > Lake > Sediment | place: USA: Wyoming | collected...
CTTCATGAAGTGTTGGATGCGAACCCATCCCCTAGAAGAGCGGGTAAACGTGCTCCATCATTCTACAACTTATTCGTCAAAGCCTGCTTCGAAGCGAAAGGTGGCGTGAAAAAGTTCGGTGAAGCTGGTCCTAAAATGAGGGAATGCGCCACAGAGTACAAGGAAGATAAGGCTAAGGGTAAATTCAGGTATCATGTTGAAGCTCCCGCAACTCCCAGCGGTTCATCTTCTCAATTGTGGAAGGGAAGAGATTTGCAGGCTGAATGGAGAGATCTTTACAGGAAGGTTAGTGGGAAAGGGAAATGAGTCAATGGTTAAAGATTCGTAAGCAGATTCGGGATTATCCTGAAACTGAGCAACAAAGGAAGGTCAAGGTTGCTGGAAAAGTCGTGGGTTTAGTCTGCAAGGGAAAGAAAGGCCAAGAGTTCCGTAGCTGTCGCACTGAAGTTCTTGGTTGCATAGTAAAAAAGGACGGGGCGAAATGCTCCGTCGAGATACAGCACACGAAGGAAGAAGTAGAAGAGAAACTGAGGGAACAATAAATTACTTATAGAGATAGACAGATATTGTGGTTTCCACCGTTGAAACTTGCCTGTATGCCATTGATGTTCTAGTTGATGTTCCCTGCTTCGTGTGCATAATGAACAAGCATGTGACACCGTTTTATTGTGACCCGAAAACATGTGAGATTTTGGAATTGTGGCTTCTTGAAATGGTAAAGCATAAAAGGTTACGTGGAATATTGTGTGTGGAGGCGGTTGTATGAGTGAGGACGGTTCTGAACCTGTAGTTGCGGAAGGGTCTGAGAGGAAGCCTGTTGAGAAGAAAGTTGACTGTTACGTTGTTCCTGAAACAGCAAAACCGCTTGTTGAGTGTTGCAAAGACTATGAAGAGGGACGCATTGATGAAAGCACCTTTTTCGCTGAAGCTTTGGTGAGAACGGGCGAGTTTATGAAATCTGTCAAAAATAGGACCAATACCACTAATCCTTGACACTACTTCGAAAACATATTCGAAACAGAAATTCACATTTCTGTAAATTACCATCAATTGCGCATGTGTAAATCTCTGATTTGATGTGCGGTTAATTTGTAGTATGGTCTTTTTAGTTTGTTTCGAAGTTTACTGATATGGTAAATACCGTACAATTTCGATGGTGCTTCGGTTTACGTTTAATAGACATTATACGCATTCACGCATGGTAAAAAGCATGGGAAAACCATGAATCAGAAGTTACGGAGAAAAAAGGGAGTTTATGGTGTTGTCTTTTTGAATGCCCATAGTTTGCCTAGTTGGCCAAGGTCGATGTCGAGGTCTACGTATCTTATGTAGTCTGTTGGTGCTGGGGGTTCTGTGTCTGCCAGTTTCCATTTGATGTCCAATGTAACCGTGACCGACTTAGATTCACTTATGGTCTTGTCTATGTCGCCCACTTTACCTACCTCTTTTTCCTTGTTGCCAAATAGCCTATGCCGACGACGGCTAATAAGCCTAATGCTGGCAGTAACATGGAAGAGGTTATAGGCGTGGGTGAAACTGCTTCGTAGACAGCAACCAAAGTGTGGTCTGCATCCATGGTTACTGTGATTGTTGGGTCTAGTCCAGCAATAACATTGTCAAGTAGCCAGTGCTTGAAGCGGTAGCCTGTGTTTGGTGTTGCTGTCACCTGGGCTGTGCTTCCTTGGTCGTATTCCCATACTCCTGTCGTGGGAGTGGTTGTTCCTCCTGTCGTAGAGGAAATTGTCAAGTGCTGCTTTCCTGGCGGTGGAGGCGGTTTTATCACGAATACGGCGAGAAGAGTATGGTTCTTGTCCATAGTTACAGAGTAAGGAGTTGATGTGCTAACGTTTACGCCATCAAGTTCCCAGTGGCCAAGCATGTAGCCTGTTTGAGGTATTGCAGAAACCTGAGTGCTACTTCCTTGCGTAATCTGATATGTTCCAGGTGCTGGGTCGGTCGTGCCCATAGAAACATCGTTAGTGCTGATAGTCAAATTAACCGTTGCTCCTAATGGAGGAACGCCATACTGAGGAAGAGTCTTTACCCATTCATTCCATACTACCCAGTCAGCGTCAGTCATGTATTCATACAGCCAGATTCCGAAACCGTACAAGTTCGGATGTCCATACAGCCCGAGGTATTTGGTGGCTTCGTTTAGTTGCCAAGACAACGGATTTGCGTTGTAGACAGCGTTGAAGATAAAGACGATTACAGGTGAAGTAGGCGGTTTATTGTTTCCCTGATACTCTCCAAAGTTTTCCTGCCAATAATACGGTCCCTGAGGGTCTTCGAATGTAGACCTGTTGCTGTAGAACATTGTGCAGATGTAGTCAACGTAAAGTTTGTTGTTGATACCCTGCAACCAGTCATAGCCTACCGCTGGCATATTCAGTTTTCCTATATTATGCAGTACAGGAGTTAAGCTATTGAGCCAGTCTATCTGTTTCTGGTCAACTCCACTAGTCTTGTCAACCCAGCCTTCTATGTCGTCAAAGTAACCATCGAATCCCATATTCATAGCTTCAAGTATCACTGAGTAGATGTTCTGCCAGTTTGCGGGTCTAATGTCCATTGTGCCTCCGCCACCATCTTCTATCCAAGCTATCGCCTTGACGCCTATTGCGTGTAGTTGGCTGATTACGTTTTGATAGAAGGCAGCACTGCGAACCCAAGCTACAGTCGGATGCGTCGGGTCTGTAGCGTTGTAATACCCAACGAAGATGATGGCGAATTTGCAGTTTGCTCTGCTAAGGTCACTGATGACTTTTGGCATGTTACCGAGAATGTTCTGGTTTGTATATAGCCAAGGCTGGTCGTAGATTAGCATCGCATTAGGCGCAGTTGGCGTAAATGGCGGTGGAAGAGTCAGCACAGTAACAGCTACCACTGCTGACGATGCTGTGTTTCCTGCTGCGTCTGTGACTACAGATTTAACGTTGTATGTTCCTGTTGCAGACTCAGAAAAAGTGAACGTGCTTCCGCTTGCTACGGCTTGGTTGTTGACGTACCATGCGTAAACGTACGGTGTTGAACCGCCGACTGCTGTGGCACTAAAGTTCACTTTGTCACCAGCGTAAACGGTTTGGTTGTTTTTTGGAGTGATTGTTACTTGAAGGGGCAGTGTTGTTCCTACGTCTTTTGTCATAAAGTCAAAGTGCATCGTTACAGGTAATTCTACGTATGCATTCCAAGTAGAGAAACTAAATTGTTTTATTAAGCTGAGGTCAGGCAACATGCCGTCTGCTCTTGGAATTGGAGTTCTAAGGTCTATTTCCACAACTGCATAGTCAGCGGCACCTACAGGTATCTTGCTTGCTATGTCATAGCCAAAACCTTCCCATCCGCTTGCCTGTCCAGTAACCATGCCAAAAGAGAGGCTAGGTAATGTTTTGTCAATCTTCATTCTTATCCTCAAGATTGGTTTCTGACTGAAATCCCAAAGACCACTTGTCGGTCTCTTGTAGATTACTCCGCCCCAGTTAGGAGCGTTGGACGCCCAAACAGCCTTCAGGCTGCCTGCACCTTCCATCTTATCAACAGTGTCAACTTCAAGTGTGTTGTCGCCTTGCGTTGGAATGGCTTTAGAACTTTCTACCACCCAGTCATCAACAGCGTCACAGGAGTCAAAAACTTCCTCGGCAGGAGGAGGCGTTACACCGCCTGCTGTAAACTCGATTTGGTCAAGGTGTAAAGTTCCTTCTGCGTTTTGCAGTTCCCAATCAAGTCTTACAGCCCTTAAGTGGTGCAGGTCTGGAACCGTTCCCTCCACGCTTACTTGTCGCAGGTCAACCGTGAACTTTTGCCAAGTGTCAGCAACAAGCCCAGTTAACGGGTAATGATGTTCACCAGCAGCATCGCCAGTATCGTTGACCATTAAGCTCAGTGGCTTGTCCGCTCTTGAAACCTTGACATAAAAGGTTATTATGGGATAGGCACTGAAATCCATGTACCAAGTCCACTTTGCTAGGTAACACATATACTGACCTGATGGAGTTACAGCCTTCAAACTTGCAGGAGCCGAAACGAAGTCTGCAGTGTCAACTGTTATGACCGTTGCACCAGTAGTTCCCCATCCTGTAGAGTCGTCACAACTATCGTAGACAACCATTTACTTTACCTCTTTTCTGTTTATTCGACTCACTTTTTTTTCTCCTATCGGAAGATTTGCCATTTTAACCAACCGCCTTTTTAATGCGTGTAATGAGGCAACCGCCGAATAAGAAATGTTTGTTTTCAGCCGCTAAGTTTGTGATGGACATTTGTGCTGGGTCGCCCCATTGAGTTGCATTGGGAAGGTTATTGGTGATTATACCCTTTAAAATTCCGTCAATGTAAAATTCTGCTTTAGCGTTTGGATAGAAAATGATTTCAGTGCAGATACGAGAGAAAGTGTCATCGGGAAGGGTTACACCTAAACCTAATGTTGTGGTGGCAACTCCATCAGCACAACTCGCACGAACAACCCCGCTTAGAATGTCGAAACAAACTCTAGGCTTGTTCGGAGTTGAAAGCCAGGGTTGTGCAATTCCAAAGTAGACCTGGTAATTTGTGTAATCAACTGATGTTCCAACGCCGATTATTCCAGAAACTAATATGTTAGTCCTTATTTCTCTGCTGAAGTGTACGGCAGGACCAAGAGTTGCTTCAGCCCAACTGCCAAGCGTTGTACCAGTGCCTAAATTTATTTCTTGTGCTTCCTGAGAGATCGTACCAGTTCCAGTTAAGCGTGTAGTAAATTTTGTGAGTCCCATGTCAATAACAAAGTACTCATATTTCTCGCTTTGTGGTATTCCGTCCCAACTTGCCTCTGGCATCACAGTTCACAATTATTAGTTCTCTGTCTAAAGCTAATAATCTTTCGTTATTAGGGATTCTGTTAAGTTTGATTAACCGCATCACTTTGGCCTACCTTGTCGCAGAGTTTTGTCAGTTCCTTGGAAAAGCCCTTATCTCTTATTGCTTTCACAAGTTCATAGCTTGTTACAAGATTGATTGCATGAGCTAAATCACCAAGTCTTTCAGTTTCACATAGAAAAACTGCATTGTCAATGAAGTCCTTTACTTCATCAAGTATCTTATCGCTAACTTCACGAAGTTGCTTCCTCAGTTTTTCTCTTTCCTTCTCATCTGTAGGTATCGGCATTGTTTCTCACCTCACTATCCGTGAATTCTTTCTTTTGCCTCAGACTGAAGACTGTACCACCACATGTTACCAGTTGAGAATTTGCGTTGGAATATCCCCTTTTGACAGAGTTCGAGAAGCGTAGCATCTACATCCTTGCCATCATGTAGCCATCCGTTATGTGAAAGTTCAGTAACTACTTCTTTCCGATTGTGGCGCGAATCAAAGAACCCCTTTGTTATGAGGAAGATTATTCGTCCCTGAAGGCTTGTTGTATCAGCTTGTACATGCTCTTCGACCTTATGGAATTCGAAATGTGTTACCTTGTGGGTGAGAGAAACTGATGTGGAAGCATTAGTCGGATCTGGCTGAGGAAGACTAGCAAGTCTTTTCTCTATGAGGTCGTTTACCTTCTGTTCATCGATGGATGGTTTCTGCAAGATGGTCGTAGGAGCATTTGCTGGTTGGATTTCTTTGAGTCTGTGATCTAGAATCTGATTTATTGCGGTATTCAGGGCTTGTCCAGCTTTTGCTGTCACTTCGAGGTCTTTTATCTGGTTCTTGAGCTTTTCAATCTCGCTATTAGCGTAGTTAAGCCTTGACTGGGTTTCTTCTGCAAAAGCTTTGGTTTTTCGAAGTTCAATGTTGATATCGCTGTTTTCTCGTCGTAGCTCTATGACTTGTGGCTGTAATGTGTCGGCAATTTCTTTGTTCTTTTGAAGTTCGTTTTGTAGGCGTTGAATCTCCTCAATCTCCCGCTTGCCCACATCGGTTATGAACAGGCGTTTTAGCATGGATTTGTATCGTAGCGGTTTTCCTTCGCCAATTATCGCTGTTGCTCGAAAGACTCGGTTGACTGTTTCGACTGTGTTCGCAATGCTGTTTGTGCTAGTTGTAAGGAATGCGGCGAGTTGTTCTCGCGTTAGTCCTGGTTCTCTCTCAATCCTTGTGATAAGATCTCGGGCTTTGTCGGACAATTCGAGCATTCGCGTCTTGACTATTGGGTGTTCAAGCACATCTGAAATTGGAGATACTGGTTGTAGTGCTTGAGAGCGGGACAGTTTCTCTATGTGTTCTTGGAGTTCGTCAATTCTAGTCTTGAATTTTCTTTCAGCTTTTTCCTCAGCGGTTCTTTGAATGGATTCAATTCGGTCTTTGTACTTGTTTTCGAGTTCAGCTTTGAGTTTGGATTTGATTTCGTCAATGGGAACGACTGTAGGCTTGATTTTCTCGATGATTTCAGGAAGAGCCTTTTGCAGAGCCCCAATAACTGTCTGTAGTTCCTTGGGTGATGGAGGAATAACATTCGGCGTATAGCCAAGGTGTGTGGTCTTGACTGGACCGACTTTTACGAAGACTGGTTTTTCAACCCAATCGCCAGCAAAGAAGAATTCTCCCTTTTCAAGATTCGGAAGCCTCTCAATTGTTTTATGTGGAATTCGAAGGTACTCTTCTATCACCGCTAGGTCGGAAGGCCAGTCCATACGTCCAATCGCTTTATTAGCACATTGACTGAGAATGCCTTTTGAAACCCATGCGGGTCTGTGAGCAATGACCATGATGCCTATGCCACGTTTTCCGCCTTTTTTGGCGATGTTTCGGAAAACATCAAGGCAAGTTGCTGTCGCTATTCCTTTTTCTGGTATGAAATCCTCGGCCTCCTCAACAACAATCAGGTATGGTGTTCGTGATATTGTTTGCAGAAAGAAGAATCGTTTCAAGAGTTTATCGACATATTCTTTTCCCAGTTCCTCTTCTGTTGTTGAAAGGTCTATTATGACAGAAACTTTGGCTTCAAGAATCTTATCTGCCATAAATTCTGCTGTTTCTAGCTGGAGAGGGATGTCTCGACCTATGATCAGGAGAGGATATTTTTCTCTGAGGCTTATGTACTCACCTTCAGGGTCGATTATTATGATACCTGCATGCCCGAAACATTCCTCGACTGTTTTTCGTGCGGTCCAGCTTTTACCAAACCGCGTAATAGAAGCTATGAATGTTCGACCCGTAATGACATTCGCAATGTCGAGAGCGAATGGTTCTTGTCTCTCGACTTCTTTACCTATTTCGAATTTCATTTCTCTTCCTCCGTTAGTCTCTTCTTTAACATGAGCAAACTATGTTTCCGTTTCACTTCAAGAAGTTGAGATACGGTGATTTCAGACATCAATATGCAAGCATTGGCAAATTCCGTGAATGATATTTCTGGTCGTCCATATTGCAAGAGATATTTCCGTTTAAGACTAGCATATTTTTGCCATGCTTCATCCCATACGCAAATAGTGTTCCTTTTAGCAGTTGAAATAGCCATAACACCACTACACAGCACATAAGCACCACTATACCTATTTAACGGTTGCGTATAACCACTATTAACAGCAAGCCACTATTGCTTTCGGCACTTACTAAAAAGTTTTAAGTCTATGAACACATTGATAGGTATTGAGTGTTAGCAGATGGATAAGGGCGACTACGTACTTGTGCTGAGCTTCCTTGGTTTCTTAGGGTTCCTAGCGTTCCTCGCACTATCGAACAAACCACAAGCAGGCTATGTTGTTGCCCCGAACTATGTGCAAGCTCCACCGTCATTGAGAGGAGATTAATATGGTGGATAGTCATGACATTTTGCTATTGGGGGTCGGTCTCCTAATCGGCATAGGATTTGCGACACTGCTCATTTTGGTTCATAATATGCCAAGTAATAGCACACCGAATGTTGTTGCTCCGAACTATGTTCAAGCTCCTTCTCTGATTCAAAAGCCAGAATCTCTTGGAGGTTAACATTGAATGGGAGACTCGAATGGTTCAGCATGGCTAATCGTTGGAGTCTTAGGAGTCGTTGGAATCGTAGGCATAATTGGTCTCTTGGCTTTCCTTAGTTCCATTCGGTCTGCACCTTCATATGTTCCAATCTCGCCCTCATATGTTCAAACACCAGAATCCATAAGGTGATAGCCCATTGAGTAAGAAACCTGAGTATATCAGAACTGATGAAGCACAAGTATTGCTTTTAGACCGATTGCTGGCAGAAATCAGAAATGTCAAGGCAAAAATCGAAGAACAAATTCCACAGGGAATAGTTGAACCTCTTTCTACGGTACATGTGACTACCCAAAACAAAGTTGTTCTTACACCTTTCCGAAAGAACTGGTTTAGTGTATCTGTTGTCAACGATGGTCCAGACGAATGTTTGATTGTCGTAAACACTGAAAAATCTACCACTAGCCCATATCCGCTACGTGCAAATGAAACATTTGAGGTTGACTTTGGTGCAGCAAAAATAGTGGATTTGCTCTGTCGCTGCGAAACTGGAACAGCAGATCTTAGAATCAGAGGCGTAAGATAGAGTGGCAACACGAACTCGCGTACCAACCAGAACCATTCAAGACCTTCTAGCAGGTACCATTGACGTAATAGATCGATCAGATCGACTACTAGGAAAAATAGACCTAATCCGCTACATGGGAATCCTATGTGGACCAGCTAACCCTGTTGACACCCAAATCATTGTAGGTGGCGTTCCTATTGACCCTAGAAGCATAAGAGCATTAACAAGTGCAGATGTTGTCAGCGCCGTAAAAAGTGGAACATGGAACATTGACAATCTTCTTAATCCGCATCCCGTAAGCCTATCTTCAATTCCAAACCCTAGCAATTTAGACGTAGCATTATCCACTAGAGCTTTGGAAACTGGAGGAAATCTAGCAATAATCGCAGGCAAGGACTTTGCTACTCAAACAACTCTTTCAGCTTTAAACGCAAAAGTAACAGTTTGTAATACTGGAGCAATTGCTGGGAGTCTAACGCAAAGCACAAAGCACGACGCTAAAACCTATAAAACCGCTGTTTTCGATGCCTCCGCAAGCGGAGACCTAGTCGCCGCCGTAGCTGGTAAGGTAATTAAACTTCATGCGTTGACAATTCAAGCACAGGGAACGGTTGTCGTCAATTTAAACAATGGAAACGGCGGTTCAAGTCTTATGGAGTGGAGTTTCCAAGCAAGAGAAGGTGCAGTTGTTCCTATGGCTAACGCTCCAGCATTTTGGGCTATCACTTCGGTGAACACGGCTTTATATGTTACTTTGAGTGCCGCCGTCGTAGTTACTATCACAGCAATTTATTCGGATGATGATATAAGTTGAGATTACCCTATCTATTACTTAAACTTCTGCCTATGTGGGATTACATTAGGAGTTATGTCTATGGAATGTAGTTTCTGTGGTTCAGAAACAACTCGTTTAGATTCTCATCATCTCGTACCACGCTATCTTGAAGGAAACAAAGATGATATAGTTCAAGTAGAACGTGGTAGCCATAGAAAAATGGAGATTTTAACCAAGAATTTTTTGAAATGGGGAAGTCTTGATATTGAGCGGTGGAACGACGATGAAGAACATTGGTTAAATGACACTTGTGAATGGTGTGGTCAAAATAATGTAAGAGTTTTCACGCATCATTTGATTCCTCGCTATCTTAATGGGTCTGACAACTTCACTATTGAGCTTTGCATGGGTTGCCACCGCAAGTTTGAAAGCTATTTCTGGAATTTTTTATGGTGGGGTAGCTTCCATCCGAAAGAATGGCAAGACCCTGAAAAATCACGGTTAAGAAACAGAAAATATGAAGAGCGACACCCAAACAAGCAGAAAGAATACTATGAAAAACATAAGGGAAGGATAAAGCAAAAGTCAAGAACTTACTATCAGAATAATAGGGAAAAATGTTTAGAAACAATGAGACAATACCGTGAGAAGAATCAAGAAAAAATAAAAGCCTATCGGAAAAAATGGTATCAAGAGCATAAAGAAGAAGACAATCAAAGGGTAAGAAATTATTATCAAGAACATAGAAAAGAATTACTTGCTAAACAGAAAGAATATTATCAAGGACATAGAGAAGAGCTACTAGCGTATGCAAGAAAATATCGAGAACAAAAACGAGGCGAGAAAGGATGGAAGAGCTGAAGTTGCCTCTTTTCATTTTGTGCATGTTCCCTCTTTGGAGTTACGAGTGCCCATCTTGTCACAGTCCAGTAAATGAAAGAGATTGTTTTTGTAAGAAGTGTGGGGCAAAGTTCACCCAATTACAAAGCAGAGTTCCATGGCGGGGTTGGAAAGACAAGAAGATAATGTCCGACTTCATTCACAAGAAAGTAATTCCTATAGTACCTAAAAAGTGGCAAGATTATCTGCTTCAACATTGGACGGTATTGTTCTCGGATGGGTTTGAGAGTGGAGATTTTTCAGCGTGGACAGGAACACTATTAGTAGGGACTGGAACTGCAACTGTCACAAACACAACTGCTCATCATGGAACGTACTCGGCAAAATGCTTTGCAACAGCCGATGGTGATAAAGGATGGGTGTATAGAACTTTTACAGCACGGGCAGATGGGTATGTAAGAGTTTATTTCAAAACTGACCTTTTGCCTTCTGTGGCTGGATACATCTTGCAGATTGTGGGTTTTTACTACACAGGTGGAGGCGGTACACCTGCTGGAAGAATAGATTTAATCAATGATGCTGGAACGATAAAATGGCGAATGAATTATAGAAACGGTGGTGTTTGGTACGACAGTCGTTCAGCCACTCCAACTCCCGCTACTAACACTTGGTTCTGTTTAGAATTAAAGGTTGTGTTGTCGTCAACAGTGGGTGAATCGAGACTTTACATAGACGGGACGGAAATACTTACTCAGACAGGATTAAATAATAATGATTTGCTTACTAATTTTGACATAGTCAGAGTTGGTATTGAATCAGAGGGTGAAGTTAATGATGTGAATCATTATATTGACTGTGTTGTTGTCGCCGACACATACATCGGACCAGAAGTTGCTATAGTAAGCAAACGGATGCTTGTAGGAGTTGGACTTTAATGAAAGCTGATTCGGGAGGAATTTTGAGGATGCGTCACAGCGACTTCATAACAGACCTCCAAGGAAACCCCTCAATTCATTGAGGGGAGGAATTGGAGTAAGCATAAAGGTTAAATATGGAATAGTTCTATCCATATGGGTATGAAGCAGACGCTTACAATCAAGCTCCATCCGACTCCTGAGCAGTTCAACATACTTAAAGAAACTATGGAAGCCTTCAACGAAGCCTGCAACAGCATCTCTGAAATAGCTTTCCAAACTAAAACTTTCAACAACTGGCAGCTCCACCACCTGGTTTACCGTGACATTAGGCAGAAGTTCAAACTTTCTGCTCAAATGACTGTACGAGCAATCAGCAAAGTTGCAGACGCCTACAAAGTCACCAAATCCGTCAAAGCCACCTTTGACTTGCATGGAGCCGTAGTCTATGACCAACGCATCCTTAGCTGGAAAGGGCTTGAAGCCGTAAGCATACTCACCATAGAAGGCAGACAGAAAATCCCGATGCAGATAGGTATATATCAGCAAGCGAGAATCGATAAAATCCGAGGGCAAGCAGACCTTATTCTTCATGGTGGTGGACAATTCTATCTCGTTGCAACCATTGAAGTCCCAGAGGCAGAGCCTTTCGCTCCCAAAGACTTTCTCGGTGTTGATGTTGGTGTCAAGAACATAGCTACTGACAGTGATGGAGAACGATGGGTTGGCAAAGAACTTAATGGTGTCCGAAGTCGTTACGCAAAAGTCAGAAGTAAGCTCCAGAGTAAAGGAACAAAATCGGCTAAGCGTCTGCTCAAAAAAAGAAGCCGAAAAGAACACAGGTTCGCTACGGCAATTAACCATGTGATTTCCAAAAGGATTGTTCAAAAGGCTAAGGACACTCTCAGGGGAATAGCCCTTGAAAATCTCAAAGGCATACGTTTGAGAGTAACGGTTAATGGTAGTCGCCAGCGAAGAATAATCCATTCTTGGGGATTCAACCAACTCCAAAGCTTTATCGAGTACAAAGCTAAAATTGTAGGAGTACCAGTTGCCTATGTGGAGCCTCGGGATACAAGCCGAACCTGCCCTAAATGCGGGTATGTTGCCAAAACTAACAGAAAAGGCGAAGAGTTCCACTGTGGAAAGTGTGGCTTGCTGGGACACGCTGACCACGTCGCTGCCGTTAACATCGGCAGGGCTGTTTTCAACCGACCATACGTCTCGAAGGATTTTTTCAGACATGTTTCTTTGTCTCCTTTAGGGACAATCTCCTGACTTCAGTCAAGGAGAAGTTGAAAGAAAACCGACCAATCCGCCAATAGGTGCTTGCGGTTAATCCTCTTTAAACGAAAATTTTATAAGTGCAGATAACAGAATTAAGCGAACGTGATTTGTCATGCCACAGGCCCATTTTGAAATATTTCTGGACGTGGACAAGAAACACCGTTTTAGGCTGAGAGCTCCTAACGGAGAGATCATCGCAACAAGCGAGGCATACGAGTCGAAACAAGCCTGCAAGGACACCATAAGAATCATCAGGAAATACGCTGCTACCTCAGAAGTTCAAGATCTGACGCTCAAAACCGCATAATAGAGCATAAACGAAGGAGATTCATATGAGGAAATTATCGCTAGAGATAGTGATTAGCGATGGGGTAGAGAAAATACTCCTAGATCATGGAATCGACGAAAAGGATACTAACGAATACTTGCGAGCACTTCTAGGGAAGGGGGTTCAGCAGATTCTTGATTCTCTGCCAGAAATGATGCTTGCCCTAAAATCTGGTCTTGCTTCGGAGCAAGAAATAATGGAGAAGATGTATCAAAAAGGGGCAAATGCTGGATCTGAGTTGCGTAGACAATATGACGAAAAAAAGAAAGACAAGGATGAAAAGAGTTAACTGAACATGGCATTGATGGAGCCGACTCCTAAAATTCTTTGTCATGGCAGACAACAAGCTAAAATTCTGGAGGAAATACTTAACAGAATAAAGGGCGGAGCCACGGTGGAGAACGTGAGTCGAGTCGGTTCTACTGTTTATGTTCATTTGAGGAACCAGCATGGTTGACACTATTGAAGTGTACCAAAGCGTCCAAAAATGGCTTAACAAGCTACAAGCTAAAAGCAGAAGCGTCGATTTTGAGAAAAGCTCAACAAGACGTGCTGGAATCTACTGGCTCAAGCAATACTGCAATTTCTTGCAGACTAACCCTGACACGTTAATACGTGAACGTATGGAACAGTTACAAAGCACAAACCTGGCTTTAAGGAGAAAGCATGAGGAACTTGCTGAGTCCTACGTTATTCACTTGAAAAACGCGGATTGTGCACCAAACACCATCTCAACCGCTCTTGGTCTGATTCGTTCATTCTACAAAGCTAATTATGCAGGCTTAGACCAAGTTGCTTCCGTCAGACCGTACACGATCAGACCGTTCAAGATTCCCACCATCAAAGACATCAAGAAAATGTGTAGCATCGCTAATGCTGAAACGAAAGCATGGATCCTCTGCCAATTCAATTCAGGTTTAAGCAATACGGACCTGATGAACTTAAGCCTCGCAAACCTGAGTAGCGAGTTTGGAACAATCGGGCAACAGTTAAGAAAAGGCACCGTTCCAATACACGTTGAAATAAGAAGACAGAAAACAGGAGAACGCACACACACCTTCTTCGGACCAAACGCAATAGAAGCCCTGAATGGATACGTTAACATCAACGGAAGAACCAGCAAGATATTCAAGATGCAGATGCGAACTATCCAGCAGAGAATCAAAGCGTTAGGCATAACAGCAAAAATCTCCACTAAAGAAGTTCCAGTAACAGCATATTGTCTAAGGAAGGCCTTTAACACTTTCATGAAGTTCGGAGACCCTGCAAGAGACATTCCAGGAGTCAACGAGGCACTTGTAGAGTTGATGATGGGACACTCAATCGGACGAGTCAGATCAGCATACCTCGTAACGGGACAAGGAAGCACAGGAACAGGAGTGCCAATCAGCAAAATGGCCGAAATCTACATGAAGACCTACCCCGCAATTGACATCACCATGATATGAAAATTTGGTGGTCGCCTGTGAGTACATCTGCTGAATATTTCAGGAATACTATTAAAGATAGGAGACGGAAAATCATGATCACATGTGAACCTGAAGATTTCGAACTTATCGAAGAAGCAGTATCGAAGATTCCTTTTGATAAATGCAACGGGACAGTTCAAATCAAGTATAGTCCAGCACTCAGCCTTAAGGAGAAAAAACAGCATGTACGGTAAATGTTCTAAATGCGGTTGGCCAATGCGAGTCGTCATGGTTTCTTCTGACGGGACAGTTTTTGTTGAGTGTTCCAACCCGAACTGCGAGAACAAATGGGGAACTCAGCTTCAACTTCAAGTTTCAGTTAAGGGTTGTGGAAACATTTGAGTAAAGAACAAGCCAGAGTCATAATGCCGACAGCGGTGCCCATTTGTGCTGCCTGTTTTGACTTCACCCTTGACGGTCGAACATATGAGAAACGCACTGTTGTTATTGTGCCGATAATTGTTGAAGAGAAAATGTCAGGAGTTTTCCAGTACAGTTGGGCATGTTCAAGGGGTGTGAACTGCCATGACCCTTACTGTCGGTACAGTCGCCGTTGGAAAACCCGAGACCATGAGAACAGTGCTGAAATAGAATCCATCGCAACTCTAGGGGACAGATGACATTATCGTTTCTTGAGCAGATAGACGAGTGTAATGAGTCCAATGGGCACACCGATGGCTACTAGAGCAAGAACGGGGAATCCGCTTGGTTGACCGCCACCATTAGGCGGTGGAACCGTGTCCTGTTCAAACACTACCTCTATCTCTTCGGTTGCTGCCAAATTCAGGAATTCTCCTGGGTTTGAACTTGTCCAGTCCACGCCGTTCCGCTTCATTTTCACGTAATGCCAACCCGCCGATGCAGTTGCCGTAACGTAAAGTGTTGAGCCAACATTGTACAAGTGCTGCCCAGGAGCAGGGTCAGTGGTACCCTGACCAGTAACGGTGATGGTCACGGTGGAAGTTGCAGGCGAAGGCACTAAATTGGTGTCTATCCAAGCTTCCACTTCCTGCACCGTGTACCTCATCGAATCCGCAGGGTGAGTGCTCTCATAATACACTGGGTCGTACACTATTCCGCTGAATGGGTCGAAGCGGGAGTGATAGCATTTCCAGATTTGGTAGCCATGATAAGACTCCTGGAGCACGTTTTCATGGTTAGCATCACAGAAGCTGGGCATCGAACCTGCCCACTTGAAGTAACAGTAAATGTTGAAGTAGTAACCGTTCCCAAAGACTATTGTGACAGGATTATCAGTCCAAGTCTGCACTATCTGGCCGTACTCGTTCCTGTACTCCCATTTTTCAAAAGCGTAGCCCACAGCAGGATACGCTGTCAATGTTACAGGGCTACCAACAGTATAGGGAACCTCACCGCTTGGATTAGTGGAGCCCTGCCCAGCAACAACCTGAACATTAATGTACTCGACCAACCAGTAAACCCCAAAATAATGTAATGTTTCGTTAAGCATATTAAAGTTTCTTGGACTTGGCTACGGTTAATTCTCATTAACAGAAGAAAGGTTGGGATTATTGAGAGCAACGCTTATATGCTCTTATGTGTATAGCGGTAAAAGGAAGGATGTAGCATGGGTAAAATGACGATTGTGTTGAATGAACAGGTTGAAAAGCGACTGCGTGAATGCAACCGCAAAAAAGGCGACATGAGCAAAATCATCAACGAAGCACTTGCAAAGTATTTGCTGAAGGAGCAGAAACCATGAACAAGAAAAAGCCAAAAGTCATAATCTTGGATAACAATCCTCTAAGCATAGCTTGTTACTTAGAAGAATTCGGGGATAAAATCTTTAAAAAGGGGGATAAGGCGAAACCGTGAAGGTCTATGTTGTCAGGGAAGATGAAAGTCCGCCTTATTGTAAAGGCTGTTGGAATGAGAAAGAGAGTTGCGGGACACCATGTCAATTATGTAAGAGAAAAGACGGATGGGATTGTTATGTACTCAGAATCTTCACTAGGAAGGAGAAACCGTGAAGTTTAACCTTAAAAACAGGCCGAGGGGTCAGGAGGGAATGATGGGCTATGACAGTTTTGACTATAAAGCTGTTAAAGAATGGTTTGAAGGTTTCGAGAAAGAACTTCGAGAATGGAAAATACATTTACCTCCAAAATCAAAAGGCGCACTTGAAGTCATAGAAGAGATTTTAGGAGAATGAAGAGGAGAAGGAAGCTCAACCGTCAAGGGAGAAGGCTCAATCATGAAGTGGAAATGTATCAACTGTGGCAGATTTACCGAGGTTGATGAAGATGCACATCTTTGTCATGATTGCTCAATTAAAGGAGAAAAAGCAGAAAAGAAACATTTGCTGAGGGAAGTAAAAAACCATGAAGGTCTATGAATTCTTACAGGCTCTCAAACTGTTCTCAGAAATTGTTTTTAGAAAAGCTGTTCCATGGAGCAATGAGCGGATTAACCCTTATTTAGCATGGCAAGTAGCTAAAATCGTTTGGTTAGATGAGGCGAAACCATGAAGACAGAATTAGAAATAAGGAAGGAAATTAAGACCTTAGAAAAACAGATAGATGTTTTGTGTCAAAGATCTAAAGGTCTTGGCGACCTTTTTACTGCTGTAATGCTGAGTACAAGGAATCAGATTAGAATTGC
>Ga0315282_10008432_pt1 | contig 16685 bp, 17 predicted proteins | sample YL17G07_20_MG_FD_203693 | JGI IMG/M metagenome (GOLD analysis project Ga0315282, IMG submission 203693) | Sediment microbial communities from Yellowstone Lake, YNP, Wyoming, USA - YL17G07_20 | ecosystem: Environmental > Aquatic > Freshwater > Lake > Sediment | place: USA: Wyoming | collected...
TGGCTGAATTCCCTGGAAAGGGCAGGATTATATAATACCGAATTACCCCAGGAATACGATGATGTTCACACGCTTGAAAACCAGCCGATAATCAATGTTTTTTCACCATACGACAATCAAGTTATTACCGATAATACTTTAAGAATAGAGACTGGAGCAAGCGCAAAAACAAGAGTGGACAGAGTGGAGTTTTTTCTGGATGACGATTTAATCGGTGTAAAATATTTTTCTCCTTATGTGCTTAACTTCACGCTGTCGCAAAATACGGAAGACGGAGAGCACACCGTGGAAGCGAGAGTTTTTGACGCTGCGGGAAACTTTAATTTTAGGAAGATTAAAGTTTACTTATCGCGTTTTAATAACTAATTTATTTACCAGTTTTTTATTTAGAAAACCATTGATTTCATCCTTTAACTCTTCCTGTTTTAGGAATAATTCATTTGCGGTGATTGAATTAAAACAACGAATATATAAAGTCTTGTTTTTGTAAAAAAACACCTCAATATCTGGGGTGTTTTTTTTAATAATTTTTTCCGCTTCTTTGCAGATCGTGTCTTTATCGATATCTCCGTTTTTTATTCTGTTTATTACTTTGGGAATTACTGACTTGATGTGCAACATTTTATAATTTTATCGGCATGATTACATAATTAAAGCTGTTATCGCCTTCTGGCTTGATAACGCCTGGGCCCGATTCGGTATTAAGCCCCAATATGACCCGCTTGGAATTGATGTTGTTCAACCCGTCTAAAAGATACTTATGATTGAAAATAATTTCCAGATCCTTGCCATTGATCTCTGCTTCGACTTCCGAAAAATTTTCTCCCAGTTCGGCGTCTTGGGAATATATTTCGATTAATGATTTTTTGGTATTAATTTTCAATCTTACGTCGTTTATTTTGCTACTGAAAAAACTGCTTAATTTTATCGCCTTAGCAAACTCCTCTTTGCCGACTAAAATCGTTGTTTCTGGCTGTTGTGAGATTAATTGCTGGTAATTTGGATAACCACCTTCGATTAATTTGGAAACTACCTGGGCCTTGGAAAAATTAAATAAAATTTGGTTGTTTTCGACGCTGATTTTAATTATTTCTTCTTCTTGGTTTGAAATAATCCTTATCAATTCTTGCGCGGTTTTATAGGGTATAATCACCGAACCCTGTTCTTGTTTTTTTATTTTATTATCCTTTAAGTTTATTGTTTTTTCACCCAATCTAAAGCTGTCGGTGGTCACTAATTTAATTTCCTTACTCGACGAAAAATCAAAGAAAATTCCGGTAATTTCCGGTCGGATATCAGACAAAGATGTGAAATTAATTATTTGCTCTAATGAGTTTTTTAAAGAAGTAGAGTTAATCTCTAAAATTGGTTCGCTTTTTATTTTAGGAATTATTGGAAAATCATCCGCGTCCAAACCTTTAATATTTGATTTATAATTCTCACATTTTAAATTAATTATATTATTTTTTACGTTTATTTCTATTTTTTTATTAGGTAGGTTGTTAATAAAATTAACTAATAATTTGGCGGGAATAGTAATGCTTCCCTCTTTTTCAATTTTACAGGTCACATAATTAGTAATTGCTATTTCTAAATCTGTAGCCGATAATTTAAGTTGTTTTTTTTCTGTATTTAATAAAATATTATTTAAAATTGGAAGGGTTAAATTTTTCCCGATAATATTTTGCACAATATTAAGTTCTTTTTTGAAATTTTCTTGGAGACAAATTATTTTCATATTAATAAATTTAAATAATTATTTATATAAAATTATATTTATTATTAGTAATCAGTAAAATTGTGGAAAACCCTTGTTTTGGCTTTATAATTAATAAATTTTATGGTTTATTTTTTGTGGATAAATACCTGGAGAGATGTTTGATATTTTGTGTTGGATTTTTAAATTAAGATAGAGTATTATAATTTATTAATAATTTATACATATAGTTATCCTTTTTTAATTAACACCTTATTAAAGCGCTTCACTATATAACCTTTCTTTAATTAAATTTAAATCCTGTTCCAGATTCTCATCATTTTCGATTTCCCTTCTTATTTTTTCACAGGCATAAATTGCCGTGGTGTGGTCTCGACCCCCTAATTTACTTCCAATCATAGGATAAGAGCTTTTTAGTTCTTCCCGCATCAAATACATTGCGATTTGTCTTGGTTTAACGATTTCTTTTCTCCTGCTTCTGTTTATTAGGTCGTTGGTATTAATGTCATAAAAACTGGCCACCGCCTCGGCTATTTTTTTATAATTTGTCCTTTTTTGCGGGTTGGAAATAATGGTTTTCAGTATTTTTACCAGTTGTTTTTTGTTTGGTAGTTCGTTATTAAGCCTTATATATGCAAGTACCCGGTTAAGCGCTCCTTCCAGCTCCCTGATATTTTTTTGGATATTTGAGGCGATATAATTAAATATTTCTTCATTGAGTTCAACATTTAAGCTTTGCGCTTTCCTTTTTAAGATTACCAGCCTCGTTTCAAAATCAGGGCGGCCGATATCGGCGATCATCCCACCCTCAAATCGCGAACGTAAACGCTCTTCCAGTGTCGGTATCGCCTTAGGCGCCCGGTCGGAGGTAAGGATGATTTGTTTGTTTTTTTCGTAAAGAGAATTAAAAATATGAAAAAATATTTCCTGCGTTTTTTCTTTGCCGGCGAGAAATTGAATATCGTCAATAATTAAAATATCAAATTTTCTGTATTCTTCCTTGAATTTCTCGATCGTTCCATTAGAAATAGAAGAAATTAGGTCCGCGCTGAATTTTTCCGAAGACAAATAGGCTGTATTTTTATCTTTGTAGTTTTTCACCACTTCATTCCCTATGGCTTGTATTAAGTGTGTTTTGCCGATTCCTACTCCGCCGTAAATAAACAAAGGGTTATAGGCCCTGCCGACATCTTTAATTACCGATTGGCTTGCCGCGTAAGCCAATTCATTAAAAGATGCGACAATAAAGGATTCAAAGGTATATTTGGGATTGAGGTTTGTTCTTTCGTCTTTTTTAATCCCCTGGAAATCTAATGACTCTTCCATTTTTAGAATTAACTCCTTTTTCTTTGGTTGCATTTTTATTTTTTGCCTGTTTTTGGTTTCTTGTTCGCTGGAATAGTTTATAATATAGGTTATTTCTTTTACGCTGTCGATTACATTCCTTAATGCCTTAAAGATAATTTTATTATATTTGTTTTCCAGCCATTCCCTGGTGAAGCCATTGGGAACACCGATGGTTATTTTCCCATCTTTATTCGATAAAATATTGGTATTTTTAAACCAAGTTATAAAATTAGCCTTTGAAATAGAAAGCTCAATCTCTCCCAACGCTATTTGCCAAATTTCTTGACTGGTCATATATATTTTTGTTTTTTACGGCAACGCTCTCTTATTTTAACACACATAATTTATTTAAAAAACAACGTCAATTCATTGGTTTTGTTGATAATCTGTGAATCGATTGTGGAAAACCCCATTTTTTGCGGTATAAGATCAATTTTAACCGAAATTGTAAAACAGAACAAGAGAAAGTAAAAAGTTTGACCAAAAATTAATTTATTGATAATCTTAAAATATTATAAGTTATTGCAATATTATCATGAAACAAGGATTAACCTATAAACCCAAGAGGAGAAAAAGAAAAAGAACACACGGGTTCCGAACAAGAATGAGAACAAAAAACGGAAGACGGGTGCTTAGTAAGCGCAGAAGCAAAAAAAGAAGAAAATTGACGGTCTAAAATGACTGTTAAATATTATCGCATAAAAAAAAGAATAGATTTCGAAAATCTTTTCAGAAAAAGCAAAACCATAGCCGGAAAGCTTATTTTTTTTAAGATTAAAAAAAATAGCACGGGTTCTTCTCGGTTTTGTATTGTCGTCAGTTCGAAAATATCAAAAAAGGCAGTGATTAGAAATAAAATAAAAAGAAGAATCAAAGAAATTGCGAAAAAAAATTATCCCGGATTGAAACCGGGATTCGATATCGCAATTATTGCACGTACAGAAATTTTAAATAAAAAATACAGCGAAATAGAAGAAGAGATAAACAATCTGTTTAAATCCGTAAAAATATCAAAATAATTATAGTTATGGGCAAATTAAGTTTAAAATTAATTCATTTTTACCAAAAAACGATATCCGTCTTTGTTGGGGCGGTTAATCCTCGTTGCGGTTGCCGTTTTTATCCTTCGTGCTCCGAGTATTGCTGCGCAGCCATAGAAAAATACGGATTTTTTAAGGGCTGGCTCAAAGGAATTAAAAGAATTATAAGGTGTAATCCCCTTAACAAGGGCGGTATAGATCCATGTTAAATTTCATAGTCAAACCAATATTGGATTTTCTGATGTTTTTGTCGGGTATAGTTCCCGGCCACGATTTGGGGGTCGTGATTATTCTGTTGACGATTATAATGAGGATAGTTTTATATCCCTTGTCGAAGCATTCAATAAGGGCTCAGGCAAGAATGTCTTCGTTTAAGGACCAAATTAAGGAAATTCAAACCAAATACAAGACAAAAGAAGAGCAAAGCCGGGAATTGATGAAGTTTTATAAAGAGAATAAAATCAATCCTTTTTCCGGATGTTTGCCCTTGGTGGTTCAGTTTTTGGTTTTAATCGCGCTTTATCGGGCATTTATCACGATTTTCAATACGCCGAATGAATCGATTAATTATATCTTTTTGGGGTTTTTAAATTTATCGAAAAAAAACGTGGTTTTGGCGGTTTTGACGGGAATTTCTCAATTATTCGCTTCGATGCTGGCAATGAAGCGAACAGCATCAATGCCTCAGCCCGGTGTTTCAGATAAAGCTGCGCAAATGCAAAAAGGACTGACTCGTCAAATGACTTATGTTCTGCCGGTACTTACGGTTTTTATCGCCATAAATCTGCCTTCGGGCCTGGCATTTTACTGGGTCGTAAGTACGGTGTTGGGTTTGGCCCAGGATTATTATTTGTATAAAAAATTTACTCCGCAGCAAGGAACCTCAGGGATTCAAGCTGCGCACAAAACTTAAAGATAAAAATTATTAATTGTCCGTAAATCAATGAGCGGGCCTATAAAAACATGGAAGAAGTCAAAAAAATAATCAAAGGGATTTTTAAAGCCATGGGAATAAGCGACTTGGACATCGAAATCAAAAAAGATAATTCCTCAAAAGACAAAGAAGTATTAATGGCCGATATAGATTTGCCTTTCAGGGAGGCGAAGTATTTTTTGGAAGAAGACGGAAACGGCATGGGCGCCTTGCAGCATATTTTAAGGAGGATTATTTTCAAGCAAGATCCTATGCAGTCGATTTTAACCATAGACATAAACCATCACAAAAAGGAAAGAGAAAAAGAATTAACCGTTTTGGCGACCAAGGCGGCGCAAAGAGTAAGAAGAACAAAAAAACCGATAATGTTGAAACCGATGCCGGCCTTTGAGCGAAGATTTATCCACATGAAATTGGCGGAACAACCAGACATTGTCACCGAAAGCACAGGAGAAGATCCGGAAAGAAGGGTTGTAATCAGGTTATATCCATAATTTTTAAAATACGTCGTTATTTATATGACCGTAGTCAGAAAAATAGCGTATAACACCGTTTTTTCTACGGGGGCACGCATAATTGCTGTGGCCCTGTCTTTGTTTAGTTTGGGAATTATCGCCAGATATTTGGGAAGCGAAGGTTTCGGTGACTATAGTTTGATTTTGTCTTTTCTGTATATTTTCAATATCTTGGCCGATTTGGGCTTGTATTCCCTGCTGACGCGGGAAATCTCCCGTCCTGGAGCGGACGAAAAGAAAATAGCGAGCAATATTTTTACCATAAGAATAGTCGCACTTTTGATTTTTTTGGGTCTTGCGGTTGCGGTTATTTGGTTTTTCCCTTACACCGCGAAAGTTAAATCGGGAATCGTTATCGCCTCTTTCGGTTATTTGTTTTTGTCCGCTGCCCAGGTATTGATGGGAATATTTCAGAAATACCTCAGAATCGACAAAGCCGGGATAGCCGATATCATCGGACGTTTGGTTCAGGTGGCGCTAGTGATTATTTTTATTTATTTTAAAATGGGTCTTTTTGCGATTCTGATGGCCTTAAACATCAGTTGCATCGTGAATTTTGTCGTCAATTGGATTTTTGCCAAAAAATATGTTGCCTTCGGGCTGGCTTTTGATTTTCCTTTCTGGAAAAAAATGATCAAAGAAGCCATGCCCATTGCTGCTTCGATTGTTCTGACGCTGATTTATTTCAAGTTCGATACGATTCTTTTGTCTTTTAAGGCCATAAACAGCTCGTCTCTCAATCCGATTGTGGATGTCGGCATTTACAATATCGCTTACAAGATTCTTGAAGGTTTGATATTTTTCCCGGCAATGCTTGTCGGGCTGATTATGCCCATTCTTTCCAAATTTGCCGTATCCGATGCAGGGGCATTCAAAAGGACATTCCAGAAAACCTTTGACGCTTTGAGTATTTTTATCGTTCCTGTGGTAATCGGCCTTTCGGTATTATCTATGCCTATAGTGACGCTTATCGGCGGGAAGGATTTTGTTGCATCGTCTTTGGTTCTGAAAATTTTAAGTTTTGCCGTGGGTTTGATTTTTTGGGGTAATTTGCTTGGCTGCAGTATTATCGCCTTAAACAAGCAAAAAATCGGAGCATATATTTATTTGGGCGGAATGGTTTTTAATATTGCCACTAATCTGATATTCATTCCCAAATATTCGTATTTCGGGGCCGCAGGAACAACGGTCGCCACGGAGCTGCTGGTTACGATTTTAATGTTTTGGCTGGTCTACGGAACTATTAAATATTTTCCTTCTTTGAAAGTATTTTTTAAGGCAATCCTTGCTGGTGCAATGATGTTTTTGTTCCTTTATTTGTTTAAAAGCTGGAATTTATTTCTTCTGATTATTGGCGGAGCGATTATTTATTTCGTTTTTCTTTACCTGATAAGGGGAGTAAAAAAAGAGGACTTGTCTTTGTTGATTAATAAAGAATAGATTTATGAAAATTTTAACCCGGGGAATATATTTGGTTGTTTTCTGTTTGCCTTTATATCTGGTGCGTTTTAATATTTTTAATATCCCGACTACCGTATTGGAATTGATGATTTATATGCTTTTTCTGGTTTGGCTGATAAAAGGATTTGATTTTAAAGAATTTCGAAAAACAATTAAAGAGAACCGTCTTTTGTTTGTGGCGGTTTTTTTAATTCTTCTTGGCGTGAGCTTGGCTACTTTGCATTCCTGGAACCCGAGATTGAGCGCGGGGATTTGGAAGGCGTGGTTTGTGGACCCGGTACTGTTTTTTCTCGTTTTCGTTTCAATAATCAAATCATCGAAAGAAATAAAGAATATTTTTTATAGCTTAGTTTTTTCCGGATTTTTCGTGGCCGTTGTTTCTTTGACTTATTTATTTTTAGGTAGATTCAATTCCGAGGGGAGATTGCAGGGTTTTTACAATTCGCCGAATTACCTGGCGATGTATCTTGCGCCGATTTTGATTATTGTTTTGGGGTATTATTTTTTCGCTTCCGGACTTAAAACCCGCCCAAAAACCACATCCCAAAATATTTTTATTGTCTTTAATTGCTTATTTTTGATTCTCGCCATCCTCTTCACTAAATCTTTCGGTGCGTGGATAGGGATTTTAGGGGCAGTCGGATTCGGTTTGATTTTATGGTCTTTTAAGGAAAAAAAGAAAAAAACAGCCATAATTATAATTGTTTTACTGGCAATTTTGTGCGTTTCGATTTATTTTATCAAATTCAATTCGCTTCAGGGAAAATTGTCGATTAATTCACGGGTAGAAATCTGGCAAAGGGCGCTTGATGCGGTTATAATGTATCCGGTTATCGGTATAGGTCCGGGAACTTTCGAGGATTTTTTCCCGCAATACCCACTCTGGGGAGTGCCCCAGCCGCATAATCTTTATTTGGCGTTTTTGTTGCAAACGGGAGTTTTCGGGTTTATCGGCTTTATTCTGATTTTAATCTGGTTTTTTAAAACAGGAATTAAAAATCAAAACTTGGAAATTACGAATATCATTTTGATGTCTGTGATGGTATATGTTTTGATTCATGGGTTGGTTGATACGACTTATTGGAAAAACGATTTATCTGTGATGTTTTGGATCTTTGTCGGATTGATGGTAATTTTGAAAGAATCAAATTATTTGAAGATTGAAAATTAGGGTTTGAAGATTTTTAAAAGCCCCGCAGCTGCGGGGCTTTTTGTTTGTTGTTTTCAACTACTGCAGTTTTATCGAATAAAGCAGGCCATTAACTTTATTCACGAAAAAGAAATAACTTTCGTCAGGAGCGAGAAATACATCATTTGCATCATAGGTTTCAACCATTAATGTATCATCGAGCAGTTTAATTTTTTCTCCGGTTTCGACATTGATTTTATAGAAATCATCATTCGATATAAAGGTGCCCTTATAAAAATCATCAGGGAGAATATCGGCATCGGCTATATTTTTCGGTAATGCGCAATAAATGTATCTTACGTCCTGCGACCAGGCGCATTTTTCAACCAGAGTCGAGACACCGGTTGTTTTCGGGTTCGAAACGCCCCTATCCGAAACGAACAATTCTACATCCTTTCCGTTTGATGCTGTTTTCGAATAAAGCATTTTATTGCCATCTGGCGACCATTTTATACTTAAACCGTAAATTTCCGAAGAAACATTAGAAAGAGATTTTGTTTTGGTGTTTAAAGAATAAAGCGAACTGGTGACAATGCCTGACGGCTTTTCCTGGAAAAATATTTCATTTCCCTTTGGCCAGTCGAGCAAAAGGTTTTTCATTCTGGTTTTTAGGGCGATTTCGTAGTTCGATCCATCGGGATTAGAAATGGTCAAAGTGTCGTCTCCCGTGGAATCGTTTTGGTATTGGTAAACGATTTTTTTGCCGTCAGGAGACCAGGTAAGATAATTCATGTATTTATTCAGGGGCGTAGCGGTTTTGTCCGTAAGCTCATAAAGGAATTTAGTTACGTTTCCCAGGGTATCTTCAAAAACCGTAATTGACATATCTTTGTTTGGAGACCAGAAAACCTTAACCAAATTTTCTAACTTAGTGGTTGAAATCTTATTAATTTTCGCGCCATCAAAATCAGATTGCCAAATCGTTCCGTCAGAGCGGACATAATAAATAACCTGATTTTTGTCCGAGGAAATTGTCGGTGCTAATACTGGCTCATTACTGATGGCCTTGATTTTAAGCGCTGGCCGCATTTTTTTTGCGTCTTCCAGTTTCTTCTTTGCAATTTCTTCTTCGTTTTGCGGAAGATTGCCTTGTTCTGTTCCTGGCGCAGGAGAGGCGGGTTTTCGGAAAAAGAAATAATAAATCAATAGTCCGGCCAAAATTACAACCAGGGCAATGACTATGATAATGAGTATTTTTTTTGCTTTAGTATTCATAAAAATAAGGCTTAAAATCTATTTATTGAGAACATAATGTTACAGCGGATATAGGCACATAGCCGGAGGGACACGTGGACAATCGAGCACAATATGAATTAGCATCGCCGAAATTACCAAAAGGTAAGCACGTAGAAAAATTACTGGGCGATCTATTTGGTTGGTCGCATCGATTATTCGCACGAATTAAACCACAACAGTAAGAGCAACTGTATGTTGGGCCCACGGTTGTGTTTGCTTGGTTGGTAATCATATTTACCCTAAGATCGTTTGTATTTAAGCTGAAGTTAACCAAATCCGGATTAATCGTATTCAGTATTAAATAGCTACTCAAAAGAATAACAACTCCGAGTAACGCTGAAAAGATTTGGTCTTTGGCATCAGACATTTTAGAGGAGTTGCCTGCAGCGGATATATACCTGATTGCTCCGATAAGCAATGAAGTTAAGGCAACCGCACCGGAAATACCTAGAGCAAAAAGATAGATATATTTTATCATATCCGGAAGAGTCATGCCAAACCCCACTGTTAAGCCGTTGATTGTTGGATAAGGGCTTATTAGTGTATCTACTGCATTTGCCTGATTAGTCATAAGTATCAAGCCCAATACCAAAGCAAAAAATATCGTAAACAAAATTTTATATAATTTATATTTCATGGAATTAATTTAAAGTTAGTGTAATTGCATTACGATACTTTTAAGCGCCGATTGTCCCGGATACATTGCTCCGTTATCGACCGTTAAAAGTAAGTTTCTTGTTCTGGGGTCATTGGCGTTCCTTTGAGTGGCGGCTAAATTTAAAATATTGGCATTGTAACCCGAAGCATTAACCATCTCTTGCCCCGAAATTCTCCAACTATAATTTAAATCGCTTGGTTTTTTAATACTGAAAAAGAAAGGTTTGGCAATAAAAGAAGACTTTTTATTACTCGACGCCAGAAGAAGCAAATTAGCTTGTTCAGAAAAATCGGAATTTTGTATTGAGGGATAAATCAGGACTTCTGGAGCAACAATAGGAATAGTAAGTGTTTTTTCCATATAAAATGAGTTGCTGTCGTTGAATATCTTTACAAGCACCGTGTGCGCTTCATTGGCAAATTTTCTTACTCCAAACCGGAAATTTATTCTTCCGTATCCTGATTGTGCTTCATCGAACATATTATCAACAAACCAGCTGTATTGCAGATTTGCGGGATTGCCGCCCGAAACATCCAATACCACGGTTACGTCGACAAATCCATCCACTGCTGCCAATGCTCTTCCGGGATAATCATAGGGTACATAGCTGTCTGTAGACCAAATCATCTCGATGTTTTTCAGGGTGAATTCTTCACCGGTGGTTGTATTGGTTCCCGGATTCGTAATTTCATAGATGCTTTGGTCGTTATTTATCATATTATCTAGATAGTCAAATTGCGCCAAGCTTATCGGCGGCAAGAAACCGAATAATATAATTATAAATAGAATTAAACCCGTCTTTTTCATTTTATTAATTTGGCTAATTTTGAACTCTTTTTCATAATTGTTTTGCCTAATTTTGTTTCTTCGAGATAACAAGACGCGATAAAGGTCGTATTTGACGGAAGGGGGGTGGCACCCAAAAGCGCATTTGTCATAATTTTTTGCGCAGGGCTAGTTTTAAAGTTTCCGCTAATAAGCCGCCATAACCAGATTATTCCGGCAAACGGCAAACGCAATAAAGCTCCTAAGACAGGTATCAAGCCGACTAAATCTCCCACTACCGCAACTACCCCTAAAATCATATATAATCCAATATTTGGTCCATTTTTTGGATTGGCCGTTGCTTTTGGTTCTTCGTCTTCGTTTTTGTAACGGTCTATATTTAATTCGGCTAAATATGCTTGGTCTGTTGCCATAATTTTTATTTATTTTCTTTTGCCAGTTCTTCTTTGGCTTTTTGAATTTGTAAAATTTGTTCGGGGCTTGAGGTGACAATTTGGTCTTCGGTGTATGAGGCAACTACTTTGATTGCCGCATGTTTTAGTCCCGCAAAAAAGATTCCTTCTCCTACGTCTGCCTGTAAAAGCAGATATTTTTCCTCATCCGTAAGATTAAAAGTTTTTTGCACAACTTCAATAGTTGCAGGAGATTGTTTGAAAAGCAGTTGAATCGATGAATTGCTGACAATCGGCTTCCCGTAAGGCGAGCTCATAAAATCGGGAATGTCCTGGGTAATCGTAGTCAGCCCTAAATAATATTTTCTGCATCTTTTGGCAATGCCGTGGAGAAATGATGCACCTGATTCATATTTCATCATCCACCATGCTTCATCTACAATCATCAGCCGTTTTTTCAGTTCTGAGCGGATAAGGTTCCATATAAACTGTAAAATCAGATACATCGCCACGGGTTTCAGTTCGTCTTCCATGTCTCTGGCGGAAAATACTATCAAGCTTCTGTTGATGTCGATATTCGTGGGCTGATTGAGAAATCCGGCAAAAGTTCCTTTGGTATATCTTTCCAGGCGCTTGGCAATTCTTTCTCCTCCGGCCATATTTTCCAAAACCGTTTGCAAATCTTCAAGCAGGGGAGAAGTTACGTTTTTCAAGTCCGATTCCGGAGTAATGTCTTTTGAGGCATAGGTTTCGGTAAGCGCTTGGTCAAGTGTGGAGTTTTCTTCGGGGGTTAAGTCGCCCAAAGCCACCCTCAATAATCCGACCAGGTCCATAATTTTTGAACGCAGCACATCCTCTGTGGTTTCATCTGGTCCGGGGGGTGAAATATCAAAAGGGTTGATGTGATGCTTTGAGTTTAAAGAGATTTTAAAGAATGCGCCGTCAGTTGTTTCCGCTAAATACTGGTATTCGTTTTCCGGGTCAATGACAATGACATCTATTCCGGTCATCAAAGAGCGCAGGATTTCGATTTTTACGGCATAAGATTTTCCTCCTCCGGACTTGCCGAAAATTACCATATTGCCGTTTTCCATGGAAAATCTGTCGAAAATAATCAAGCTGTTGTTGTGGCGGTTGATTCCATAGAGAATTCCTTTATTCGAAGAAAGGTTTGCGGAAACAAAAGGGAAAATCGTAGATAATGGTCCGGTATTCATCGAGGTAGTCACAAAGAGTTCGTCTGTTCCTATGGGCAGGGTTGAATTCAGTCCGCTATCCTGTTGGAAAAGAGCCGGACGGATATAGACCATTTTTGCCTCGAGCAGCGAGAGAATTTCTTCTTCCACTTCATTGAGTTTGTCCACCGAATCCTCGAAAATTGTGACATATAGGCCGTATTTGAAGAATTTTTCTGTGCCCTGAATCAGTTTGTCCCGTAGTGTTTCGATATCGTTTCTCGATGTTTCGAGAATCGGGTCGCGGATTTTTCCTGCTTCCATTTCCGTGGAAATTTGCGCTTCTACCTGGGTGAGTTTTCTTCGCAGTTTTTTGAGAATGATTCCCGTATCCGCAGGATGGATAAACATCGAAAGATTGAAAATTCTGTCGAGATTGATTATCGGCGAAAGCCAATTTACAGTAAGAAACCTGGGATAAGTGATGACAAAGAACGTTCTGGCATATTTTTCCCCGATTTGCAGATAATTGGAAGTAATCTGTAATGCGGAAGGGGAAATTGCGTCAACCAGAGACATCTCTGTTGATGCCAAGTCGTCGGTTTCCGGAATCCCGGTATCCGTAATCGGTTTTTTCGGTTTTTTCGAGAATAATCCCATATCATTTTTCTATATTATAGAATTCGTAGTAAAGCTGCGTAAGTTGCTCTTCATTTAAAGGAACAGCCTTTATGCCTAATCCTTGGAGTCCCTGGATAACAAGATTTGTTCTTTGTTCCAATTGCGATTTGTACTGTTCAAAATTTTCCATTTTAAATACTTCGGTTGTCGTCTTTTTGCTGCTTAAGAGGTTTTTGAATTTTCCCATAATATTAAGCTCTTGTTCTTTTGTTTCCGCTATTCTGAAGGTTATCACCACATAAAACGCTTTAATCATGATATTAGCGAATTCGACGAAACTTTCCACGAAATTTATGTATTCGCTGGTTTGGACCCTTAAGAGTTCATTGGTTTGTTTTTTCTCCATTTCGCGGATTTGGTTCAAATAGGCATCGATTTCGAAATGTCGCGAAGCGACAACTATTTGGATGGAAAAATCCAACGAATTCAGGAATTCCTGGAAGCGGTTGATTACCGCCTCCTGCTCAGTAGTGCTTAGAAGGTCGAAATTCATACTTGAACAGATGCATACCGCTTTCAAACTGTTGTCCTGTAAAACCGCTGTTCCGTTTTTTATTTCTTTAACCTTAACAAAGCTTTGTGCGCCAGGAGCATTTTTTGCCGATTGAAATTGGGTTTTTTGCGCCATATTATTTTTCCACTTCTATTTTCCAGCCGATTTCCTGAAGTTTTTCCCTGGGAATTATTCTCTCCCTTTTGTTTATCGACTCCTTTTTGATTATTTGCGTGTCGATTTTTTCTTCAATAAATTTTTTTGCTTCGGGTTTTTTCCAGATATAGAAATCAGGTTTTCTCAGGAATCTGAAGAAGTTTTTTACGGTATTCATCAGTGGCTGCTGATTGATTCTGATAAAGGCAAGAGACAGACAGATTGCAGCAACGGGTATGGCAAGAATAAGAAAGATATAGAAGCTAAGCAATTTATAAAGAATAAATACAACAAAGGCGCCTACTGCGAGATAGAGGAATTGCTTCAAGGTAAGTGGTCCGATGATCTTATCCTCGATTTCCGTAAATTGTGGTATCTGGAATTGCATGATTTTTACGTTTTGTTAAGTTTTTTATCCTGCGAAATTCTCAAATCTTTCAGATCGGGATATTTATGGAGTTGGTGGGGTTTTGGGTTTGCCTCCCCATTGGCTGCTTTCCTTTATTGCATTAAGAACCTCCTGTCTGTCCTTCTGGTCACCCGCAATTAGAAGTTCTAGTTCTTTTACTATAATATCTTTGTTTTTTCCGGAAATACCAAAGCCCAACTGTTCGACTTGTTTGGTGTTCATGTATTTGGCTACCAGTTTTACGCTGTCTTCCGGGGTGAATTTATTGATATCTTCTGCGTTGGAGCTTTCAACATAATCTCGAGCAATTAAATCAATTTGAGGATTTGCCGGCATCGGATTTCCTTTAAATTTGTTTGTTTCTGTGGGGTCATTATCGAAAAGGAAGGCAGCTTGAAAATCATTTGTTGCTTTAGCGTATGCTTTTCTTCTTGCGATATTTTTCTTGCCTTCAATATCTAATTCGTCAAAATTAACAGTAGAGAAGTTGCGTTTCAAGGCGGACAAAGCTGCGTTTCTAACCGGTGTTGACCATGACTTGATTGCATCTTGAAATTCGGCCGGAGTAAGAATTTCTCTTAAATCTTCCATGACTTGGGCTCCAAGGTTTAAGTCTTCACTGAAAGTATTCTCATCCCATTGTTTGTATGAGCCATTAAGCTTTCCTCTTTCGATAGCTTCCCGTCTTTTATTCCTGTCAGTTACGGCTAAGGGTTTAATTTCCTCAAGTTTTCTTGCTGAATCAATATCACCGAATTTTGTAAAAGCGCTTATTGCTTCCGCTGCCTGTTTGTTGCTGGCGCCACGTATAAATCCTCTGTTTTGGGCTGTTCGGGCGGCAAGTAGTTTTTGTGTGCCGCTTGCCTTTTCAAGTTCTTTCAAGGTGTCTTCTCTGGACATCATGGAAAGTCTGGTTGCATATCGTTTATTATATGCGCGCTGTGCGGCAGATTGTTTTGCTATGGCCCCTCTTGCTGTCAAGCTTCTTCCTAGTTTCGTGTCGCCGAATAGTTTACCCATTCCCGACACAGCTGCTCCTCGGGCTCGGTCGAGTCCGCCGCCGGCTCTTTCCTTGGCTCTACCAACGGTTTGTTTCTTTGCCCAGCCCGTTACTGCTCCGCCCCATCTTTTACCCATATGAATGGCCATACCCGCCCCATAAATGCCTAGTTTATTTGCTGTAATCAGTGCGGCAATTAAAAATCCGGCAACGAATATAAAACTGAAAAGATATTGGGGATCGGAAAAAAACTGGTTAACCATAGCGGCTCTATCTGTAAACATATTTTCTTGCAATGCGCCGATCCTTTCTAGGCTTTGCTGAGTGCAAATTTTTGCAGCAAGCCAGATAAAAAAAGCATAAGCAGGAGCAAAAATACACCATCGGGTAAATTGTGTCAGCCAGTTTTCCCAATTTCTGCGCAAAGAAGGAAGTATGTAACAGATAAAAGCAAGCGGAGAAATAATCACCAAAAACCAAATTGCAACCGAACGAATAACAAGTAGGATGGCTCCCGCAAACATAATAAAGGCAGCAATAAATATTACTATCGCAGAGCCGATTTGCGACGCAATCACATGAAGCAGGTCTTCATCCTGAGTAGCTGTGTTTTGGATATTTTGCATTTCCATTGTACATTGTTCATATTTGTGTTGGGCATTATACTGGCAAGCAGGTATATCCATCGGGTCACCATTAGCAAAAAGAGTTGCACAATTGTCTCTATCTGCCAGGTACAGTTCACAAACATTAGCAGTAAGGGTGTTGGGGATTTTCAATCCATCTAAGAACACTTGAGACAAGGGAACTTTATTGCCGTTGGCATCGATTTGTGCATTGGTAATGAAATAATTGGCGGCAATATTGGTAAAATCAATAAGCACATAGCACAGCACTAAACTGAAATTTATCAAAAGCGCGATGATAATTATTTTGGGAAGTAATTGTTTTGCGCCGTATCTTTCAATGCGCAGAATTGTGCCAAAAGCAATCACTACCATAAAAAGAATGAAAAACATATTGGCAATATCCTTTGATACTTTCCATCCTATTTGCGCTATTTCCGAATGTCCATTAAAGCCAGTTGTCAACATAGCCTGGAAAAATTTTACACCGACATTTAAAAGAAGATTGCCAACAAGAAGTAATACTGTGCCTAAAAATCTGAAAAACATTTTGCCAATTTCTGCTCCTATTTCTGCTCCTGGACCGGTAAGAGAACCAATGGCCTGCGCATCGGTAGTGTTGGTAACTGCCTTTGTGTTGATTGGGAACAAAGCAAAACAACCAATAATTAAAACCACGCCAAGAATTATCGGTATAATTATTTTTTTGTTGAATTTAAGTTTTTTCATTATTAGATTAAATTTCACATTAAAATACTATTGATTCGGGAACGGTAACTTGTTCTTGGCATGTTCCATACGCGGAAAGCCCGGAAGGAGAGGTGCTTCCAACTCGAACATTAACGGTATTAATTGAACCTGGTGCGCCAA
>Ga0315282_10008433_pt1 | contig 16684 bp, 12 predicted proteins | sample YL17G07_20_MG_FD_203693 | JGI IMG/M metagenome (GOLD analysis project Ga0315282, IMG submission 203693) | Sediment microbial communities from Yellowstone Lake, YNP, Wyoming, USA - YL17G07_20 | ecosystem: Environmental > Aquatic > Freshwater > Lake > Sediment | place: USA: Wyoming | collected...
GCTGCCGGCATAACATTATCCTATCTTTCTTCACGATTCAAAACATCAAAGATTATCCGTGTCATGCCGAACACTCCTGCACTTGTTCAGGAAGGGATGTCTGTCCTTTCGATGTGTGAATGTATTCATGATAAAGAGATGAATTTAATACGTGATATCTTTATGTCCATTGGAAAAGTTATGGTTCTGCCTGAAAAATACATGGATGCTGTGACCGCCCTTTCAGGGAGCGGGCCTGCATTTTTTGCGTATTTTGTTGAGGCGATGATAGAGGGTGGGATAAGAATGGGACTCACCAGAGACAACGCTACCGAACTCGCAGTTCAGACCTTCATAGGAACTGCAAAACTCATTGAAACAGGCATGCCACCGGATAAACTCAGGGAAATGGTTACATCTCCAGGAGGCACTACGGCAGCAGGTCTTAAGGCATTTGAAGAAAGAGGACTCAAAGAGATTGTTACTGCTGTGATCGAAGCTGCAACAAACAGGTCAAAGGAATTAGGAAAGGAATAAATGTTTATATTTGCAAATTTACTCCTTGCTATAGCTAAAATACTCGACATATTGCTTACTGTTTATATGTGGATAGTAATCATCAGGGCATTGATAAGCTGGGTTAATCCTGATCCATATAATCCAATCGTCAGATTCCTGCATGCTGTTACAGATCCAGTTTTAAATCCTATCAGAAAGGTTATCGGCTACAGGCTGGGTCCCATAGATATATCACCGATGGTTGTAATACTCGCTATAATATTTGTAAAGTATTTTCTTATAGGTTCTTTAATAGAGCTTGCCTATAAATTAAAAAGAGGGGGCATTATATGAGAATAACACCGCTTGATATTCAGCAGAAACAATTTCCCATGAAGTTCAGGGGATTTGATGTTGAAGAAGTTTACGCATTTCTTGAGGTAATCAGGGAAGAGATGGAGGATCTGCTCAGGGAAAATGCATCGCTCAAAGAGAGCGCGCAGAGGTCAGAGAACCAGATTAAAGAGTACAAAGATATGGAAACAACGCTAAGAGAGACTCTCATGACTGCCCAGCAGATGGTTGAGGACTATAAGACGAATGCAAAAAAAGAGGCGGAACTCATTGTGAAGGAGTCTGAACTCAGGGCAGATACTTTAATTAAACAGGCACAGGAAAAGGTTATAAAGATTCACGAAGATATAGTTGACCTGAAAGGTATAAGGATCCATTTTAAGGAAGAACTGAAGAGGATGGTTGAAGGCCATTTGAAGATGATCGAGTTTGATAAAGAGAGAGAGGAAGAAGAGGGAGGCATGAAGGGAGAATGAAGTATAATGCCCTGAAGGGTATGCAGGATATCTTTTCACCTGATATATATATATGGCAAAAGGTTGAAGAAGTTGCAAAGGATGTATTCTCCGTTTATGGTTTTCAAGAATTACGGGCGCCGATAATTGAGTCGACTGACATATTTGTAAGAAGTATAGGCGAAACTACTGATATTGTCGAAAAAGAGATGTACACATTCTCTGATAAGGCAGGTAGGCATATCACCCTCCGTCCAGAGGGGACAGCACCTGTTGTCAGGTGTTATGTTGAGAATCACCTTTATACCCTCCCCTCGCCGCAGAAATTTTTTTACTCAGGGCCGATGTTCAGATACGAAAGACCTCAGGCAGGCCGTTTCAGGCAGTTCTTTCAGATAGGCGCTGAGGCATTCGGCGCAGGAGAACCAAAGATTGACGCTGAGATACTCTCAATGCTCAGACTCTTTTTCGAGAGACTTGGACTAAAGGGACTTAATTTTGAGGTTAATTCCATCGGCTGTGAGAAATGCAGGCCTGATTACAGAAAAGCCCTCCTTAATTTCTTCTCAGACAGGATTGACGGGCTTTGTCCTGATTGTAAAAGAAGATTCGACCATAACCCGCTCAGGATACTTGACTGTAAGGTGGATACATGCATAAAACTCAGGGAAGGCGCACCCAGTGTCACAGATTTCCTGTGCAGCGAATGCAGGGAACACTTTAATACACTCCTGTCTCTGCTGAAATTGCTTAACGTCCCTTATGTTATAAACCCTGATATGGTCAGAGGACTCGATTATTACACGAGGACAACCTTTGAGGTTACAAGCGAACATCTGGGCGCCCAGAATGCGGTTGCTGCGGGCGGACGCTATGACAGACTTGTTGAGGACTTTGGAGGTCCTACCACCCCTGCGATCGGCTTTGCAATAGGAATGGAAAGACTCACAACCCTTCTCAAATCATCTGGCAACCAGAAAATCCCTGTCCCGAAGGTTTTCATTGCCGCAATCGGTACTCCTGCTGAGAAAGAAGGTCTTGTTATTGCCGAAAGGCTGAGAGATAGAGGGGTATGGGTCGAACTCGGTTATGAGGGGAATTCGTTGAAGAGCCAATTAAGAAGGGCGAACAGACTATCTGCAGATTATGTACTGATAATAGGTGACGATGAAATTGCCTCTGAAAAATTGAAATGGAAACGCCTTTCCGACGGAACCCAGGGCGAGATGTTATTTAATGAGGTATACGATTTTTTTCAATAGATCAGATTTGTAAAAAGATGTCTAAATCGAATCATTTAATGTGGTAACCTCTATATACAAACCTAATATTAATTTTTGACAGGCAATGCAAGGTCCAATAGTAGTTATAACCGACAAAGCTTTTCATGAATTGTATCGTTCCTTCCCTTTGAAGGGAGAGCAGGTAAAGGAGTGCACCCCAAGGGAGGCTCCCGATTTCGTAAAAAAGTATCAGGCTGATCTTATCCTTCTTGACTGCGGTTTTGAGGTTGAAAAAGGATTGCGGCTACTAAAAGAAATAAAGGCCCTTTGTCCCGATGTTCCAATTATCTTTTTGACTGATGAAACGTCGAATAATTATGCTGTAGAAGCGTTCCGTGAAGGGGCAAGGGCGTTCATGGGAAAGCCTGCAAATATTTTTGAACTGCAAGACACAATAGAAGAACTTCTGAAGATTAAAAGGTCTTCAAAAGAAAAGCGATCCCCGTTCATTCCAGCTCATGGCACTGGACCCGAAGAACCTATCCAGACAATTACAACTGATAAACCGGCGTGTATCCTTCGTGCTGTCCGTTATATTGAGGAGAACTTTTCAGACAAGATATCCCTTGACATCCTTGCAAAAGAGGCAACCCTTAGCAAATATCATTTCTCCCGCTTATTTTCTCGACATACAGGCATGACCCCTTTGAAGTTTACAACATTCATGAGGATGCAGAGGGCAAAGGAACTCCTCAAAAGGGGGGACTTAAACGTATCGATAATAGCCATGCAGGTAGGTTTTAACGACCTTGGAACCTTCATAAGACAATTTAAGAAGCATAACGGCATGACGCCCACCGCTTATAAAAATTCACTCAAGAAATCATAACAAACCATCATAGCAATTTTTCACAATTCTAAGCAATTATTCCAACAACAAAAGCAATCCCTGTCATAGACAAACTGAAAAAAAGGAGTATTATTTAAACTAACGATTTCAAAAGAAAGGGGGTGAATTTAGAAGTCTCAAATGGAGATGGCAGGAAATGGGTCTTGTCATTAAGAATTTAAAATTCCTGCTCTTAAATAATTTTCGTAAATATCTTTAGTCGTTACGGGGGGAGAGAAAAAGAGTTATAACTTTAACGCTCGTTTTGTCTGCAATTCAGTTAACTTAATTGTCGCATTCTATTTGCAGGTACTCTAAAAAAGGGCGTTCGAGAACAAAACTTAATTGTTAACAGAAACGCAAGTGCATTGTTTTAAAAACTGTAAAAGTTAGGGTGGTGGTGCTTTTATGATCTGAATGTACACATATGAGCACTAATATGGTTAACGGGGGAAGTAAAACCTTACAGACACTATTTAATTTATAAAAAAAGGGATGTATGTTCCCGATAAAACCAAACCCTTCGTGAGGAGGGGACGGAAAGCTTAAGGATCCTTTAAAACGAAGAAGGCCGAGTAGCTGAAAAGAGAAAGGTAACTTAGCCTTCTTTTTTTGGGGGAAATGTAGATACTAACGTGGGGTAATTCTTTAACCGATAGACAGAGATGTCTGTCGAAAAAGGAGGTGTGAAGGGAAATTCATAGGGGGTTAGGCTCTTAGAGACATTCAAGAGCTTTTTAGTGAAATTATTACAACTTGAAAAGAGGGATATGAAAATGAAAATTTTAATTAGGAGTGTTTACTTATTGATTATTGTAGGTTTAATTTTGGCGGCCCAGCCGGCAGCCGCCGTAGATAACTGTATCCAGGATGTCTGGAAGGCGCATGGCCACAGTCAAAACCTCACCTGCACGGCCAATGACGTCACGATTTCCACGGTGACCAACATCGATATTACGGCCGGGGGCGAGTGCAAAACTGTGGGCGGGGTAAAAACCTGCTACTGTTTTCAGGGACAGAACGTCACGTTTGCGGCGGATTTTAGTATGCCCTTGACCGCCCAGGAGCGCTACGACATCGGCTTCTACATCGCCACCGATGGAGATCAGACTACTAAGGGGGCCTTGACGGGACAGTGCGCGTCGACCAACGTCACCAATGTGAATTCTCCTACGTTTGTCAACGATGATCCCGCTCCGGACGTCTGCGGCGACATCAAGGGGGTTGCGAATTCTGCCTATAACCCTCAAATTGTCCGCTTTGCGCTGACCATGCCATGCAATCCCGATGACAACGGCAAGTTGGCTTTGCCCTACTGCACGACTTGGCGGCAGCCGGGATCGAACCAGGTATGCCTCGGCACCGGAACCTCGCCCGCTACGAACGATGTCTTTCCGGGGTCCCCGTCGAAGTGTTTCTGTGGCATCAAAGAACTCGACATCTTCACCGAGACTGCAACCATAGAGGTCAAGAAGGAAAATATCTCGGGCAACGTCGCCGAGACGGGGGGCAGTGTGACCTATAGCGTATCAGTGAAGAACCTTGCGGAGGTGGCGTCCGTGACGCTGGACTCCCTGACGGACGATATCTACGGCGACATCACCTCCGTTCACGGTGCCATTACGGACACGACCTGCACGCTGGCGACGATCCCGGCGGGGAATGTTACGGGTAATCCTTACACCTGCCAGTTTACGGCGACTGCGCCGCCGGGGGATGCCGGCGATGTGGTCACGGACACCGTGACGGCCTGCGGGACCGATTCATTTGGCCATAGCGACATCTGCGACGACGATCCGGCCAATTTCACTTACACAGACGTAAAGGAGCCGCCGACACTGACCAAGACCGCGACAGCGTTTACGAACGTTTCGTGTTCGGTGGATGTGACCTACAACGTGGTGGTCACGAACACCTCTCTCGCTAATCCTGGAGATTCTCTGACCCTGAACTCGCTGACCGACGATAAGTACGGCAACATCACTCTGGTGCAGGGCAATGTCTTAAGCACGACCTGCGGCCTTGACAAGGCATCAGGCGGACCAGGGACCTTGCCGGCGGTGATTAACTGGGGTCAAAACTACAGCTGTTCGTTTGTAGGAAAGGTCAACTGTTCGGATCTCACGAGTTCGAACCTCATAGATACGGTGACAGGAAGCGCGACGGATGATGACAACGTAACCTACGACGACACAAGCACACCTCCGTTTACGGACGATGCCACGGTGCACGTGACCGTGAACGTGACGTTCCCGTAGGACAAACTGTTCTGGGTAACCTGGACGGGACGGCGCCCTCGGGATTGGAGGGAGGCCGCCCAGGTCTCCTGACTCATAAGGAGGCGCGGTAAGAAGAATGAACCTCCCTCCCGCCTGACCGGCGGGAGGTTTTTTTTGCACTTGCAGGGGGGCTCAGGAAAAGAACCCGCGGCTTGGCCGCTCAGTAAACCGTGAAGCGCGTAGAGGCGCTGTTGGACGTCCCCTTCATCGTAGCAATTGCATCCGCTTGGTATAGGCCAGGCGGATCTCGGCGACTGAGCCGCAGTTTGTAAACGGCCCTGCCGTCAGCTCCGGTGGTCGCAGTTGCCGTGGCCATAACGCCATTCGATTTAGTGACCTTAAAGGTCACGGCGGCACTGGCAACCGGTGAAGCCCCACAACTCACCCTGGCTGCAACGGAGACTGTCTGATTGCGGGTGTAGGTCGGGCGATCGGTGGAAACGCTTAGTACCTCGTCGAAGCCCACCGTCACCGCGGTCGTGGTTTCCGTCACCCAATCCGTCGTCACGGTCACGCCCGACTCAGGGTCTTGAAAACTCTGCCCCTCGACGAGGGCCGGATCTTTCCAGTCCCAGTAGATCGAGCTCCCGCTTGCGGGGGTCATGTCCAGGAGATAGCTGCTGTTGCCAACGGATTCGGTACCGTAATGGATCAACACACCGTTCGAGACGTTCGTGTTGCCGGCCAGATACCCGTCGAAGCCGACGGGTTGACGGGACTCGACGTAGTACCAGGTCCGTCGTCCCGTGCTCGGGTCCGTCGACTTCTGGATCTTCAGCGCTTGCGGCTCTGACCCGGCGACTTCGTAGGTGTGCAGGAAATACGTCCCGGCGGTATTAACCGTCGTGATCGGCGGCGAAGCGCCGGAGTTCAACCAACCCAGGCGCTCCTTCTGAAACGCGTTATAGTGGGCGGAGGAGGAAGCCCCCATCATGTCCAGGGTATCGCCGTACTCGTAGGCGGTGCAACTCGGGCCGAGCGTGGTGGTGCCACAGTCCATCGAGTGTGAGTGGAAAAGGCCCAGTCCGTGTCCCAATTCATGGGCCGTCACCCCAAGCTCGAAATCCCCGGTGATCCAGCATTGAGAGGGACTGCCGCCAACCGTGGAAAGTCCCCAGAAATGGCAGGCATAGTTTTGAGGGAACGCATAGACGTAATGAGTATAGGCGGCCAGGTTGACCCCCGCCGCTGATGTGGCCGACTTCGCCTCGGCAGCGATGCCAGAGGTATCGCAGACAGTCGAGCTGAGGGGGATGGTGAACCAACCAACGAGGTCGCCGCTGAGCCACGTCTGCCCGAACGAGTTTTCCAGGAAGAAGTCGCTTGTTTCGCCGAATACCATGCGCTCCGCATCCTCTGGCGTGTAGGGTTCAATCGGGTTGTCCTGGAAGTTGACCAGGATGACGAGGGTGCGCTGCTCACCAAGGGTCGAGGGCACCGGAGCAGGCACGACGGGCTTCACGTCTCCGCTGCCGCCCGCGAGCGCCAAGGTGTTATCGACCTGGATGCCTTTCACACGGATCTTCGCACCGGTCAGCAGGTGCTCCGGCCGATGGTCGGCGAAGTGAAGCGACAACCGTTCCCCCGCAGTTTCCAGATAGTAGAGCAGGCGGCTATGGTCGTCATGATCCTCGTACATCACTTCCAGCATCCCCTCAATGTCCACTTCCTGCTCGATATACGCCTGGACCGCCGGCGGCAATGCGGCTCGGGTGCCGGCAGGCACGGCTAACCGTATCACTTCCGCCGGATTGTTCTCGATGATTGAGAGAAGAAGCTCCTGGCGGGATGCTGCGGTTTCTATGAGTTCGTTCAACAGGTGTGCTTGTTCGCTGCGGCTTGCTTGTTGATACCGGATGCTCTGAGCGATAAGAGCTTGGGTCAATCCTGCTGCATCGGGCAACCCGGAGGCAGCATTTCCGCTAACTGCCTGGGAAGAGTCTGCCCACGCAGAAAACAGGATTGCCACGACAAAAGTGGCTAAAAAAAGGCTTACTACTAAATTTTCTTTCTTTTTCATAATCCACCTCCATGGCTTGTTTCCCGCCGTGAAACAGGCCACCGAAGATGAGGTGGATTCTGTTTCTTCGGCAACCCGGCTGTCCCGAATCGCTTCAGGACCCGTAGCTTTGTGTCTCCCGGTCGCCCGGGGTTTACCTTTTCGGAAACACTTTTATGGCTATATGGCTACATTTTACTAATTCATCGATTTGCTGTCTGTGATATGTATCACATGAAGATGGTCTTGTTTAAAAAAAGGTCTTTCGAAAGGCATGCCTATTTTCAGAATATTCCATATGAAGTCTTACATTATTAAAATCTTTATAGAAAAGAGGATAGCAGTTAACCTTCCCAGCTAATGACCGGCTTTATAATCGGGCCTTTTTAGAATAAAGCAGAAATAAGATAATAGGATTAAAAATGTTGAAGAAATATTGAATACTCATCGAATTATTTATCACCCTACAACATCAAACTCTCTTACTCTAAACCCTACCCCTAAATCCTCAGCAATCTTTCTGCATTTCTCCACATCGACTCCCTTAAGTGTAACAACCGTAACCTGAACCTGAGGGATGTATTTCTTTGCCTCTCTGATAAAATCCAGTACTCCGTTGAATGCGTTTTTGAAGGCAGGCCTGCATATTCTGTTGTATGTTTCCTCATCATGCGCATCGAGGCTTATCGAAATACTGTCGACAATCCCTTTAAGTTCAGGGAGGATATTCCTGCCGTGTATCAGGTTCCCGTGTCCGTTCGTGTTTATTCTGACCCTGCCGTTATTCTGTTTTATCCATGCTGCAACACTTTTAACGAGATCAATCCTCAGGAGCGGCTCTCCATAACCACAGAATACGACCTCTCTATATTGTGAGGGGTCGCCTATCGCATCCTTAAGCTCTTCTTCTGTAGGTTCCTCTGAAAGTCTCAGGTTATGGCCTTTCACATAATCTGAGTGGAATCTTATGCAAAAGGAGCATTCATTTGTACATCGGTTCGTGATATTAAGATAAAGGTTATCCCTTATCTTATAGACTATTTCACCTTTTTCAGGCATCTGACCTATCTTGAAAAGTCTCTTTGCATTTATTGTCGTAATCCTCGACAGGTCTTCGAGGGTAATGCCTCTGAGTTCCGCAATTGCCTTTGCAGTATGCACAATATACGAAGGCTCATTCCTCCTTCCTCTGAATGGCTCAGGTGTAAGATATGGCGCATCTGTTTCAATAAGTAGATAATCATCAGGGATCATCTTTGCAATTTCCTTTGGCTTTCTGGCATTTTTGAATGTTACAGGGCCTGCAATGGATATATAAAAACCCATTGCCATTGCCCTCTCTGCCATGTCTATATCACCAGAAAAGCAATGTAAGACACCTTTATTTATTCCAGATTCCTTAATGATTTCGAGGGTATCTCTTTTTGCCTCCCTGCTGTGTATAATCACTGGAAAATTGATCTCCTTTGCAAATTGTAGCTGCTTTATAAATACTTCACGCTGAATCTCTCGCGGAGAATTATCATAATGGTAATCAAGGCCTATTTCACCAATAGCAACCACCTTACCCCCCCATCCCCCCCTTAGCAAGGGGGGGAGTTGGGGGGGTGTATCCTTATCAAGGGGAGTACAGGAGGACGTCGCCTTAGTAAGGGGGGGATAGGGGGGTGTTGTCCATTCTTTTATTTGATTGAATATATCTTCTGTGAAGTCTTTTGCATCATGTGGATGAAATCCGACGGATGAGTAAATAAAATCATATTTCTTCGAAAGCTCAAGCCCACCTATATTGCCTTTTAAATCAGAGCCGATAGTAATTATTGCCTCTATGCCCGCATCTTTAGCCCTCTTGATAACTTCATCCCTATCCGGATTAAATTCATCCATCTCGAGATGGCAGTGGGTATCAATTAAGCTATGAGCTATGAGCTGAGAGCTAAAAGCTGAATTATGCACCGAATTTCTTGAGTCTGCCTGCATTGGCAAGGGCTAACGGCATGAGATTGACTGTGGGGAAAATACCTAATTCCCCCTTTATACATTCCCTTTCGGTGAATGCCTTACAGGTATCGCCAAACACGTAAGGAGACTTTAAAAGAAGAGGCACAGGATGCCAGCTATGGCTTTTAAGGACAGAAGGGGTTGAGTGATCACCTGTTATTATAATCACATCAGGATTGAGATTGAGTATTTCGGGTAAGATAGCATCAAATTCTTCAATCTTTGAGACTTTACCGCTGAAGTTTCCATCCTCGGCATAAGAATCAATTTTCTTAACGTGTAAGAAGAAAAAGTCATAGTCATCATAATTCTTTTTAAGGAAATCAATCTCCTCTCTTATATCCCCTTTTAGTGCCGGTGCATTCATTCCGATTAAGCTTGCAAGGCCGCGATACATGGGATATACGGCAATGCATAGGGCTTTAAGTCCATAAACTTCATCAAATTTAGGCATGTGAGGCACTTGTGAAAATCCACGAAGGAGGATGAAGTTTGCTGCTGGTTCATTTTTTATAATATCTAAAATACTGGATATTAATTTTTCAACAACCTTCGCAACTTTCTCTGCCTGTAGTGTTTCAGATGTTACGGGAACAGGTCTTTTCCCTTCTTTCTGCGGGTCTGTATCTTTTATCGAGGCAGAACCCTTTGGTAAGGGCTTAGGGAATCTGAGCACCGCAGCAAACCTGTGCTCCATCCCTGGCCTGAAGATTATTTCGAAATTATCAATCTTTTTAATCTTTTTTTGAAGTCTTTCAGTGATCTTTCTGCTTTCATCTGTGGGAATCCTTCCAGCGCGTCTGTCTTTAACAATGCCGTTTTCGATGGTAGCATAATTTACACGTATGGCAATATCTGTCTTCTTTAATTCTATTCCAAGTCCAAGTGCCTCAAGAACACCCCTCCCTATCTGCCACTCTACCGGGTCATAACCAAAAAGCGATAGGTGTCCTGGTCCGCTTCCCGGAGTAATTCCTATGGCAACAGGGATGTGAAGCCCGCATGCAGACTTTTTTGCAAGGGCATCCAGGTTCGGTTTATCTGCGATTTCAAGCTCTGTTTTTCCGTTTGCAGGAAGCCCTCCAAGTCCGTCAAGGACAATAAGAAGTATTTTGGTGTTGTTTTTCTGTATTAAGTCCTTAATTAATCTTTGCATGACAATTGAAATATTACTTGAAATGGGTGAAGGTTTTCAAGCAATTGATTCTAATTAAAAACTTGTTTATTTTTTAGTCCAGTTTCCGTTGACGTCCTGAACCCACCATCCTTTCTTAGCAGAATCGCGTCTGATTGATGCAAATTGTTCAACAGCCTGCGGCATCACCTGATTAAGATTTGCCTCATTTTCCGGCACCCTGTTTATCCTAATAATTGCCTTTGCCATTCCTTTCATAACAGTTCTTCTGTTTTCGTTTTCCTTGTCAACAATTTTTTTATCGGTCTCATTCAATGTGCCTTCTCTAACGACAAGCAATCCGTCTTTTCCCTCTCCTACAACCCCACTATCCCTAAGTCTGTCTATATCAGTAATCCTGGCTCCCATTTCCTTATATGCATTAACAACATCCGGCATCTTTTTTACAGTTTCTGAAATCTTGTCTGCAACTCCAGCCTCCTGAGCATATGCAGATGCAAATAGTTCAAATTTCATTGAACTCTCTGGCTTGCCTTCAGGTTTCTTTTCATCAGGCTTTTTGTCTGTATCCATAAGCTCTTTCTCTAAAGTTTTATAAGCCTCTTTCACATCTTTTTCTGGGAAATAAATATTAACCGTAATAACAGCACATGACACGATAATGAAAAACAATGCTACAGCAATAAGCTTAACCTTTTTTTCCATCTCCTTATCCTCCTTGTTAAATTTAAATTAATTAAAGGCAGGGTATAGCATTTGAGCGGCTTTGGTCGATACGACCACCTCGGAGTCCCGATCTGATCGGGACGAGAATGAGCGAAAATGCTATATCCTGCCTTTAAACTATATTTCATTTCTCCTTAGCCCTACTTGCCGCTTCTGTTATTGTCCATCTAAGGTGATCAATTGCAATCCTGTTGTTTAAAGGTGCAACCTTTACAGAAAGGTCTTTAATACCAAGGAAATTCCTGTTCGATATCTCGAGTTCTTTAAAGATAACAAAGCCATTCTGCAGATATAAGCTCATAACCCCTTTATCAAACTTTCTGTCTCCAAGATAAGCTTTCAGAGAAGGCCCTCCAATTTTCTGTAAAAATTCCCTGCTTATTTTAGTTTTTTCATCAGCAGTATTATAAGTCCAGAAATCAGCCTTGCCGATGAGATGTGATATACCAGCACCTGTCCCTTTTAAATTTGCGATACCGTTTACCTTCCCGGATATATATCCCTTAATAGGTTCAATATCTTCACAGAGTTTTGTCAGGCTGAGTCCTTCCAAAAGAATACCTGCTCTGTAATTGATCTCATCAGAGATATCAACAACAGCAGAGCCATTCAGCCTTCCTCCGAATATATTACCACTAAAACTTCCAATGTTCAAAACACTTCCTTCCTGTTTGATCCAGATATTTATATTTTTTAAAAAATTAAATCCATAATTCAAAGAACCAATTGTTATCCTGCTGTAATCATCCCCCGAGGTCTTCTGAGAATAGTACTTACTTAGATTATCAAATTCTGAAATTTCAAAAGATGGCATTTTTGTTTTTTGTTTATCATCTAATAATCCCCCCTTCCCCCCTTTGCCAAAGAGGGGCGAGGAGGGATTATTTGGGCTACTATATGCTATGGGCATCATTCCATTGACCGGACCTATGGAGTATTCACCATTTTCTCCTTGAAGCATAAATTCTTTTATCCTTAATGATCCGTTTACGCTTAACCCGATGTTTCCATAATGAATCCTGACCTCTGATGATACAGAGCCATCCAGTCCAGCATATAGAAGGCTATCAGGGAATATTTCCCAGAAGGCTTCTCTGATATCTGCTGCTTTAATCTCTGGCTGAATAATTTTCATTTCTATTGCCCTGTCTTTTTGTAAGGCTCTTTTTATATTTCCTGAGATGTTTGCAGTTATCTTTCCAATATTCGTATCTGCCTTAAAACCTATATCTTTATCTTTTAAATGAAATTTTATCTGTAAAAAGGCATCCTTAAGAATATTCTTCTTGCTATCCATTTTCAAAGCGACTTTTCTAAAAAAAACAGTGCCTGATATTTCAGGCAGCCACTCTTTGAGTGCTCCTTTAATATGGATAGTATCTGATGTCATTACTCCACTTGCCGCTAAATCTTCTCTGACTTTGAGTGCTGAAAGGTCTATCTTGTTAATTTTAAGCTCAGAGCTATAAACAGGATTCTTTATTATATTTGTGATCATTGCATTTGCTCGCAGTGATAGAATTTCATCTGAATATAATGAAAAGTCTTTAATGTGAATGGACCCTTCACGCATGTTTAAAAAAGCATCCGTACTGAACAGTATATTTTTTATCTCGTTGCGCAGGAAAAGTACTCCTGCATTTTTAATGCTAAATTTCGATTTTAAATCCACCCCTGTTTCTGTATCACCTTCTATATCAAGGTTTACGGCAACCTTTGTTTGCTCTGTATTTATTTTGTACCTGAAGAAAATTTCTTTGAATGCTACAAGGGATATATCTTCAGAGAAGATGGATATCTTAAATTTCTTTGGTTCGTCCATTAGATAAGCCCACCCGTCAATCCCTATCCTGCTGCCTCCGGCATATGATATACTGCCTTTTAATAAAGTTTTAGTGCCGGATTCTGAGGAGATGTTTTTAAGATGTAAATTTATATTATCGCCCCTGTATATTCTATTTCTATTGAATTCAATCATACCCGTATTAATTGTGAATTCATCCACCTGATATTTAAAAGTGGGTTTTCTTTTTAAAAAATGCATAAGTTTGTCTGAAATATTAAATTTGCCATTCTTATCTCTTTCTACTGATAGTTCAGGTGAATAAACAATTATATTCTTGAAATAGAATCTACCTCTGGAAAGCTCACTGTACTTTATTTTTAAATAAATCTTCTTTATCTTAAGAAGCTCTCCTGAAACAAAACCTTTCGGATTTTTAATAGTGATGTTATAAAGGTTTATACCTGATGAAGGACTTAATGGATTGAATGATAGATCTCCGATTTCAACCTTCTGTCCGATAAACGAGGTTGACTTATCAGATATTTTCGCAACTAATGTCTTTTTTAAGTCAAGATAGTAAAAATAAGCGAGGGCAATAAGAACAATTAAAATCGTTATTAATATAGCAGAGGTTATTTTAAAGATTCGCTTGATATCCAATACCCGGTTTAATAAAATTCTTTCAGAGCAGTCTCTAATCTTGATTGGTCAAAGGATTGTCTCACCAGGGGATTATCCTTAATTACAGGGATTCTTTCCTCTAAAATAGGACGATGGTTTTTATAGATTATACCGGTGGGAATACGTTCTCCCCATTCAAGTGCCTTTTTAAATGCCTCAATCCTGTCTTCAGGGTTGTATTCAGGTTCTACGTGATAGACCCTTTGTTTATACCATTCATAAGTGTTGATTTTATTGAATGTCACGCATGGCTGGAGTATATCAAGCAGTGAAAAGCCTTTATGGAGAATAGATGCCTTCATAAGCTCTTTTAAATGTCCCATATCACCTGCAAAACCTCTGGCAACAAAGCTGCAATCGATGGCTATTGCCAGAGCTATGGGATTTAGCTGCTCTGAAAAAACCCCAAAGGGCTGATTTTTCGTAACCATTCCTTCCAGACTTGTGGGAGAAGCCTGACCCTTTGTGAGTCCATACACCTGGTTGTCATGTACAAAGAGTTTCACATTGATATTCCTTCTCATTGCATGAATCAGGTGGTTACCGCCTTCACCGTAACAGTCTCCGTCTCCTGCAACGGCGATTACAAGCATCTCATGATTGGAAAGCCTTATTCCTGTTGCAACCGGAAGGGTCCTTCCATGAAGGCCATTGAAGGTATTGCACTTCAGATAGTGGGGGAGTTTGCCTGCCTGACCTATTCCAGATACGACTGTGAATTGATGGGGCTCTATGCCGAGTTCAACCATGGTATCTTTAAATGCCTTAAGGATTCCGAAATTCCCGCATCCAGGACACCATGCCGGCGTCTGCCCCTTATAATCTTCCAATGTGGACATCTAATTCTCGTGATAACCCCTCTAATGTAAAAGGCCTTCCATCAAATTTATTAATCCTATATTTAAATTCGAATCCTGTCTCTGCTCGCATAAGGCGTGCAAACTGTCCTGAAGCATTATTTTCTATGCATATCGTTAGTTTTGCTTTGTTCAAGAGGGTTAAATAATCAAATTCCACCCTCCCCTTTGCCCCCTCCCCTTGAGGGAGGGGGGTGGGGGAGGGGTTCTTTTCTGTTAATGGGAATGGATAGATTTCACTGAAGTGCAACATGGCAATGTTTTTGCTTTTTGACAATACATCAACCGCCTCTTTCACCACCCCAAATGTAGAGCCCCATCCGACAATTAATATCTCTGGTTGACTGCTGCCGTAGAGGGATGGCGGCTCTATCTCCTGCTTGATGAGTGGCAATTTTTTTAACAGCCTCTTTTGCACCATCTTTATTCTTGTTTCAGCATCTTCTATTATATGGCCTTCTTCATTGTGTTCATCACTGTCTGTTACAACTAAGTATTTTGAATCTCCAGGGACACCTAAAGGTGATATACCTGTATCTGTAAAGGCATGTCTCTTATATCCTCCGAGGTTCTTAAATTCATCTCCTCTGATTCTATAATCGTTAAATTTAATCTTGCTTAAATCAAATTCTTCAAATGTCCATCCGGAATCAGCAAGGTATTGGTCAAAGATCACAATGGCAGGTACCTGGTATTTCTCTGCCATATCAAATGCCTTATTTGTAAGATAAAATGCCTGCTCTGGCGTGCCTGGTGCAAAGATAACCCTTGGGAATTCTCCGTGAGCAGTATGTGTGGCAAATAATAAATCAGCCTGTTCTGTCCTCGTTGGCAGTCCAGTTGCAGGTGCCGGTCTTTGGCCAAGGGCAATAACAATGGGAGTCTCTGTCATTCCTGCTAATGACAGCCCTTCTACCATTAATGCAAATCCTCCTCCTGCGGTTCCTGTCATAGCCCTGACCCCTGCAAATGATGCACCTAATGCCATGTTTATGGCTGCAATCTCATCTTCTGCCTGTTCTACAACAATTCCGTAATCTTTTCCCTTACCCGCGAGATAATTCATTATCCCTGTGGAAGGTGTCATGGGGTAAGCTGAATAGAATTTGCATCCGGAGCTTATTGCCCCAAGTCCTATAGCATCAACTCCGCTTATGAGCATTTTGGGGTTAGATATCGGGGTAGCAGAAAAAGAACATTGAATACACTCCTTTATCGCATAATTGTGGCCAGCCATGGCAGCATTAATATTTCCTTTGACTATGTCTTCACCTTTCTTCTTAAATGTATTTTTTATAATTTCGAAGAGGATGTCTAACCTGATTTTCAGCATGCCTAATACCGCTCCGGTTGCAACTGTATTTGCCATTATTTTGTTTCCGCCATGTTCGATTGCTAAATTTACGAAAGGGATATCGAGGAAATTAGGAGTTTCATACTTTTTCTTTAATGAGGATGAGTCATATACTATCAGCCCATCTTTTGATAGTTCCTTTTCATGAAGAGATATGCTTTCTTTATCCAGAGCTACAATGATATCAATCCTGTCTCTTGATAACATTACAGGACTGTCTGAAAACCTTATCTGGAAAAAATTATGCCCGCCTCTTATGCGAGATTCATAATCCTGATGGGTAAAGACATGGAACCCCGCCCTTGAAAAGACCCTTGCAAGAGTATCACCTATTGTCTGGATGCCCTGTCCAGCCTCACCACCTATTTTTATTGTATAGTCCACAGAAATACATCTCCTTTAATTCTCCCTTTGGCAAGGGGGATAGAGAGTGGCATCCTATGCAAAACTTCTCCTCAAATCGTTCAA
>Ga0315282_10008434_pt1 | contig 16683 bp, 14 predicted proteins | sample YL17G07_20_MG_FD_203693 | JGI IMG/M metagenome (GOLD analysis project Ga0315282, IMG submission 203693) | Sediment microbial communities from Yellowstone Lake, YNP, Wyoming, USA - YL17G07_20 | ecosystem: Environmental > Aquatic > Freshwater > Lake > Sediment | place: USA: Wyoming | collected...
CGACCGGCAACTGGAGCAGGTCCAAGCGGGGCTTGCGCTCGCACGGGCGAACCTCGAGCTGGCGATCAACGGTCCTCAGCGGGAGGACATCGAGCAGGCCGAGGCGGTGGTGCGCCAGGCCCAGGTGCAGCTCGATGCCGCGCGCACCGACCTGCAACGGATGGAGCAACTCGCGCGCGACGGCACGGCGACGCAGAAGCAGCTTGACGATGCCCGCACGCGCACGCGCACCGCCGAAGCTGCACTCGCCATGACTGAGGCGACGCTCGCCAAGCTCCGCTCCGGCACGCGCCACGAACAGATTGCCGGCGCACGGGCGCAGGTGGCACAGGCGGAGGCGACCGTCGGCCTGGTTCGCCAGCGCATCCAGGACACCGTCGTCCGGTCGCCCCTCGGCGGCGTCGTCACCCATCGTCTTGCCGAACCGGGGGAGATGGCATCGCCGGGAAGTGCGCTCCTGAGCGTCGCCGCGCTCGATCGGGTGTGGTTGACGGTCTACCTGAGCACCGTCGAGGTCGGTACGATACGGCTCGGCGAACCGGTGGAGGTGTACATCGACGCGGAGCCGAACCGGGCGCGGCCGGGCCGGGTGACGTACATCTCCTCGACCGCCGAGTTCACGCCGAAGAACATTCAAACGAAAGACGACCGGGTGAAGCTCGTCTTCGCCGTGAAGATTGCCCTCGATAACCGCGACGGCACGTTCAAGCCGGGCCTGCCCGCCGATGCCGTGTTCAGCCCGACCGTGTCCGGTGAGGCTGCGCAACCATGAATCCGAACAACCGGAACGCCGTTCCCGCCATCGAAGCGAAGGGTCTTGTCCGCACGTTCGGCGCCACGCGGGCGGTTGATGGACTCCACCTCACCGTCGAGCGCGGTGAGATGCTCGGCCTTGTCGGACCTGACGGCGCGGGAAAGACGACGACGATCAGGATGCTCGCCGGCGTCTTGCGACCGACCGACGGGAGCGCGACGGTGCTCGGCTACGATCTCGTGAAGGAACGCGAACACGTCAAGCGGCGCATCGGCTATTTCTCGCAGCAGTTCAGCCTCTACGGCGACCTGAGCGTTGACGAGAACATCGAGTTCTTCGCCCAGATTCATGACGTGCGAGATTTCAAGGACCGGCGGGAAGAACTCCTCGGGTTCACTCGCTTGACGCCGTTCCGCACCCGGCTCACCGACCGTCTGAGCGGGGGCATGAAGCAGAAGCTCGCCCTTGCCTGCACGCTCATTCACAAGCCGGACCTCATCTTCCTCGACGAACCGACCACGGGCGTGGACCCGGTCTCGCGGCGCGACTTCTGGCTCATCCTCGCCGACCTGCTCCGACGGGGGATCACCATCGTCATGGCGACGCCCTACCTCGACGAGGCGGAGCGCTGTCACCGGGTGGCGCTCATACACGAGGGGCGACTCATGAGGGCTGACAGGCCGCACCGGATCATCGGCGAGCTTCACGGGACGATGCTCGAGATCACGTGCGACCGAACCCATGCGGCGTACAGCCGGCTCAAGAGCGAACCTTGCTGGACCGGGGCGCAGCTCTTCGGAGAGCGGATACACGTCCTGACGAAGGACGACGAATCGGAGCGCGAGGCGCTCAGGAAGGTCATCGAGTCGGTCGGGGCGATGCGCGTGGAGGTTCGCCCCATCGCACCGTCGCTCGAAGACGCCTTCATCGAACTCATCGCACACTCCGGGAGCGGCACCACCGTCGCTCCCAGTTCTTGCTCCTTAGGCAGATGAGGATTTCGCGCCATGCTTTCGAGACGGTTTCTCATCGCGCTTGCAGTCACCCTCGGTGGGTTGAACACCACCTCTTGGGCGACTGAGAAGCTGACGCTCACGCTCGAACGGGCGCGGGAGCTTGCCCGCCTGCAGAATCCCGCTGTTCGCGCGACGGTGCAGACGGTGGCTTCCGCGCTTGCACAGAAGGGCGAGGCACAGGCGGCGCGGCTGCCGACGCTCTCCCTTTCCGGGCGCTACGCCCGACTGAGCGACGTACCCCCGTCCTCGGTGACGGTTCCTCCCAACACTCCGGGGATGCCGCCCGGAGGCGTATCAATCCCCCTCGCGCCGACGATCCTCAACTCGTACAACGTCACCGCAACCATGAGCGCGCCGGTGTTCACAGGTTTCCGGCTTGAGAACCGCGTGAAGGTGACGGATCACCTCGCGCAGGCGGCGGCACAGGACCTCGGCGCGAAGGAAGCCGAGGTCCTCCTGACGATCGATCAGGCGTACTGGCAACTCTACAGCGCGCGCGCCGCCGCCCGGACGATTAGCGAGTCGGTGCGGCTCGTCGAGGCACACCTGGCCGACGTGCGCCGGATGCGCGCGGTCGGGCTGACCACCGACGACGACGTGTTGCAGGTGGAAGTCCGGCTTTCCCAGGCGCGGCTGCGGGAGATACAGTCCGAGCACTTGGCCCAGATGGCGCAGGCCGCGCTTGCAAATGCGCTTTCGCTGCCGCTCGAAATGGAAATCGCGCTTGCCGATTCGCCGACGGTGATTCCTCGCGCCGTGCCGTCGCAGGATTCTCTCGAACGGCTCGCGATGGGAAACCGGCCGGAGCTGCGCGCCCTCGACGAACGGCTGGCTGCGCTCGACCGGCAGGTGGCAATCGTCCGGGGAGGGCGGCTGCCGAACGTCATGGTTCAGGCGAACTACGAATACTCGAATCCCAACCAGCGCTACTTCCCCACGGAGGAAAAGTGGCACGGCACATGGAACGTCGGCGTCGGTCTCTCCTGGACGTTCTGGGATTGGGGCGTCGTGAGGAACCAGACGAACAGGGCGCGCGCCGACCTCGGGCAGACCGATGAGCTGGCGCGGCAACTGCGCGAAGGTGTGGCGCTTCAGGTTGTCCAGAGCCGTCTGGGGGTTGTCCAAGCGGCTCGCCGCATCGCCGTCGCTCAGGACGGCGTCCGGCAGGCACGGGAACACTATCGGAACATGAAGGTGAGGTTCGAGGTGGGAACAGCGTCGAACACCGAAGTGCTCGATGCCGAGGTTGCCCTCGAACGGGCGCAGCTCGATCTCATCCAGGCCCTCGCCGACCAGCAGATCTCGTGGGCGAAGCTCGATTACGCCGTCGGGACGAAAATCAGCGGGAGTACGGAGTGATGGTGCGTCCTGCCGATCGCCCTTCGGCAGATTCGTCGCAAACGAATCCGCAACCGAATTCGACGCTGTCGAATTCGCTGGCGATACGGGCGAAGGATCTCACCCGGCGGTTCGGCGACTTCGTGGCGGTGGATCACGTTTCCCTCGAGGTCGAAAAGGGCGAGATCTTCGGCTTCCTCGGTCCGAACGGAGCGGGGAAGTCCACGACGATCCGGATGCTCTGCGGCATCCTCAAACCGACCTCCGGCACGGCCGTGATCGGCGGGTTCGACGTCGCCGGACAGCCGGATGAGGTGAAAAAGCGCATCGGCTACATGTCGCAGCGGTTCTCGCTCTATCCGGACCTGACCGTCCGGGAAAACATCCGGTTCTACGGCGGCATCTACGGCCTTCCGCCGAAGAAGATCGAAGAGCGGGGTGCATGGGCAGTCGAGATGGCGGGGCTCAAGGGTCGGCAAGACCAGCTTACCGGGGAACTTGCCGGTGGTTGGAGGCAGCGGCTTGCGCTCGGCTGCGCCATCCTCCACGAGCCACCGATGCTCTTCCTCGACGAGCCGACCTCTGGGGTGGACCCAATCTCGCGCAGGCAGTTCTGGAACCTCATCTACAGCTTCGCCGAGGCCGGGACGACGGTGTTCGTCACCACGCACTTCCTTGACGAGGCGGAGCACTGCAACCGTCTCGTGCTCATCTACAAGGGCCGGGTTATCGCTCTTGGCAGCCCGGAGGAACTCAGGGACACGGCGGTGGACGGGACGATTCTCTCCGTCGTGTGCGACGGCTGCGACCGGGCGACCGAAGTGCTCAAGCGTACGTCGTGGGCGCGACAGGTGGCACTCTTCGGCACGGCGGTCCACGCGCTCGTGAACGACCCAGAGGAAGGGGCTCGGCTGGCCCGCGCCGAACTTGAGGCGGCGGGGCTGACGGTGACGCGGGTCGAGCCCGTCCCACCGACGCTCGAGGACGTGTTCATCAGCCTCATCGAGAAGGCCGACACAGAGGTGGCGACGTGATGTTCCGCAAGCTCTGCCGCATCTGGGGCGTCATGCTCAAGGAGTTCCGCCAGATACGGCGCGATAGGCGAAGCCTCGGCCTCGTGCTCTTCGTCCCGGCGTTCATGCTCATCCTGTTCGGCTATGCGATCACGTTCGACGTGAAGCACGTGCAGGTGGTCGTTCTGGACCGAGACAAGAGCGCCCCGAGCCGGAAGTTCACCGCCGGGTTCTTCCAGTCGGAGTACTTCGATCTCGCCGGGACCGTCGAGCGGGAGGAAGAGGCGGACTGGTGGCTTAACACCGGCAGGGCGCGGGCGGTGCTCATCATCCCGCCGGACTTCGGCAAGCACATCCTGTCCCACGAGAAGGTTGCGGTTCAGGTCCTGGTGGACGGAGGAAATGCCAACTCGGCGAACGTCACCATGGGTTACCTCAACGCCAAGATTCGGGAATACAACCTTGCGCTCGCCCGTGAGGCGACGAGGAAGCAGGGCATTCGTCTTCCGGCGATTCCGATCACCGTCGAGCCGCGGGTTTGGTACAACCCCCAGCTTGAAAGCTCGCAGTTCCTCGTGCCGGGACTCATTGGTCTCCTCCTCATGCTTGTTGGAACGGTTCTGACGGCGGTTTCCGTCGTGCGCGAGAAGGAACGGGGAACGATGGAGCAGATCATCGTCAGTCCGGTGACATCGGGTGAATTCATCATCGGAAAGACGTTGCCCTATCTGCTCGTATCGATTGTCACCGGTACGCTGATCATCGTCTCGGCGATGGTCCTGTTCGACCTGCCGCTGCGAGGGAGCCTCATCTGGCTCTTCCTCACAACCGTCGTGTTCCTCCTCGGCGCGCTCGCACTGGGACTGTGGGTTTCCACCATCGCCGATACGCAGCAGGTCGCCTTTCAGGTGGCCACCCTCATCGTGATGCTGCCGACGGTCCTGCTTTCCGGGCTCATCTTCCCGATCGCCAGTATGCCGAAGGTGCTCCAGTGGCTCACGTACATCGTCCCGCCGCGCCACTACATCGTGATCACGCGAAGCATCATCTTGAAAGGAACCGGCGCGGCGGCCTGGACGGCGGAACTGATCCTCATCGGGGCGTTTGCTCTGTTCATGCTCGCAGTCTCCACGGTGCGTGTGGCAAGGCAGCGGAGGATGGCATGAGACGCATTCGGGAGATCATGCGGAAGGAATTCCTCCAGTTGCGGCGCGACCCCCGGCTCTTGCCGATTCTGTTCCTCGCACCGGTGATCCAGCTCGTCCTCCTCGGATATGCGGCGACGACCGACCTGAAGGACGTGCCGGTGGTCGTCTGCGACCTCGACAAGTCTTCGGAAAGCCGGGACCTCGTCAGCGCTTTCAGCGCGAGCCGGGATTTCCTGCCACGGTACTACGTGGAAAGCTCCGCGGAGATCGACCCGTATCTCGACAATAACCTTGCCGACCTCGGCATCGTCATCCCGGTGAGTTTCGCCCGGCAGGTGAATGACGGCGAAGGCACATCGGTGCAGGTGCTCGTCGATGGCTCGAAGACCAACGCGACGATTGCTCTCAGCCAGCTATCGAGCGCGATTGGACAGTACGCGCAGGGGCTGATCGTCGAACAGATGGTGCGGACGGGCAGGCAGTTCGCCCGCTCTGAAGTTGTCGCTCAGACGCGGGTGTGGTACAACCCGGACCTGACAAGCCGGAACTTCATGGTCCCGGCGGTGCTTGCGCTCATCCTCATGGTCATTACCACCATCGTCACCTCGATGGCCATCGTCCGGGAGAAGGAAAGCGGCACTATCGAGCAGATCATCGTCACGCCGATCCGGCCATGGGAACTCATCACCGGCAAGCTCGTGCCCTTCGCCATCGTCGGTTTCATCGAGGTGTTCCTCGTGTTGTCAGTTGCGGTGTTCTGGTTCGAGGTGCCGCTCAGGGGCAACGTGATCCTGCTCCTTTCGCTCTGCGTGCTGTTCCTCCTGAACACGCAGGGGATTGGTCTGTTCGTCTCGACCGTTTCCCACACCCAGCAGCAGGCGATGATGACAGCGATCTTCTTCATCATGATGCCGATGATTATGCTCTCAGGGTTTGTCTTCCCCATCGAGAACATGCCGCAGATCGTTCAGTACATCACGTACCTCATGCCACTGCGCTATTTCCTCGTCATCGTGCGGGGCATTTTCCTCAAGGGCGTCGGCCTTGACATCCTCTGGCCGCAGGTGGTCTCCCTCGGCGTCTTCGGCGTGGCGATCCTCGGCCTTGCAGTGACGAGATTTCAGAAACGGGTAGGGTGACGAGCTGTCGGCCCAGGGAGATTGGGAACGCGAGAAGCGTAAAAGAACATCGGGGGGCCGGTTGGTCCGGTGTGTGACACGGAGGAGCCAATGTTTGAGACGGTCCGCTACAAGAGCACCAACGGCGTGCGAGCGATCCGGCGGTGGTTCGTTCCTTTCGTCAACTCCCGCATCCACCATGACGAGTTCCGTCCGCTGCTCTGCTACCTGTTCACCGAGTGGAAGTGCAACATTGATTGCCACTATTGCTTTCAGTTCAACAACGATCTGCCCGGCATGACGCTCGAGACGGCGAAGTCGTCCATTGACTGGCTGAAGTCGGTAGGGTGCAGAGTTGTTGCCCTCATGGGCGGCGAGCCGCTCGTGCGGAAGGACTTCATCCTCGAGGTGGTTCGCTACGGCGGCGAGCAGGGCTTCTTCATGTACCTGCCGACGAACGGCTACCTCATGGATAAGCAGTTCGTTGACGAGATCGGTCGCGCCGGAGTGGCCGCGATCAACCTCGCGGTGGATTGCGTCGCGCCGCGCAAGGGGCTTCCGAAGGCGCTGCTCGCGGTCGAACCTCAGTTCCGCTACGCCGTCGAGCAGCAGAAGAAGTACGGGTACCTCATCTTCTTCAACATCAACATCTGCCGGACGAACATCAAAGACGTCAAGATGCTCACCGAGATCGCCCATCAGAACAACATCGGCACCGACTACCACCTGAACGAGCAGCCGCACGGCTTCGTCAGCCTCGATCATTACCAGCACCGGGAGAACCATCTCTGGATCACCCCGGAGGTATACGACGAAGTGGACGAACTGCTCGACTGGCTCATCGAGCGGCAGCGTCAGGGCTGGACCATGGTCAACTCGATCAGACACCTGGAGGCGTTCAAGCGGCGGATGCGAGGCGATCTGGAGCCGTGGGAGTGTCGGGCCGGTCACAACGGCGCGCTCATCCGCCCGGACGGCTCGCTTTCCCCGTGCTTCGATATGATCACGTACGACCACGACTGGGGCCGCATCTGGGAGCCTCGCTTCGACGAAGAGGAGTTGCGGGCGCTCAAGGAGAAATGCCGGCCGCTGTGCTCTTCGACATGCTTCTACACGATGGCGTCGTACTACAACTTCCGCACCATCGGCGAATGGATTCTCAAGCACACCGGGATGGGATGAATCCGTCGGCGGAATAGACCGCTCTCTCTCACGGATTTCGTGCGCCGGAAGCGTCAGACGGCCGTCAGCACGATCTTCTCGATGTCCGGCGACAGGTAGCCCCACTTGAGTTCGTGCGGGGTGAGCGTCAGGCGCGATTTCCCCTTCGGGATGCGGACCGTACCCATCTGCACCTCCTCCACCGCGTCGAGGCTCCCCGTGTTCGGCGCCACCGCCGTCACCTCCTGCCCGCCGAGTGCCACCTTGAGGACCGCCCCCGCGTGGGTTTCCGGCGCGCCGAGGAAGACCGACACGGCGTACCTGCCCGGCTTTGCACAGGTCAGGCCCCAATGTGCCGCATGCTCGGGGACCATCCAGCCCGTGATAAACGACCTGCCCGACGGTTCGTTCCGGCGGATGCGCAGACGAGCTCCCTTCACCCCGAATCCCTCGAACTCAGCGTCCTCCGGGCGGAGGGCTGTCGCACCTTCCCTGCTCACCGAGATGGTTGGTCTCTCCACCACCTGCCTCGGCGAGGGCGTGAGCAGCTTCGGGATGGAAACGAGGGTGATCTCCACGACGTTCACCGACGGATCCGGAGGTAGGAGTGGCAGGCCGCGAAGTTCCACCCCGCCGTTCGTCCCGACGACCGAAAGCTGGGAGCCGTCGCCCATGAGCCGGGCTTCCCCGATGTCCTCCGGCGCAACCTCCGGCAGCGAAAGGCGGTTCGTCTTGGGCCAGTCGAGGAGGTGAACGTAGAGTCGGTCGGCGGTGCGGGTCGCACGGAGGCTCGGATCGGCAATCCTCGGCCCGGCCTCGGTTCCGTAGATGCTCGCGCCATGCCGCCGGAGCCACTCGCCAACGAGTCGCATCGCAAGCCCCTGGTCGTCGGGGACCGTGCCGTCCGGTTTCGGTCCGACGTTCAGCAGGTAATTTCCCCCCGCGCTCGCCATCCTGACGAGGCTCTTGATGAGATAGGGGACCGAGTGCGTGGCGGTGTCGCCCTGATACCCCCACGAGGTCGGGCTGATGGACTCGCACGCCTCGAACAGGTAGCCCGTCAGGTCCTCGGGCAGCGAACGCTCCGGGGTGAAGAAGTCACCCCACCGTGCGCGGTCGTTCACGACGGCGTGTGGCTGGTAGTGCTTGATCATCTCGTAGACGCGCCTGCCCTGCCACATCTGTTCCGTCTTGTGGGACCCGTCAAACCAGATGCCGTCGATCTTCCCGTACTTCGTGCACAACTCCCTGACCTGTCCCTGATAGTACTCGACGTACTTCGGCCAGTCGGGCCTGTCGGTTGATGGCGGGTTCGGCAGGTCTTTGAACGCACCCGGCCAGTGGACGTAGTTTGGGTGATGCCAATCCGGCTGCGAGTAGTAGAAGATGATCCGGACGCCTTGCCTTCGGCAGGCATCTGCAAGTTCGCCGATCAGATCGCGCTTGAACGGACTGTTCGTGATCTTGAAGTCGGTGAGCTCGGAATCGAACAGGCAGAAGCCGTCGTGGTGCTTGGCGGTCACGGTGATGTACCGCGCTCCGGCGTCTTTCGCAAGCGAGACCCACTGGTCCGCGTCGAACCGCTCGGGATTGAAGCGGTCCAAGAGCTTCTCGTACTCGTCGCGGGGGATGTTCTCGTGGTACATCACCCACTCGCCCCGTCCGAGGAGCGCGTAGAGGCCGAAGTGGACGAACATCCCGAAGCGAGATTCGTGGAACCAGCGCAGTTCGTCGGGTATTCCCGCTCGGACAATCATGAGAAAAACACCCCTCCGCGTCGCTGCCTGGAGCATCGTATGCGCGGCGGCTGGCGCACCCCGGACTGTGCAACCGCTTTGGCGTCGGACCAATCCGGCGCGCAGATGCTCGTTCCGGGACGCCCCTCTCCGGATGGGCGTTGAGATCAGTATTACGACACCTCGCGCGAGGCCCGAATTCGCTATTATTCGAGTGACGTTTCCCCGTGATGTATGATCCGTCGGTTGGGCGGTAGGATACGCTGACACGCCAACGGTGAGGACCTCCCATCTTAACCATTCCCACTACGTGAATACGCGGCCCAACAAGCGACGGCTGAGCTTTGCTGTGTTAGATGCTAAAGAAGAAGCCTAGCGATACAGCCGACGTTCCCTGCAACGCCAGCGAACAACGTCGAGGTTTGGCAGTGCTCCGCCATGGACATCACCCCTGAACCTGGAGGAAGGTCATGGCTAAGAAAGTGCTGGTGGTCTATCACTCGCAAGGAGGTAATACGGCGGCGGCGGCTCAGGCTGTAGCCGAAGGCATCGGGTCGGTTCAAGGCGTCGAGGCAATAGTGAAAACGGCATCTGAGGCGGATGCTGATGATCTGATGTCGTGCGACGCCGTCTGTTTTGGTACGCCCGATTACTTCAGTTACATGGCGGGGATGCTGAAGGACTTCTTCGACAGGACATTCTACCCGACGCAGGGACAGGTTGATGACAAGGCATGTGCTGTGTTTGTGACCCATGGAGGCGGGGGCAAGGCGTCGGAGAGCGTGGAGAAGATATGCCGGTCTTTCAGGTTTAAGCAGGTTGCGCAAACCGTCCTGGTGAAAGGGAAACCGGATGAGGCCGCCGAAGTCAGGTTGCGTGAGCTTGGGGCCGCCCTCGCCAAGACGGTTCTGTAACGTGGGCTTAAGGCTATACTTAAGACTCGAACTAATCCATCGCCTCACCTGACCGGTGTTCGCCTGTCGCTGGACACCGGCGTGGTCCCGCACCGGGGTATTCCCGGCGAACAGAGAAGTTGCCCCCCAGGGATTCGAACCCCGATACCATGATCCAGAGTCATGTGTCTTGCCATTAGACGAGGGGGCAAGAAAACTAAGAGTACCCATCGCCGCGAGGAGAATCAACCTCCTGATGGATCAGGGTCGGCCATTTTCCCACTCCCGGCGATGGGACCCGCCAAGGAGCCGTGCACCACGTAGCCGAAGGCCCTTTCCGAAGCCATTGCCGAAGGCAGGGCGTGCTATCTCGATCCGGCACGGGCGGTACAAGCGGACGTCTCAGTGTGGGTGGCGCGGTATCGCGGGAAGGTGTGAAGGGGTGAAAAGGGTGCTGCTCTGTTGGAGTGGAGGCAAGGACAGCGCCATGGCCCTCCACGAGCTTCGGACGGGCGGCGAACACGAGGTCGTGGCGTTGCTCACGACGATCACGGAGGACTACGACCGGATCAGCATGCACGGCATCCGGCGCGCGCTCGTCGAAGAGCAGGCGTTGCGAATCGGCCTGCCGCTCGAGACGGTGTACATCACGAAGGACGCCTCGAACGAGGACTACGAGGCGCGTATGCGGGAGATGCTGACGCGATACAGAGAAGAGGGTATCTCGCTCGTGGCCTTTGGCGACATCTTCCTCGAAGAGGTGCGGAAATACCGGGAGGACAACCTCGCAAAGGTCGCCATGAAGGGGCTGTTCCCGCTCTGGAAGCGCGATACGGCGGTGCTGGCGCGCGCTTTCATCATGGCGGGCTTCAAAGCGATCATCACGTGTGTGGACACCCATCAACTTGACGGGAGCTTCGCGGGACGAAGCTTCGACGAGTCGTTTCTCGCCGAGCTTCCTCCCTCTGTTGACCCGTGCGGCGAGAATGGGGAATTTCATTCGTTCGTCTACGACGGGCCGATCTTCCCGAAGCCGATCGCCTGTACGGTGGGCGAAGTGGTGCTCCGGAACGAACGCTTCTCCTACTGCGACGTACTTCCCGTCTCCGGTGAGCGCGTGTCCGTGTGATCGGCCCGCATGAGCTGACCGGACCGGGTGCGCGGTCCTCTGCGTTCGTTGGTCGGTATGCCCTCTCGTCTTGAGGAGCATGCAAGGAGACACGATAATCATCACCGCCGTTGACGCATTCCCGCTCGCGATGCCCCGGATCACCGACGCGGCTGACGGGACGCAGGACACCTTCCTCGTCCGCATCCGGACGAACACCGGGGTGACGGGTTGGGGCGAGTCGGATGCGTCGCCCCTCGTAAGCCTCGCCGCCTACTACTGCCCCATGTCGCACGGCAACATCATCAACATCCGGGAATCCCTCCTCGGTGAACGGCTCGAATCTCCCGACGACATCCGGTGTCTCCACGCGAAGGTGCGCAGGCAGGGGCTCGATATCGAGCAGATCGACCACGCCTACTCCGCCGCCGATATCGCGCTCTGGGACGCCCTCGGCAAGCAGCTCGGCGAACCGGTCTATCGGCTCCTCGGCAACGCCGTCGCCTATCCGAAGCTGCCGTACGCATCGGTGCTCTTTGGCGACACGCCCGATGAGACGAAGCGGATCGCCGAGGAGTTGTCTCTCCAGGGATATCGCGCCGCGAAGTTCGGCTGGGGACCGATGGGGAAGTTCGGCGCGGACTTCGACCGGGACCTCGTCGCCGCTGCGCGGAAGGGGATGGGGCCAGCCGGGGAAGTGATGGTCGATGCGGGGGTCGCGTGGGGGACCGACTACGAGACGGCGTACGAACGAGCCTGCGCGTTTGCCGAGTTCGAACCGACGTGGCTTGAAGAGCCGCTCGCGCCCGACGCCATTGATGCGTACGCCGAGCTCACGAAACGCAAGCCGCCGGTCCCTATCGCCGCCGGTGAAGGCGGAAACCGATTTCGCACCGCACAGGACATCCTCGAGAACGGCGGCGTGAACTTCATCCAGATCGACGTGGGACGGATCGGTGGGATCACCCCGGCGAGGGACGTGGTGGCACTAGCGAAAGACCGGGGTGCGGTTTACGTCAACCACACGTTCAAGTCGCATCTCTCCCTCGCCGCGTCGTTCCACGTATTCGCCGGAGAGGCAGACTTCCGCTACCTCGAATATCCGGCTGCGGCCTCGGACCTTGCTCGAAGGCTCGTCTCGAACCCGCTCGTGCCCGGTGCAGGCGGTCTCGTTCGGCTGCACGGCGGGCCGGGTCTCGGTGTTGACGTGGATCTCGGCGTGGTCCGTCAGTACCTCCAACCGACGAAGATCGTCATGGCTGGCAAGACGCTCGTGGACGTACGTGTCGAGGACACAGAGTAGGATTCGCACGCCAAGGCTGCTTCGGGGACGCACGTGGGCATCCTCACCGGAAAATGCGCCGTCGTCATGGGAGCCGGGACCGGCATCGGGCGCGCCATCGCCGTGCGGTTCGTAGCGGAGGGTGCGTCGGTGGCGCCGCTTGGACGGCGGAAGGAAAAGCTCGACGAGACCCTGGTGCTCCTTGAGGAGCGTGATCACCTCGTCATCCCGACCGATGTGAGTGACGAGGGGCAGGTCGCCCGTGCGCGGAACGTCATTGAGAAGGCGTGGGGGCGCGTTGACGTGCTCGTGAACAATGCGGGCGTCGGCCATCCGGCCGATCCGATCGCCGCGCCGCTCGACGAATGGATGATTCCGATCAACGTGAACTTCATGGGTGCGGTCCACTGCTGCCGCGCGTTCGTGCCGATGATGCCGGACGGCGGCCGCATCATCAATATCACGAGCATCCACCGCGAACGCGTCGAGAGGGGCGGCTCGTCGTACGCGGCGGCGAAGGGTGCGCTCACCCAGTACACCCGCGCACTGGCCCTCGAACTTGCCCCTCGGAATATCATGGTGAATGCCATCGCGCCGGGGTTCGTCGACATGCCGATGTCCGTTCAGTCCGACGGTGTGAGCGAACTGGACACCGAGTGGTTCCGTATCAACTACATTGACGGACACCACCTGCCGCTCCGACGCGCCGGGAAGCCGGAAGAGATCGCCGGTGTCGCCCTGTTCCTCGCCGGTCCCGACGTGACGTACCTCACCGGCCAGACGATCACCGTTGACGGCGGGCTGACGATGACGTTCTGAATCCTATAACCACGACGAATCGTGTGCGAACCATCTCTCGTGGTCGGAGCCATCGGTAGGGAATCGGTCAGCCACCTACAGGTACTTGAACACATCTTCCCCAAGTCTGGAGGATGACGGGGAACGGCACGTGGCAGCGAAATGGCTCATTCTCGATGCAATGGGCGTCATCTTCGAGACGGGGGACGATGTGAACGATCTCCTCGTACCATTCATCCAGGGTAAGAACGGCGCCATTCGACGGGAGACCATTCACGAGCTTTACCGAAGGGCGAGCCTCGGCGAGATCTCGTCGGCAAGCTTCTGGGGTTCGTTAGGTCTCGGCGGCGCGTATCCGGAGATCGAAACGGAGTACCTCGACACATGTCTCACATTGGACCCCAATTTCATGGCTGTAGCGAATGAGTTGGTGAAGACACGTTCTCTGGCACTGCTCTCGAATGATGTGAGCGAATGGTCCGACTACCTGCGTGCTAAGTATGGCTTGAACAGGATATTCAGCGTCACGGTTGTCAGTGGCGACGTGGGATTGCGGAAACCCGACCGAAGGATTTACAGCCTTCTCCTGGAGAGGATGGACTCGAATCCTCGAGACTGCACGTTCCTGGACGACAGGGCAAGAAACCTTCGTACGGCATGCGAAATGGGTATGAGGACAATCAGATTTGCACGAGAAGAGTCGGACGAGTGTTTCTTGGCCGATGTTGAGATTCGCGGTCTTCCAGAACTATCGGGAGCATTAGCCCGGCTTCACTGACGGGCCTTCAGAACCCTAAGCTTGAGCATCACAGAGGCATTGCATGAGGGCAGCATAATGGCTGAAGCGAAACTGAAAGGCGTTTTCACGCCAAACCTCGTACCCCTTGACCGGTCGGGGAACATCAACGAATCGGAACTGCGGCGGTATATCAACTGGCTCATCGAGAAGGGGGTGAGCGGCCTCTACCCGAACGGCAGCACGGGTGAGTTCACCCGCTTCAGCCCGGAGGAGCGGCGGCGGATCATCGAAATCGTCGCCAGTGAGACGCGGGGCCGCGTGCCGATCCTCGCCGGTGCGGCGGAGGCGAACATCCGGGACACGCTCGCCGCATGCGCGGCATACGCTGATCTCGGCTGCGCGGCGGCTGCCATCTGCGCGCCGTACTACTTCAAGCTCTCGCAGGAGAGCGTCTGGGAGTACTTCGTCGAACTGGCGCGGAGGTCGCCCCTCGACATCGTGCTCTACAACATTCCCCAGTTCGCCAACGAGATCGGCGTCGAGACCGCCGTCCGGCTCGCAGACCACCCGCGTATCGTTGGCACGAAGGACTCCAGCCGCGATTTCCCCCGGTTCCTCAACCTCATGAACCGCATCAAGCCGATTCGCCCGGACTTCAGCTTCCTCATCGGCACCGAAGAGCTCATCGTGTGCGCGCTCCTCATGGGAGCAGACGGCGGGACCGTCGCCACGAGCGGGATCGTCCCGGAAGTGGTTATGAAGATGTACCGCGAGACCCTTGCCGGGAACCTCGACGAGGCGCGACGCATCCAGTTCAAGCTCCTCGAACTCGTCAACGTCATGCTGTTCGGCGCGGGGTTCCCCGAAGGCTTCCGCGCGGCGGCGGGCCTACGGGGGTTCGTCATGGGCGACTCGCGCCAGCCGCTCTCGCCGAAGGAGAAGTGCGACCTGAGCGCCGTTCGGCAGACCATCCACTGCATCCTGAGCGAGCACGGCTTCGTTGCGGATGCTCCCGGGGCTTCGGCGTGCGGACCGCCCCACGAGTCGGAAGGCGGCGGGGCATCGGAGGAACAGATCGCCCAGATCGTCGCCGAGGTGCTCCGCCGGATGAAGCAGAGCAGCTAGCGCGGCGGATGATCCATGCAGCCAGTTCGTCCCGCGGTGGGAATCGTCGAGGTGATGGGCCTGCCGCCGGCGGTGGTCGTCGCCGACGCGATGGTGAAGGCGGCAGATGTCCGGCTCATCTCCCTTGAGGTCAACACCCTCGGTGCGATGACGATCAAGGTCGAAGGTGAGACCGGCGCGGTCCGGGCGGCATTCGATGTGGGAGTGGCGCTCGCCGAGAAGCTCGAGTGCAAGGTCGGCGCGTCGTTCGTCCCGAACTACTCCGAGGGCGCACGCGGGTTCATGATCGACCGTCGCCCTTCGATCAGCAGACTTCTCAGTTCGCGGAACCAACTCATCCCGGCAGACTCGCTACGCTCGTCTGCTGACGCGCTCGGGTTCATCGAGACGCGAGGCTATCTTGGCATCGTGACGGCGCTCGACGTGATGCTCAAGACCGCGGACGTTACGCTCGTGGCGAGGGAACGGATCGGCGCGCAGCGGGCGGCAGTGCTCGTCCGGGGCGACGTTGCCTCGGTTCGCGCCGCCGTGGATGCGGCGATGGAAGCGGTGAAGAAGGTGAGCACGCTCATGAGCGGCCACGTCATCCCTCGACCTGATCCGGTGATCATGGCGCTGTTCGCCGAAGCACCCAGGAGCGCCTGACCCCGCCCGAACGGAACTCACCCGTCGAGAGCGTTCTGGAGTCTTTCGGCGGAACCGTCGTTCTGCATATCTTCAAATGGGAATCCCTTGGCGTCTTACGCTACGCCCGTCTGCAAGGTAGAGTAAGGGGCGACATGCGCGCCGAATCTCTGACACGAGGGAAGAAGATGCTAGCGATCGTGGCATTTCTTCTCCTAGCTCCCCCCCAGCTCGTCGCAGGAAGTTGGCCTCTCGACGATAGCGCCCCGAGCCCTCTGCGCGAGGCAACTTCGGGGTGGTTTCCCCAAGCTACCGCGGACTTCAACAGCGATGGCCAGAAGGACGACCGGGACATTGCACTGCTTCGGTCTCGGCTTTCGGCCGGGCGTCCCGTAATCAGCTCTGCAAGGGGATTCATATCCAGCGAGTATATCTTTGACCCGTTCAGTCAACCTCGTCAGACGACTCACTACTATGGAAGCGGAGATGTCAACGGTGACGAAGTGGTAAATGGCGACGACTCTGCGCTACTGCAGCAGATGATCAACAAAACAATTAGCTACGACAATCGCATGAAAGATAGAGCGGATGTGAGCGCGGATAGCGTATTGACAATCCTAGATATAAACCAGCTCAATGACTACTTGGAGGGCCGTCGTAGTTGCTTGCCGGGGCACTGGAATCGCTTGAAGACACGACAGGAAAGGGTGGATTGGGTAAAGAAAATGCTTGCAATAGATAGAACGGATTTCCACCCGTACATACCCGGTGTGTGGGTCTGTACGGAATTCTCGCTGCAGCTCGAACTGAACTTCGCTGGTAATTACATA
>Ga0315282_10008435_pt1 | contig 16682 bp, 12 predicted proteins | sample YL17G07_20_MG_FD_203693 | JGI IMG/M metagenome (GOLD analysis project Ga0315282, IMG submission 203693) | Sediment microbial communities from Yellowstone Lake, YNP, Wyoming, USA - YL17G07_20 | ecosystem: Environmental > Aquatic > Freshwater > Lake > Sediment | place: USA: Wyoming | collected...
AAATGCTTAGGCCGACGGTGAACCGATGAAGTGCTCCAACTTTACCCAGGGAAGAGAACGCATAATCGATCTTATAGCGGTCCACGAGTATTCCCCCGCCAAAGGAGAAACCTGCCAGTCCTGCTGAAGTCCCGGACCCCAAATCGCGCCGCTGTTGGTTGTTGTATCCAAAGCGGAGCTTGAGCGCTTCGCTCGCTGTGAACTCTCCACCCACAGTGAAGGCTCTGAATCTTGTAAAGAAGGTTTCAGCCGATTCATTCAGCCTGTGAAAATCCACTGTTATGAGAAGTGGAAGATGTTCAAGGCGCTTCGACACACCTATCTTTAAATCTAACGGAAGATCCTCTCGAGTACTGATGTACTCGTTGATCTGACGGCCAACGTTCAGGAGGCTCGCCCCAATCGTGATCTGCTGTTCCTCGATGAGGTACATCCCCCCAATGTCGACTGCAATGGCCGCCGACCGGCTGCTCGCGATGGATGAGTAAATGAGCTTGAGGTTAACGCCATAGTGAACCACGTCATACAGAAGGTTGGAGTAGCCACCAAGAAGTGCAAATTCGTTCGCATGGAAAGTTCCGAGATTGTTTCCAACCTCATCTGTCTGTGCGAAACTCCCGTAGTTGATGTACGAGATGCCGACGCCGAACCAGCCCCAATCCCGGAATTGCTGGCCATATGCTGCATACCCTGAGTTGATGTCGAGGAGGTGTTTCAGGAACCCGAAGGACGCTTGGCTCGACGTGAGCGTCCCCAATCCTGCAGGGTTGTAGAAAATGACCGACGGGTCGCCTGTGATGGAAACAAAACTCCCAGCCATGGCGGCGGAGCGTGCTCCGTTATCGAGTCGGAGAAAAGAGTATGTGGTGTTGTTGTTTTGCGCCCGAGTGGTTGTGATTGGAAGAATAAGAATGACCCCGCTCACGACTGCAAGTACTCTTTTCTTCATCAGCATCAATGCGCTCCAAAGTTGTGTCTAATCTATGCAAAGAAGCGAAGAAATTCAAGGGAAAACCGTTTGCAAGTTATCGGCGAAGTTTGTATATTTGTTCCATTGAGAGGAGGAAGAAATGAAAGAAGGGATTCATCCTGTATACAAAAAAGCGATCGTAACGTGTGTTTGTGGAAATACTTTTGAGACGCGCTCAACTGCCGGGAACCTTCACGTCGAAATCTGCTCAAATTGCCATCCTTTTTTTACTGGTCGACAGAAGCTCGTTGACTCCGCTGGACGGGTTGAAAAGTTTGTGAAAAAGTATGCAAAGAAGGTGGAAGCCGCACCGGCAGAAGCCAAAGCGTAAGGCCTCTACGGCGGCTTTTCCTGACAGAAGCGGAATGTATCCCTCGAGTGCATTCCGTTCTTTATGACCTTCCTCCAACCAGCTCGAGAGCACGTGCTTCACAACAAACCTACAATAAATCTATCCCAGCGATAACTGAAATGAAAGGCTCAAAGGCGAAGGCTTTGCATCTCTGTATCTTCGAGGATAACTTCTATCGTAGACTGTTGCCGCTCGTTTATTTCCGTCCTGTCTACGACCTTCGCTGCGGTATTTTCAGATTGAGGGAGAAGATTCTTCGTGGATATCCAAAGGGTGCCGTCACACTTCACTGTCGCTGGTACCTTGCAGACGTGCTGCAGGAGCAGCATCTGGAGGCACAGGTAAACCGAATCGATGCGGAGAGTTGCCTCTTCATCAATGGCAGAGTTCTGGCAGGGGACAAGTTCTTCAAGAGGATCAAGGAGGCGGCCGCTGAGAATACAGTTCTCGTCCATGACGGCGCTGTCGTCGCAGCTTACCTCTCCGGGCCTCACCTTGATGCGCTTAAACTCAAACTTGAAGGTGTGCTGAGCATATCGGACTTTGGGGACCTGCCGAGGAAGGAAATCGGCGTGCAGATGATCCATTATCCATGGGACCTCGTTTACGAGAATGCTGAGCAAGTCAGTGCGGACTTCCAAGCATTAACTAGGGGGAAAAAGCGGAAGAGACTGGAAGGGAGAATATATCCCGGTGCGTATCTTGTGAACAGGAAGAATATTGTTCTGGAGCGAGACGCAGTAGTCAAGCCAGGTGCGGTTCTTGATGCAGAAGAAGGTCCGATTTATATCGGGAAGGGAGCAAAGATCTTTCCAAATGCGACGATCATCGGGCCAGCGTTTATTGGAGAGAACACGTTTATTAAGACGGGGGCAAAGATCTATGAAGGAACATCTATTGGTGAGTTCTCCAAGGTCGGCGGGGAAGTGGAAGGATCCATCATTCATGGATATTCGAACAAACAACACGACGGTTTCCTGGGTCATTCCTATCTCGGTATGTGGGTTAACCTTGGTGCGGACACGAACAATAGTGACCTGAAGAACAACTATAGCAACGTGGCCGTCGAGATTGATGGACAAAAAGTCGATTCTGGGTCGCTCTTCGCCGGCCTGTTTATGGGGGATCATTCGAAGAGCGGCATCAACAGCATGTTTAACACCGGGACTGTTGTCGGGGTCTGCTGCAACATTTTCGGCACCGGCTTCCCACCCAAATATGTTCCATCCTTTTCTTGGGGTGGTTCCAAGTCGCTTACGACATACGACCTCGAACGCTGCGCGAAAGTTGCAGAGAGGGTGATGGGCCGCCGAAAGAAAGTCTTGACCGCTGCTGAAAGAAAACTTATGGAACATGTCTTTGAGCTCACGAGAGAAGAACGGCAGAGCAGGGGACTGCCAGAATAGCGCTTGGACTTTGAAAGATAGGTGAGGTTTGACAGTGGAGACGATGCAGTCAGGTTTACTGTATGACGGTCCCCGCGGCACTGCGGTGAAGATCTTAAACCGCATCGAGCGAACGGATTCCTACCTGGAAAAGCTTCTCGACTCAGAATTGCGCTCGGGAGACCTGAATGACCTCGATAAAGGCCTGCTGACGGAGATTATTCACGGCGTTATGCGATGGAAGTTGAAGCTTGACTGGGTACTCACCGGATTTTTCCACGGCAATTTCACTAAGGCTGAGGCAAACGTCCGCAACTGCCTTCGCGTGGCTCTTTACCAGATTCTGTTCCTCGACCGCGTACCACATTTCGCTGCTGCAAATGAAGCGGTGGAATTTATCAAGCGGATACGCGGTGACAAGACGGGTGATCTCGTGAATGCAGTTCTCAGAAACATCCTCCGGAACCTCAACAATATTCACTATCCGAGCCCTGAGGAGGATCAGATAAAATATCTCTCCGTTGTGTACTCACACCCGCCTTGGATGGTGAAACGCTGGGTCTCACGCTACGGATTTACCGAGACCGAAAAACTTCTCATTGCCGACAACGAAAAGCCTGAACTCACACTCCGCGTGAACCGGCTGAAAACAGACGTTCAGTCGGTGTTGTCATATCTCGACCAGCATCAGGTGCCACATACAAAATCTCCGCACCTTGATTACTTTATCAAGGTTCAGCACCTTGCCGACATTTCGCAATCGGAGGCGTTCAGGCAAGGGCTTTTTACCGTCCAGGACGAGAGTGCAGGATTACCGTGTCTTCTGTTGTCCCCCCAACCGGGTGAGAGGATCATTGACTTATGTGCTGCCCCAGGAGGCAAGACGACATTTGTGGGGGAGATACTGAAGAATACGGGAGAGATTGTCGCCGTCGACAGATACGAAAGCAAGCTCCATTTCATCAAAGAAAGTTGTGACCGGCTTGGCATCCGCAACGTGAAAGCTGTGCTCGATGATGGAACCACATATCATGGAGAAATCGCCGACCGGGTACTTGTTGATGCGCCATGCACCGGACTCGGTGTTCTCTCGAAGAAGCCTGACATAAAATGGAAGCGTGATCCCGAGGACATTGCTGGGCTGACTGCGCTTCAACTTCAGCTTGTTGAGAATGCTGCTCTTCTCGTGAAACCCGGAGGTGTGATCGTGTACAGCACCTGTACAATCGAGCCTGAAGAGAACTTTGAGCTCGTGAAGAAATTCATGGACCTTCATCCGAACTTTGTCCTCGACGACCCAAGAAAATTTGTTCCCGCCGAACTCACTTCCAACGAAGGCTGCGTTAGCACTCTCCCCAGTCTGCACCACATGGATGGCTCTTTCGCGGTTCGCCTCATCCGGAACATCTGACGCCCCTGCTCGAGTATTGCATTTTCTTAATCCTTTTCATACTTTGGGCTCGCTTTTCAAGTACCTTTATGCTCCTAATAACAGGGCAGACAAATGAAGCGATCCGTTCTCGTCCCTCTCTTTCTCGTCTCTGGGATTGTCTTCTTCTATGTAGTGACATCTCAGAGGTGTGGGAACATAAGTAACCACAGCAGAGATGTTCTCACGGCTACGTTCTCCATCGCCGGATTCGACCCCCAGACGGGTGATCTTGGAGTCGCAGTGCAATCGAAATTCCCTGACGTTCGTGCTGTTGTCCCGTGGGCTGAGGCTGGAGTTGGCGCAGTGGCCACTCAAGCATTGTCGAATGCGAGCTATGGCCCAAGGGGACTTGCGCTGATGCGGAATGGTGCGACAGCCCAAGAAGCTCTAAAGATTCTCATCGAGAATGACTCTCTGCGGGACGAGCGACAGGCGGGAGTTGTCGACGCAAAGGGAAATTCCGCGACATGGACGGGTCGAGACACATTTGATTGGGCGGGAGGGAATGCGGGAGAAAACTGGGCTGGAAGAGGTGAAATTGTCGAAGGGAGATTCTTCACTGCCCAGGGAAATATCCTCGTTGGAAAAGAGACGATCGAGGCGATGGCAAAAGTGTTTCAGGAGACGAAAGGTTCACTCGCGGACAAACTGGTTGCAGCTCTTATTGCAGGCGGGAAGGCAGGCGGTGACCGACGCGGTGAGCAGTCCGCAGCGCTCCTGGTAGTTCGAAAAGGAGCGGGCTATCAAGGCGAACTCGATAATTTCATCGATATCAGTATCTATGACCATCCGCACCCTCTTCAGGAGATCGAGCGGTTGTACCAAATGCATAAGCTCTACTTCTTCAAGACCGATCCAAAGAACCTGGTGAAGATCGATGAAACCCTTTGCCGAGAACTTCAGCAGGTTATGAAGGACCGCGGTTTCTACAAAGGCGACATCACAGGAGTCCTTGATGAGGGAACAAAGAAGAATCTGCAGGACTTCATGTACTGGGAGAATTATGATGAACGCGTGCGAAATGATGACCAAATCGACAGAGAAGTGCTGCAAGATATCAGAAAGAATTATGAAGAATGGAAGAAGATGAAGAAATAGGGTCCATCCAGGAAAATCCCCAAGCGTAGAAGATCCTATGAGACTCATGAAAGCGGTGGTGAAAGGACGCCCGGAAGCTGGAAAAGAATGGCCGAAGGGCATGGAGTTCGTCGAGAAAGGAATCCCTGAAGTAAGAAACTCAAATGAGGTGAAGATAAGGGTAATCGCCGCGGGGATTTGCGGGACTGATGTCGGTATCTACAACGCGAAAGAGTCTCTTCGAGAGGAGATGTCTGGGTTACCCACCCCGAATGTTACCATCGGTCATGAGTTCTGCGGGAAGATAGTTGAGGCAGGGCCGAAGGCGAAGAGGCACCTTGCTGAACTCCTCATTGGGAAGGGCAAGAAGAGTAGTTCCGTCAAGAGATTTATAGGGCGGAGGAGCGCTCCTGAGATTGCCCGCGACAAGAAGATGCTGAGCTTCCTTGAGGAGAGATTCAACAGCACTGCAGAGATGCATATCGCGTGTGGAGTGTGTTGGCAGTGCCGTCACGGCGAGAAAAATGTTTGTCGCAGCGCGATCATCAAGGGTATCCAGCAAGACGGTGGTTTTGCAGAATTCCTCGTCGTGCCAGCAGAGAACGTTGTTCTCTTCGAAAATGGCGAGATCCCCGTTGAGGTCATAGCCTTCATGGACGCGATCGGAAATGCGACTCACACTGTGCAGTCTGTTTCCATCAAAGGGAAAAGTGTTGCGGTTCTGGGCTGTGGTGTTCAGGGTCTCATGGCGATCGCTGTCGCAAAGTACTCAGGTGCGTCAAAGATATTTGCCACAGACGCGTCTCACGGGGAATTCAGTCACGAAAAACTGGTTACGAAGCGGTTCAGGCTCGCAAAGCTCTACGGAGCGAATTACACCTTTGATGTAAATATAGACCGTGAAAAAGAAGCTTTCTACAAGACTGTGATGGAACAGACTGGAAACACAGGCGTTGATGTCGTGCTCGAGATGTCGGGAAACTATCGGGCATACGAAGATGCCTTCAAGGTCGTCAGAATGGGTGGGACGATCTCGCTTCTTGGCTTGCCCGGCGGTCAGATGGCTGTCGATTTCTCAAAAGATATCATCTTCCGCGGAATTACGATTCACGGGATCATTGGACGGAGAGTCTTTGAGACATGGGATCTCATGACGGAGATTCTCAAGAAGGGCCTTGCAAGGAAATTCATTGAAACGGGATTTGTCTCACATGACTTGCCTCTCGAGGAATTTGAAAAAGGATTCAGTGCGATCATGAACGGCGACGCACTGAAAGTTATTCTCAGGCCATAAACACCTCGCCACATTTTTTCCGCAATGGAGTACATTCAACGATGAAGATTCAAGAGATACTTTCAGCAGAGGTCAAACGTCTCGAGGACAACAAGACCTACAAGTACGAGACTCCACTCGAAAGCGCTCAGGCCGGGGTGGTGAAGGTCCGCGGCAAGGATGTTGTCATGCTTGCCTCAAATAACTATCTTGGCTTATCGAACCACCCTGCGGTAAAGAAAGCGGCAGTCGAAGCGACGAAGAAATACGGCTATGGGCTTGCTTCCGTCCGATTCATTTGTGGGACGCAGACGATTCACCTGGAGCTGGAGAGGAAGATCTCAAGATTCCTTGGCACTGAAGACACCATCCTCTTCTCCTCATGCTTCTCAGCCAACGAAGGATTCTTTGCATCTCTCACAAACGAAAAGCTCGGTTTTGAGACTTACAAAGATGTGATTTACAGCGACCGACTCAACCACGCAAGCATCATTGACGGGCAGCGCCTTTGCCATACTGAGGTCGTTGACAAAAAGATCTACGAGCACAGAGATGTCAGAGGATTGGAAAAAATGCTCGATGACGACAAATCAAAGGACTACCGCTTTCGGTTCATTGCGACCGATGGCGTATTCAGTATGGAAGGTGACCTCGCACCTCTGCCTGAGCTCGTCGACCTCGCTCAGAAGTACAACGGCGTCCTCTTTGTCGATGACTCTCATGGCATCGGTGCACTGGGCAAGAGGGGAAGGGGAACTCCAGAGCAGCTCGGAGTCCATGGAAAAGTCGACGTCATCAGTGGCACGCTTGGAAAAGCAATCGGAGGCGCTGCTGGCGGGTTCGTCAGCGGGACGAAGGAAATGATTTCTTACCTGCGGCAAAAATCACGACCATATACCTTCTCGAATTCTCTCCCCCCGCCTATCGTCTTTGCGACAATGGCGGCACTTGACCTTCTTCAGAAAGATCCTTCCATCGTCCAACGGCTACACGAGAACACGATGTACTTCCGCCGTGGAGTAGCAAAGCTTGGCTATAGGATCCTCGAAGGAATTCATCCCATCGTTCCCATCATGCTCGGTGAAGCTTCGGTAGCTCAGGATATGAGCGCCGCATTACTCAAGGCTGGCGTGTACATCAAGGGCCTCTGGTTTCCTGTCGTTCCCAAAGGTGAAGCGCGGCTTCGGGCGCAAGTCTCCGCTGCCCACACAAGGAAGGACCTTGACCGAGCACTCGACGTTTTTGAGAGAGTCGGCAAAAAGATGAAGGTTATCTAAGCCCCGCTTATGGCTGAACCGGGTAAAGTCCGTTATCTTTTTGTCGACTTGTTGCGCGCTTGGGCTGTCATTTTGATGATCGAGGCCCACGTTGTCAACGGGCTCCTCCGGCCTGATCTCAAAGAAACCACTGTCTTCGGAGTCATCCATTTCCTGAACGGCTTCGTTGCTCCTGCCTTCCTCTTCATGGCGGGGTTCACCTTTGCCGTCTCTTCTCAACGTAGATGGGAGGACTACCTCCATCTCCGAAAGCCTCTCTTCAGGCAGGCAAGGCGTTTGGGGTTCATTTTGCTTCTGGCGTATGCCCTCCATCTTCCCTATTTCTCTTTGAGAAAAACCATTGAAGAGACCACGCCGCAAGACATCGCTTCCTTTTTTCAAGTCGACATTCTCCACACGATTGCGGTCAGCCTTCTCATTCTGCTTCTCGTCTTGCTCATCGTTCGTCGCGAGACGTGGCTGAGGTATTCTGCTTTTGTTCTCGCAGTGATCGTTGTCTTCTCAACGCCTATTGTTTGGGATTATGACTTCACGAACATCTTCCCGCTCCCAATCGCGAGTTACTTTAACGTCAAACAGCTCTCGGTCTTTCCCCTTTTCCCGTGGGCTGGATTTGTCTTCTGTGGGACACTTACGTCCCAATTCTTTCTTTCCGCTCAAGTCAGAGGAGAAGAGAAAAGAATGCTGGGAAGAATCTTCCTGGCAGGAGCTGTTGTCGCGCTGGTTGGGTTTCTGTCAGATAGACTGCCGATTCAGGCGTACCGAACGTACGACTTCTGGCACACGAGTCCGAGTTTCTTTATGATCAGATTGGGGATCGTGATGATGGCACTGAGCGGAATGTGGTGGTATGAAAAGAAGGTGAGCCCGAGATCTGGATTCATGCAGGTGATCGGACAAGAGTCGCTTTTCGTTTACGCTCTGCATATCATCATCGTCTATGGGTCGGCGATTCCGGATGGAAGCCTCGCGCAGATATTTGGGTCAAAACTGAATTTCGTTGAATGTCTCGGGGTTTGCTTGGCTCTGACGACCTTCACGTGTCTCATCGCGGTGGTGTGGCACTACCTCAAAACGAATCGGAGAGGACTATCGCGAGTAGTTCAATATGCGACTGTTGTTGTTTTGCTCTACTTCTTCGTGACGAGACCGTACTGAGTCGGCTATCCGGAGAGAGCTTCCAGAGTACCAGCACACCCCGACCGAGAACTCCCCACCAGTTTACAAGTCCTCTAGCTGTCAAGAGCTCGACGGGCCAAAAAGTTATTCTCCTTCAAAGGGAAAGTGTCTAGCGTTGCCCTGGGGCATGACGCTCTTTCTTGAGATGTGGAGCCAAAGAGCGAGTTTTCCAGTTGAGAACTTTGGCTCGTTGGTAAGACCCCAGTCGTTTTTCAAATTTCGGAACGTTGATTATTCTCAAAATTTTGGCTATAGTAAGTTCCAATCCGATCACTGAAAGCAGAGGAAACTGACTATCTAATGAAACCTTTGACGAAAGAGAATATCCTTGAAGCACTCAAGCTTGTAAAAGACCCTGACCTTCACCGCGATATCGTATCTCTGAACTTTGTCAAAGATCTAAGAATCGACGGGAAGAATGTGAGCTTCACCTTGGAGCTCACGACCCCGGCCTGTCCGGTGAGGGATGAATTCAAGACCACCTGCGTCAAGGCCATTCGCGACCATATCGAAGGCGTTGGTGAAGTGAGAATGGAGATGAGTTCGAGTGTACGTACTCACCAGAACCAGCAGCGCGAGGCAATCATCCCAGGCGTGAAAAACACAATCGCGGTTGCGAGTGGCAAAGGTGGTGTTGGGAAATCAACCGTCGCTGTAAACTTAGCCGTTTCCCTGGCGATGGATGGGGCAGAGGTTGGACTGATCGACTGCGATGTCTACGGACCAAGCATTCCACTGATGATGGGGATCGATCGGCGTCCTGAAATGAAGAACGGGAAACTGATTCCTCTCGAGAACCATGGGGTTAAGCTGATGTCGATCGGTTTCCTCATAGACCCGATGCAAGCCGTGATCTGGCGCGGGCCGATGGCGAGCGGCGCAGTGAAGCAGTTTATATCCGACGTGGACTGGAGTGAGCTCGACTATCTTGTCTTTGATCTGCCGCCAGGAACTGGCGACATCCAGTTGACGTTGGTTCAGACAATTCCCCTCACTGGGGCGGTGATCGTTACCACTCCGCAAGATATTTCCCTCGCCGACGCGCGGAAGGGTTTGAAGATGTTCGAGCGTGTCAGTGTCCCGGTCTTTGGGATTATTGAGAATATGAGCTATTTCATCTGTTCAAGTTGCGGCCATCGAGAGGAAATATTTGATTACGGTGGGGGGAAACGCACTGCAGAAGAGCTAGGTGTTCCCTATCTCGGTGAGATACCTATAGACACGAAGATCCGTGTTGGAGGAGATGTTGGGAAACCGATCGTGGTCGCAGAGCAGGACTCTCCGAACGCCCAGATCATCCGCCAGATCGCACGCAATCTCGCCGCACAGGTGAGCATACGACACCTTGCCGAAGCAAGCAGCGATAAGGTCGAGATATCAATTGGGGTTCCGGAGAAATGAGTGACGACCGTCTCAGGGTTCATGATTTAGGTCGAATTCCACGCCTGAAACCTGAACCTGACCACAACCATGGGTGAAGAATTACATCAAAAAATACTTTCCGTGCTTGAGAGGATCCGCCCCTGTCTGCAAATCGACGGCGGGGACATCGAGCTTATGAGTGTGTCAGAGGATGGCTTTGTGAGGGTGCACTTTCTGGGAGCATGCTCAACCTGTCCACTCTCCCCGATGACTCTGCGAGCTGGAGTCGAGCGAACGCTGATGTTGGCATTCCCGGATGTTAAACGTGTCGAAGAAGTCAAATGAGCTTTGTCCTGTTTGTATTTTCAACTCCGCTTCCAGTAGTTTCCCGCCCATAGGTTGGACGATTGTGCCAGGAATCCTCTTAGCTTGTAATTCTCGCTCAGTTTCCTATCTTCCAAGGGCCAGATGCACAAGTGGTTTCACCGCCTGCGAGAGACTCTCCCCGTTTTGAGCGCCTCGGCTCGTCGCCGACCTCCGATTTCGATTGCGAGTCGAATTGCCTGAATCATACTGCTAGGATTTGCTCTCCCTTTGCCCGCAATATCGAATGCGGTCCCATGATCTGGTGATGTGCGGACGATTTTCAAGCCGGCCGAGAAATTGACTGCTTTCCCAAACGAAATCAGTTTCAAAGGGATCAGCCCTTGGTCGTGATACATAGCTACGACTGCATGGAACTCTTCATGTTGGTGGTTTCCGAAGAAAGCATCGCTTGAAAATGGCCCTTCCACCTGAACGTGCTGTGTCTTTGCTAGCTCAATCGCAGGCTTTACCAGATCTTCATCTTCCCTCCCAAACAGACCGCTCTCTCCTCCGTGAGGATTCAGGGCCAGGACGGCCACCTTCGGCTTGCGGATACCAAAGTCGCGGGTCAGCGAATGGTTTACAACGGTTATCGTCCCAAAGACTCTCTCAATGGATAAAGATGCTGCAACATCACGGAGGGGAACGTGAACAGTCACGAGACCGATCCGGAGCTCCTTTGAGACAAGCATCATCGTCACATGATCAGACTCCGTGAGCTCAGCAAGCAGTTCGGTCTGGCCCGGGTAGGAGTACCCAGCGAGACTCAGTGCTGATTTTGAGATCGGTGCTGTTACGAGAGCTGCAACCTCACGCTGGAGGCAAAGTTCGGCTCCTTTGTGAAGGGCAAGACCTGCCGCAGTTCCTGCAATCGGCGAGACCCTTCCAATCTGAACGTCTCGTGAATGGAAGATTCCGAGGTTGACCACTGGAATTGCTCTTCCATCCGTCTCACTGAGGGGGGATTTGAAGGGTTGGAGGTTCAGCTTAATCTTCAATCGCTTCGCGTGCCATTGAAAGACATCGAGAGGGCCGACCAAGAGTGGTTGGCAATATTTCTGGACTTGGGGCGAAGCAATGCTCTTCAGCGTTATCTCTGGACCAATGCCGTTGAAATCACCGATGGTAATGGCGATACCAGGTTTGCTCATAACTTTTCGGAGGAGAGCAATTTGTAATTCCCCGATCTACTTTCATCGATGAACACAAACTTCAATTGAAGGTTGTCGTAGTACCAGATCTCTTTTGGAGAAGTGTTTGGTGTGAGAAACCGGTCGGTTTTCGTCGGAGGCCCGTACAGAACATATATTTTTCCCCTGTCAGTTTTGATCCCATCGGCATGGCTCAGTGTCCTGAAGTTCTCCAGAGCATAATCGCATCTTTGATAATATTCTGCCATTGCCTCATTGTACGCAGTCTTCGGAGTGGGATCGCGCTTTTTCCAGAAGATCTCAAGCTGCTTCTTCATCTCCTCGTCAGACAACTTCATAAATTCTTCAAATTCATTCGCCGACATCAAGTACTGTAGTGCCTCGGTCGCTGTTGCCATATCTGTGAGGCAGCGAGGCATCGTCAACCATCGAATAGCAAAGGACTTTCGGGCGACAGCCTTTCCTGATCCCCTGACTTCGATATCGTATTGGCCCCATTGTAACGTGTCCCCACGGATGTTGATAAGGTACGTATTCACCCGAGGGCCTACCTTTCTTGGCCGAAATGAATACACCAGGCCAGAATCCCTTTCAAGTGCCTCCAAGCGACAATTCAAGAAGCGAGGGTCTGGTCTAACACTGTCTTCCAGGACGGTGAGCCTTTTGTTTGTAAGATCAAGTTTGTGGATTGAATAGTGCACTGTTTCCGGGGACTTTCGAGCACCAGTTGACTGGAAGAAGAGGGCAAAGTTTTTGCCGAAGGTTGCATTCCCTCCGAGGTTAATCGGAAAAGCGCTGATCAAAGAATCATTCTCAATCTCCAGTCGATTCAAAACCAAAACGCCGGAGAAGACTTGGGTGGAGTCACTAAACCTCTTCAATGTAATCTCCCGGTCACGATCGACGATTCTCCGTCTCGATTCGAGATCACTGACTTCGAATATAGTGCGGTAGGTCCCCGGCTCGAGAGTGAATGAGAAGTTTCCCTGGACTGTACCATGGGTTTTGGCGGTCAGCCCAACTGTCTCACTTTGGTGAAGTTCTTTATGAACGATATCCGTGGCGATGGAAAGGCCGCGAGAATTGAGAACCTCGACACTGATCTCGCCGCGTGCGACGTAGTCGTCCGGATTCGACGAAGAGCGAACGAAGACAAAGAAGTCATAAGGGATGTTGAAATTGAAGTCAACACGGCTTTTCGTGGTGTCATCAGCGATGAAATTTACAGGTTCAAAGAAGATCGATGCTCGTGCGGGCTCGACTTCCTCCTCCTCTTGCGCTCGAAGATCTCTTGGCGAGAGTGCGATGCTCAGACCGACGAATGCGCTGAGGACGAGAAATCTTGAGGGCTGGGCCATGGTCGAGACTCTTCAACCGCTCTTCAGATCATGAGCGATGCTCGTTCCTTGTGGAGCCACAATCTTGCCTGGATTGAGGATTCCTTTTGGATCGAACACATCTTTTACAGATCGAAAGAGATTATAGACGTCCCGCCCATACAGCCGTTCGAGAAAAGGAGTACGCACGTATCCATCTCCGTGCTCACCGCTCAATGTTCCACCTACGGAGATTGCAAGGTCGAAAACCTCACCGGCGACCACGTCGAGGAGCGATCTGTGCTCCGGTTTGTCAAGGTCAAGAAATGGCTCGCAGTGGATATTTCCCACGCCAGCATGGCCGTAGATCGAATAGGGAATATCGTGTGAACGAAGGATGGAGGCAAGCTTTCTGATATACTGAGGGAAAGCCTCCACCGGAACTGTTACGTCTTCGATGAACGACGCCTTCTTGGCGGCAGTTTGCACTTCTTCAAGAATGTGTGTCGCCGCTTTTCTCATTTCCCAGAGACTTCCAAGATTCTCAGGATTCACCCGAAACGTAAACGCCAGCCGAAGTCTCTCCAGAAGCAACTTCCGGAGTTCTTCCAGTTCGCCCTGTGCCTCCTCTGAAGTCTCGCCCTCGAACTCAAAAAGCAGGATTGCCTGGGACCCCTCCTCAATAAACCGTTCAACGATTGCATTCCTGCCGCGCGCTAGGTCAAGGAGAGTCTTGTCCATGAGCTCTACCGCAACTGGCTTGAGCTCGAGCGAGGCAAGAACTGCCTCGGTCATGAACTCGTGATCACGAAAGTAGGCGAGTCCTGAGGCTTTTGCTTTAGGAATATCAGAGATTCTAAGCTTCGCGCCAACTACTATCCCAAGCGTGCCTTCTGACCCCACCAGAATCTTTATCAGATCGACGCGATCCGGTCCTACAGCATCGAGGAGATTATACCCCGACGAATTCTTCTTGACGTTTGGGTAGTGCGAGAGAAGGAGCCCCCTCTTTCCCAGAAGCAATTTCTCGAGCGTCCCATTGAAGCCATGGCCTTTTTCCCGAGAATTGTACTCACGACTCAGTGCCCGGGTCTCGGGTGCCGCGCTGACCTCTAAGGTCTCCCCGTCCGAGAGAACCACAGTCAGAGAAAGGACATAGTCCTTCGTTGCACCGTATTTCAGCCCGTGAGCGCCCGCCGCATTCGTACCAATCATTCCCCCGATAACACATTGGTTTGAACTCGCCGGGTCAGGAGGGAAAAGTTTACCAAGACTGGACAGGCTTTGGTTCAGATCGTCAAGCAACACTCCTGGCTCGACTCGCACCCAATCATTCCCGGGATTGACCTCAACGATCTTGTTTAGATACTTTGCACAGTCCAGGACGATCCCAAACCCAACTGCCTGACCTGCGAGGCCAGATGCCCCTCCTCGCGGGATGACAGGTACTTGATGGTCAAATGCATATTTCACAACTTTCTGTACGTCTTCAATAGTCCTCGGAACAACCACAGCAACCGGTCTGATCTTATAGATGCAAGCAGCCGTGCTATAGGCATTTCGTGAGGCCTCATCGCAGAGCACGTCACCAGCGATGGTGGACTTGAGGTCTCGTTCAATCAAGGAGGGATTCATAGGCATCGCGTGGTAGTATAAAGTTTGTGGTTGTTCACTTGGCTATAAACAAATCTAACAAGAGGGGCAGCAAAATGCAAGGCAACAGTATGCTCTTTGAATCAGAAATGGTTTAGAGACGGGGACAAAAAAAATCTGCCGCCCATGAATCAGAGCGGCAGATGTAAGATCGGAGAGAGAGGGAGTGCCTAAAAGGTCGTCGTTATCGTTCCAAGAATTCGTCGCTCAAGAACTGAGCCTCCAAAGATCTCGTAGTGTTTCCGATTCAGGAGGTTGTAAACGTTAGCAGCCAGGTAAACGTTTCTTGTAAGCTGATAACCGGCATTCAAGTTCACCAGAGTGTACTCGGGGACGTCTCCATTGAAGATGCCTCCTGCCCAGGGAAACTTCTCCACCCATTTCGCCGTCACTGCAGCGTTAAATCCTCCAGGATTCGAGTATGAGAAGCCGATGTTCACCTTGTGCCTCGGTGTGTTAGGAAGAAGAACGTCACTGATCTGAGCTTCTTTTACTTGGAATACCGGCGGGTTCTTTACTTCGAAGTCAAAGTAGGCCCAGTTGAGATCCAGGGAAAATTCGTCTGTCACGTAAACTTTTCCGCCCACTTCGAGCCCTCTTTCGTTCACCTTCCCGGCATTCGCATACGAAATCACTACGGCAGTTGATCCGTCAGGAAGCCGTGTCAGGCCGTAGGCGGGGATCTGTCCTGCAGCTGCAAGCAGTTGGCTGCGTACTGTGCTCTCGAGCGTTGCGCGATATTGTGCTGGAACAGCTTGCGGAACGGTCCACGGTTGGTACGCAGGATTAACGCCTGGCAGTAAGGCCGTCACGAAGTCTGTAAGCTGATTGTAGTAAAGGTCAATGGTCAGGAACATCTTGTTCTCGAAGACACCTTTATATCCGAATTCTCCGCCAGTGATCTTTTCGACGCCGAGGTCTGGGTTCCCAAGTGCAACTATTGGGACGGCCGACGAATTAGTGAACAGAGTTCCGCGAGGAACGCCTGCGAGAACTGCTCCGAGGGGGGAGGCACGTAGCCCTGCCTCAAGTAGTGAGAAGTCCGCCGGGGCGCCTGCGGCTGCACGAAGGAAAAGCTCCGAATAATTGGGAACTTGGAATGCACGGTTGAACGAGAGGCGGAAGGAGTGGTCTCTCCACGGGTTCACAACAATGGCTGCCTTCGGCGAGAATTGTGTGTTGTGAAGGGTGCTACGGTCGAGACGGCTTGCGACTATACCTTTTACTTCGTCCGTGAACTTGTATTCCGCTTGTCCGAACACACCGCTCCAGTTGTCAAACCGAGCAGGGGGGGGCATCAATGTCCCCTGCGTGTCTTCATGTTGGTAGCGATGAGAAGCACCCCACACAACATGAAGCTGATCATCCAGAACACTGAACCTATGCTGGAACTCGATGTGAGCATTCTCCGATGCTTCATCCAGTTCTGCGCCTGTTTGAAGAGAGTAATGCGGTCCAATTGATTTCCTGCCACCAGCCCAGACCTGTGCAAAAAAGTGTTCAGATGAGTAGGCAGCTCGCCCCCAAGGCTTCCGTGCCTTCGGCACGTGGATTCGGCCTATGCCAGTGAGGAAGACTTCATTCTCAACTTGCGTCATGCCACTCTCGAAGGTGAGAAGCGATCCATCACTCATGTCCCTGTCGAGTCTGGCGCTTCCGTACACGGAAGAGAGTTGCTTCGGATCATATCTCTTCTGTTCAACAAGGAGATTCGTGTAATCAAATGTTGCCAGCGTGAAACCGGTTTTGGGGTCGGTATGGATGGAGCCCGGCAGTGCGTCTGCAGCCGTGTGCGAGATGGTCCACGTGTCAGTCCGAACTCCTCCGAAGTTGAACTTGTAGCTCCAGTCACCGAGAATGCCTGCATGGCGAACATCTCCGCGGAATGT
>Ga0315282_10008436_pt1 | contig 16681 bp, 17 predicted proteins | sample YL17G07_20_MG_FD_203693 | JGI IMG/M metagenome (GOLD analysis project Ga0315282, IMG submission 203693) | Sediment microbial communities from Yellowstone Lake, YNP, Wyoming, USA - YL17G07_20 | ecosystem: Environmental > Aquatic > Freshwater > Lake > Sediment | place: USA: Wyoming | collected...
AGATCGTAGATATAGTAGTCATAGCCGCCTTTGACCACGATGTCCACGACTTCATCAAAGATCGCGCTCTCTTCCATCGCCGGCTCGGCTGCCGCGGCCTGGATGTAGCCATCGATCTCTTCGGGAACTTTCGCCAGCCCGTACATGTCCAGGATCTTCTTACGAATCTCCTCCTGGTATTCCTTGATCCGGCGATCCGCGTCAATCTCCTGGGCGTAGAGATTGGGCATGATCTCCACCGCCCCCTTGCCGAAAATATCCCGCTTGAAAATGTCGCTCAAGGATGCTTGAGGGTCTACGGAAAAGACCAGAACCTTATGCCCCCGCTTGGCCAGGTAATAGGCTGTGGCCGCGGAAAAAGTGGTCTTTCCCAACCCTCCCTTTCCCCCGAACATGATGTACCGCCGGTCCGGAAACTTTTCGAAGATGTCTGTGAGTGGAATGGCACACCTCCCTTTTTAGGGCTAAGCGCATAGAGCATAGCGCATAGCGTTTTTAATATTTTTCAAAATGAATAGGGTGGAATTCATTTGCCAATGGGTACCCCTGCTGTTTCAGGCCAGAGCATCCGTGAGATCCCTTTCTCGCAGCATCCTTCGTTTCCAGGTGGCAATCTGGGGAACGACATAAGGCAAGATCCGCAGCGAATAATATGGGGGCAGAATAGGCACCCCCAGCAGGTCGCCCATGGTGATCAGGATAAAGAGGTGTTCCATGCTCCCCCGGGTTTTCAGGGCAAACCGGGCGGTATCATGGGCAGCCATACCATAGATCATCTCCTTTGCTGCCTTTCCAAACCTACCCAAAAAACCTTTTTTGGGTTCTTCCTTTTTTTCTTCCTCTTTGGCCATCGCCTTCTCCTATCTTTGGAATAATGACCTTTTCAAAGTCTCTCCCCTATCGGATGCCATTATATTATCATGGCAGGGAATGTCAAATAAAAAATGCTGGGATGATGTCGAGGGAAAGGTCACCCTTGGTTGGACGAGCAACCGGGAAAGTTAAGTTAAATTTTTCTTGATCGAGACGATGCAGATCATACCCATTCTTCCCAAATAAAAATACTATTGACATATTTTTTGAATTGTGCCAAATATAGGCAAAAGGATTTTGGGAAGTTGAAAATTTACCTTCAAGGAGGTGATGTGAGGTAAAGAATCTCCCGAAAACATTTGGATTTTGGGAAGTTTTTTTCGTCTCTTCAGGGTATTGCTTAGGGAGAGCCAGGTAAGGTCCCAATAAATTAACGATAAGGAGGGAGAAAGATGACGTCGTTAATAGCTTTAATTTTGGGTATTGTCTGGATTTTTCTGGTCTACCGATTTTATGCCAAATACGTAGAGCGGAAAATCGTCATGGCCGACAACAAAAAAGCGACTCCCGCCGTCATGTACATGGATGGGGTCGAGTTCATGCCCGCCAATAAGAACGTCCTCTTCGGCTTCCAATTTAAATCCATATGTGGCTTAGGGCCAATCGTCGGAGCGATTTTGGCCGTAAACTGGGGATGGGTCCCTGCGATGCTCTACCTCTTTTTGGGAGTCGCCTTCATCGGCTGGATCCACGATTATACCTCCTCAATGGTAGGGGTGCGCAAGGAGGGAATGAGCCTCGGAGGTATGAGTTACACCCTGATCTCCCCCCGGGCCAGAACCCTGATCAGTATCTTCATTTACTTCAACCTCATGCTTAGCTTCGGAGCCTTCGCCCTTCTCATCGCTGGTAACCTTACCCAGCCACACGGACCCCTGGGCATTATCATCTGGGTCTTGATGGGCCTTTTTTGCGGTCAGATGATCTACAAATGGAAACAGTCCATCATCACAACAACGCTGGTTACCGTCGTGATCACTTTCATCGGTATTTTTCTCCTCACCAACCTTCCCCCGGTTGCCGCCTTCTTTAAAGCCGTTAGCGGAGGAGACAAACCCCCGATTATCTTTGGTTCTATTAACCAGCCGACCTTCATCTGGGTCATTGCCGTCTTGATCTTCTGCTACTTCGGAGCGGTCCTGCCCATCTGGCGCTGGGCCCAACCCATGAATTACCTGGGCTTCTGGGTCGTCTTCATTGGCATGGTCATGATCAGCCTAGGGATTCTCTTCTGGAACCCCTCTTTCGAGAATTTCCCGGCCTTTAAAGGATGGTGGTGGGGTAACAATCCTCTCTGGCCGATGTTATTCGTGACCATGATGTGTGGAGCCATTTCCGGCTGGCACTCGCTCGTCTCCAGTTCTGGCACCGCCCGCATGATTGAAAAAGAAACCGACACCCTGCCCGTGGCCGGGGGGGCTATGCTCCTGGAGATGATTATGGGTCTCCTGGCCCTGATCATCGCCGTCTCGGCCTTTGGGAGTTTCGATGGTTTTGCGGCGGCTATGAAAAAAGGAGCAGGCACAGTCTTTATGGTGGGAGGAGCCAATTTCCTGTCCAAGATCGGTATCCCTCCAGAGGTCGCTGGTGTTTATTCCAACGCGATGTTTGCCATCATCGGCCTGACCCTGATTCATTTGGGGGTACGGTTCATGCGCTTATACGGGGCTGATGTTCTGGGAGAGGTTTGGCCTATTTTCAAGAACGTCCAGTTCTCCGCCGTTTTCACCATCATCATCTTCGCCGTCTTCTGCTTTACCGGAGTCCTGGCCACCCTGTGGTTCCTGGGAGGGGCTTTTAACCAGATGTTAGCCTCGATGGCCTTGCTCATCGCCTCCTGCTGGCTGGCCTACGAGAGGAAAAATTATCACATCACTCTCTACCCCTCGATTTTCCTCTTTGTAACGACCATCTCGGCGGCCATCTGGATTTCCTACGGAACGATCAAACATTTCTTCGTCACTCCCAAAATCACTACCGATCGGGCCATTGGCGACTGGCTCACCGGTTTGATCGCCCTTTTCCTGGTCTATTGCGCGGTGGTCTTGATTATAGATGCCTTTGCGGCCATCCGCAAATTCACGAGTGAAAAAAGAGAGGCGGCTCCGGCCCCGGCTTCCGGCGGAGGCGCCAAATAGGAACAACCTGCTGATGGATGGGAGAACCCTGGATTTGCTGGCGGGGCTCTCCCATCCTTCTTGAGGAAACGATGAAACCGATTGCTCTCGAAGTCATTGCCCTGATCCCGGGTTTTTTGGCTACCTGATTTGACGGGAATTGTGTCTCAGACCAGTTGGGTCTGAAGCTGAAGGACAAGAAGGATAATCAGGACCTCAACGATTACCCCGAAGATCTGAAGGAGGATTACCTCTTTCTCTCGGGGTGGATCAAGGAGTTATCCCAAAAATACCGGGAAAAAATCTTGATCAGAATTACCGACGCCCAATCCCTTCAAGGGTTTTATAAATCCATTCGCTACCGAGCCTTCCGTTACCCTGCTTTTATAATCAATAAGAGGAAGAAATGTATCGGAAAGGACAAAATCCGGCTTGACACCCTCCTACAAGAAGAGCTGAGCAGTGCCTGATTTCCTTCCAGCCCAGACGTCTTCCGAACGAAAAAAGCATATCATCGCCGCCAGGAATATCTTGTTTGGAACTGGCTATTTTCTGATTTGGGCCCTGCCCGAAGGCTGGCGAATCACCCGCAGTTACTTGGAGCCGGACATTCATTCTACCGTGATTCGGGGGCACATAACCTGGGTGGAGGCCGGCCAGACCGACCAGATCATCTTCCATCCATTAAAGAAGGTTGCCCTGGATTTGATGATCCGAATCAAACGGGGGAGACATGACGGTCTTGATACCAAGGGCGTTCAGATTTCCTCCCAGGGCTCTCAGATGGTCAGCGGCCATCCAGCTTCCTACTGTATCGGAGAAGTGAAGCAGGGCCTGATCAAGAAAAAAACCGCCAAAACCCTGCGCCTGCTTTTCTATTGCTCCGAGCTCAACCGCACCCTCCTCATGCATTTCACTGGCAAATGCCAGGACGCGGATTTGAAGGAACTTTACGAGTCCTCGCTCCTTCTTGAGTGCCATTAAAAAAGGCAATCTCCCAAATGCCTGCAGTGTCCCAAAATGCCTCCAGTTGAAGAAGAGGTTTCCGGAAAAAGCCCGCCTCTCATCGCCAATTCGCCTCGGGCGGATGAAGCAATCCCCGAATTCCCTCCCATAATCGGTATCTTATGAAATTCTCTGGGGGCCGCCATGGGACCTTCCATCGGCCAATTCACTTGACATTTCTTCCTTCAATATCTTAAGCTAAAATCATTGAGTAAATTTTCCCTTCTGGTTTTCCCTCCTGTGCATGAGGGAGGGTAGGAGGGTGGAATGGAGATAGAGGATGAAAGGCAGAACCTATGCGGTAGCTATTGCGGGAGCCACAGGCGCTGTAGGCCTTGAGTTCATCAAAGTCTTGGAGCAGCGCAAATTCCCCGTGGGATCGATTAAACTTTTGGCCTCCGAGCGGTCGGTGGGGAAGGAACTGCCCTTTCATGGGAAGCCCGTAAAAGTTGAGAAACTGACCAAGGACTCCTTCAAGGGCATCGAAGTCGCGCTTTTTTCTGCCGGAGCCTCGCGCAGCCTCGAATTCGCCCCGGCTGCAGCCTCCTCCGGAGCCGTGGTCGTGGACAACAGCAGCGCCTTTCGCATGGACCCGGAGATTCCCCTGGTCGTGCCCGAAGTCAACGCCCATGCCATTGCCCAATACAAGAATCGCGGGATCATCGCCAATCCCAATTGTTCCACGATCCAGATGGTGGTGGCCCTAAAACCCATCCATGATGCGGCCCGCATTAAACGGGTTGTTGTCTCCACCTATCAGGCGGTTTCCGGGACAGGTCTCAAGGCCATCGATGAACTTTTGACCCAGACCCGCGCCCTGCTTAATTCCCAGGAGATTCAGCGGAAGGTTTACCCCCACCAGATTGCCTTCAACTGCCTGCCCCATATCGACGCCTTTTTGGACAATGGCTACACCAAAGAAGAAATGAAAATGGTCAACGAGACCAAAAAGATCATGGAAGATCCGACCATTCGGGTAACCGCTACCACCGTCCGGGTTCCGGTTCTTCATAGCCATTCAGAGGCCGTGAACATCGAGACCGAGAAGAAGCTTACCGTCGAGGCAGTGAAAGAAATCCTCTCCCGAGCTCCCGGCGTTCTCGTCGTGGACAACCCGGCCCTGAATGAATACCCCCTGGCCATCCAGGCGGCCGGGCGCGATGAAACCTTCGTTGGGCGGATCCGCGAAGACGAATCCATCCCCAACGGGATCAATATGTGGGTCGTCTCCGACAACATCCGCAAGGGGGCGGCCCTCAATGCCGTCCAGATCGCCGAGATCTTGACTGAAAAATATCTTTCATGAAGTTTCTGCAGGACATCACGATTGGGCAATATATGCCCGGGGATTCTTTTCTTCACCGGCTGGACCCCCGGACCAAGTTTCTTTCCCTGCTCCTGTTGATGATCGTTACTTTCATGATCAAGAATTTCCTGCCCCTGGCCTTCCTTCTGGGCCTATCCTTCTGGGCCCTGAGGCTATCGGCCCTGCCTCTGGCTTACGTCCTCCGCGGGGTCCGCGCCTTTACCTGGCTTTTCCTCTTTACGGCCCTGGTTCATTTTTTCTTCACCCCCGGACCTTCCCTCCCTCTCTTTCCACTTGGGTTTGTGGATATTACCTGGACAGGTCTGGAAAAGGGGGGGCTGGTGGCCGGGCAACTCTTTTTGGCCCTTTCCCTCTCCTCCCTGATGACCTTAACCACCTCTCCGCTGCAACTGGCCCACGGCCTGGAGAAGCTGATCGCCCCCCTGAAACGATTCCGGGTCCCGGTGGAAGATTTTTCCATGATGACCATGCTGGCCATTAAATTCATCCCCATCCTCTTAGGGGAGGCCAACCGGATCATCAAAGCCCAGAGCGCCCGGGGAGTGGATTTCGAGTCGGGCAACTTCTTCCGCAGGGCAAAGAACCTGGTGCCCATTTTGACCCCGCTCTTTCACAGTGTCTTCAATCGGGCAGAAGACCTGGCCGTCGCCCTGCTGGCCCGGGGGTATGTCAGTGGAGCAAAGCGCACCCACCTGCACGAGCTGAAGATGCGCGGTCGGGATTACTGGGTCCTAACAGCGGTGGTAGGCTTTGCCATCATGGAATTGAAAATCAATTAGGACGCAGATTCCCACCGCATAGGGCATAGCGCATAGAGCATAGCGAAGAAGAAAAAATTCGAAATTTAAAATTGATGATCTCGTAAAAAGTATTAAACGGTGTCATTGCGAGCGCAGCGAAGCAATCTTTCAACTTGTAATTGCTCTATTTTTTAAGATTGCTTCATCGCTACGGTCCTCGCATGACGTGCCAAGGGACTTTTTAGGAACCCATCAAGACTAATGGGCGCTATGCGCTTGGCGAGTCATGTCGATAAAATGAGAAAAAAACGGTTATCTCAAGGATTGATTCAGGTTTATACGGGAAACGGCAAAGGAAAGACTACCGCCGCCCTGGGGCTTGCTTTGCGGGCGGTAGGGCACGGGTTCAGAGTCCTCATCATCCAGTTCCTCAAAGGCAGGATTGCCTACGGGGAATTGAAGGCGGCAAAAAAACTTTCCCCCCAATTAACCATCGTGCCCATGGGCCGGGAGCACTTTGTCAACAAGAAAGACCCCCACCCCATCGACATCCGCTGGGCGGAAAAAGGATGGGACCTGGCCAAGCGATGCATCGGCAGCCGAAAATATGATCTGGTCATCCTGGATGAGGTGAACGTAGCTGTCGAATACGGCCTGATCCCCTTGGAAGAACTTTTGGCCTTGATGAAAAACAAGCCGAAGACCGTGGAGTTGATCCTCACCGGAAGATGGGCCAAACCCGAGGTTCTCCGGCGGGCCGATCTAATCACCGAGATGAGAGAAAAAAAGCACTACTATAAAAAGGGGATTGAGAGCAGAATCGGAATCGAGCGATAAGACCCCAGCGGAATTCTCTATAGCCTATTCTCTGCCATGTAAGGGCGCCTTCCAACCCCGCCAAAGGCGGGAACGCCGCCCTGCAGAACGTGGGCTCCTGCAAGGCAAAGGGACAAAGATATCACTCCCGGAGTCCCGAAGGGAGGTCCTATGACGATATGGGAGAGCTTTGTCTTTGCCAGCCTCCCCAGGGACCTTATGGAAGCTATGCACAACTGGGCCGATAGGGAAAAGAAAGACATCAAGTTTACCAACAAGCCATTCAAGAAAGAGATCGACTCCATCGGCCCGCAATATCTTCAGGCCATTGAGGAGAAAGTCTACCAGCAGGCCCGGCAGTTCATCGAGGCTTTCCGGGCCAAAGGACTCGCCAGCCTGGTGGTCGAACGCTTGACAATTTGACTCTCCGTGTTACAATCCGTCGCGTTTGAGGCTCCCGGGGAGAGGAAATCGTCTCGCTTTGCGGGTCATCAGCGGGAAATTGAAGGGTAAAAGGCTTTTTGCGGTGAAGGGGCTGAACCTCCGCCCCACTTCCGACCGGGTAAAGGAAGCCCTCTTCAACATCTTGCAGGATAGGTTCCAAGGCCAGAGAGTTCTGGATCTTTTCGCTGGAACGGGTGCCCTGGGAATCGAAGCCCTGAGCCGGGGGGCGAGAGAGGTCATCTTCGTCGAAGGAAGCGCACGGTCCTTAGCGGCTCTGCGAAGGAACCTCGAAGGGTGCAGGTTGCAGGAATTGAGCGAAGTTTTGTCCCGGGAGGTGAGCGCCGGGATCAAGATTTTGCAGGCCAGGGGAGAATCCTTTGAGCTCATATTTCTCGACCCGCCGTATGGAAAGGGGCTGGCCCGCAGAACTCTCGAAGCTCTTTGCAAGAGCTCGATTGTTGCTCCCCGGGCCCTGATTGTTGTCGAACATTCGCCGGCCGAGGAACTCGACTCTCCCCCTTCCTGGCAGCTGGCGGACTGGCGAAAGTACGGGGGCACCCAGATTTCTTTCTTTCAGCCCCTCGATGAACTGTCAGAGGGTGAGGCGATGGCAGAAAAAATCCCTTTGGGGAATTAGATGAGCGAAGGCGGGCAAGATCGCAGAAATCTTTTTCTGTTAGAATCGGCGGAAATCTATCTTATGATTAACGTAATCGCATTGCAGAGGTTTTCACTATGAACGATAGGACAGCCGTCTATCCTGGCTCCTTCGACCCGATCACCAACGGTCATGTCAACCTGATCGAACGAGCCCTGGAGGTCTTCGACAAACTCATCGTGGCCGTGGCTTACAACCCGAATAAGTCAGGGCTTTTTCCCGTGGAAGAGCGCCTGGAGATGATCCGCATCGTTATCAAGAACGATCCGCGGATCACGGTGGCTTCCTTTGATGGGCTGCTGGTCGATTTCGTTGAGAGCCGGGGAGCTCGCGTGATCGTCCGCGGTCTGCGGGCGCTCTCTGACTTCGAGTACGAATTCCAGATGACCCTGATGAACCGGAAACTGAACCGGAAGGTGGACACCATCTTCCTGATGACCGGGTACAAATGGTTTTACACCAGCTCAAGGATCATCAAGGAGGCAGCCAGTTTAGGGGGATCTGTGCGCGGCCTGGTACCCGAGATTGTCCACCAGCGGCTGAAGGAAAAATATCCCCTTTACCGAAACGTCCCGTAGGGAAAAAGCCCTCGGCGGCCAGCTTTCAGCCATCAGCTAAGAAAATAATTTGGTGATTTTGCTGAATGCTGAAAGCTGAGCGCTGTATTCTCTGAAAGGAGATACCCATGAAACTTGCTGAACGAATCAATCGCATCAAACCCTCGCCCACTTTCGCCGCGGCCGCCAAAGCCGCAGCCATGCGGGCGAAGGGAATCGATGTTATTGGTTTTGCCCAGGGAGAACCGGACTTCGACACGCCCGCAAACATCAAGGAGGCTGCCTACAAGGCGATTCGCGAAGGCATTACCAAATATACCCCCGTTGGGGGCTTTGACGATCTGAAGGACGCCATTATCGAAAAATTCAAGCAGGACAACAACCTCTTTTATGATCGTTCCCAGATCCTTGTCTCCGGGGGAGCGAAACTTTGCATTTACAACCTGGCCCAGGTTTTTTTCGAGGCGGGCGACGAGATCATCGTCCCCGCCCCCTACTGGGTTTCCTACACCGATATTGTCCTGTTAATGGATGCTCAGCCAGTAGTTATCCCTGCTTTCGAGGGGCCAGGATTCAAGATTTCTCCGGAACAACTGCAGGCAGCAATCACTCCCCGAACCAAGGCCATCATTCTCAACAGCCCTGGCAATCCCACCGGGGCGACTTACACCGCCGGGGAGTTGGGGGCGCTCGCGGAAATTCTGCTCCGGCACAAGGTCCTGATCATCGCCGATGACATTTACGAAAAGTTCGTTTACGACGGGATCACTTTCACCAGCATCGCCTCCCTGAGCAAGGAGGTCAAGGAGCAGACGGTCGTCATCAACGGGGTCTCCAAGACTTACTCCATGACGGGCTGGCGGATTGGATACGCCGCCGGGCCTGGTGAATTGATTGCGGCCATGAACAAGGTCCAGGGGCAAAACCTCTCCAATCCAGTATCCTTCTGTCAAAAAGCTTCGATTGAAGCCTTGAAAGGCTCCCAGGAATCCGTGAAAGCGATGATTGTGGAGTTCGACCGGCGGCGGCGGTATATCGTAGACCGTTTAAATACCATGCCCGGAATCACTTGTCCCCTGCCCAAAGGCGCTTTCTATGTGTTCCCCAACGTCACCGGCCTCTTTGGAAAGAAATGGGGAGAAAAAAAGATCGCCGATTCCTCGGACGTTACCGACTTCCTCCTGGAAGAAGCCAAGGTCGCCGTGGTTGCTGGCAGCGGGTTTGGCGACGATCATTACATCCGGTTTTCTTATGCCACTTCCATGCAGAACATTGAAAAGGGGATGAACCGCATCCAGGAAGCCCTGAAAAAATTATAGCCTTCAGCGATCAGCTTTCAGCTCCCAGCTTTTAGTTTTTCTTTTTTTGCTGACTGCTGATTGCTAACCGCTAATTTTCCCGAAATAATCCCGCAGAATTTTTTCGTGATCGAAGGCCAGAGGGAGGGGAAGGTTTTTTTCGTTAAAGATTCCGACGCCGGCGGCGTCGTCCTGGGCCCGCGGCCTTCCTCTGGCTCTGGCGATGAAGACGGTGGAAATGGTATGGCGCCGGGGGTCCCGGCGGGGGTCGGAATACGTATGCAGCTGTCTGATCAATTTAATCTCTAAATCTGTCTCCTCCTTTGCCTCTCTGACCGCCGCCTCCTCCAGAGTCTCTCCATAGTCCACGAATCCTCCCGGCAAAGCCCAGGCCCGTGGCTCGTTCTTCCGGTAAATTAAAACGATCCCCTCCTCCCCGGTTTCTGTCTCTACCTCGACGATCACGTCCACTGTCGGGGTAGGGCTCTGATGCTCCAGAACCACGGCCCCGCATTGCGGGCAAATAACTTTCTTTCCCTTCATCCCAGACCTCCGGCTCCTCTTGTACTTGGCTTCGCCCTTCTATCATTTATAGGTTCCCCGGCCTGCCAGATCAAGGAAATTTTTCGCGGTCTTGGATTGGGGGAGCAATGCCTTTAATATATAGGGACAATAGCGTCATTGGGGAAGCGGAGCACCCTCCCGCCCGGGTTGAGTCATCGCCTGGAATAAACTGGATTGCCATATATAGGGATCGACGGTCAGCCTTTTCATCTTCACTTTTGAAAAAGCCTTGTGTTGTGGCCCTGATGGAAGAGCGGGGATCGCCGGCTGAATGGGCGGGTCAGGATTGTCCAGGAACGAATCTCTTCGATTCCGCAAAGGAAGGCGAACCCTTTTCATTTCTTGACTCTTGGAATTTTTATTGATATGATTTTTTCAAGAAATACGAAAACCTTCATGGTCTGCGGTATGCGCCGATCCAGAGGGCGTGTTTCACTTTCGGAGAGGAAAATCCTCTTCGTTGGCCGAATTCTTTCAGAGCCCCTGTAAGGACGCTTAAAGAGATCCCTGAAAAAATAGAAATGGGGCTCATTTTCGTTCGCCTTTCTCCCGGAGTTTTCATCGCGATGCTCAAAGGCAAAAAAATCGTCCTCGGGGTTACAGGGGGAATCGCTGCCTACAAGGCGGCAGAGCTGGTACGGGAGCTGGTCCGGGCCGGGGCCGGGGTTTATGTGGTCATGACCAAGGGCGCCCAGGCCTTTATCACCCCCCTTACTTTTCAGACCCTCTCGGGAAACCCGGTGATCACCGAACTCTTCAGCCTGGTCGAGGAGTCGGAGATCGGCCATATCTCCCTGGCGGACAGGGCAGAGGTTCTCGTGATCGCCCCGGCCACGGCCAACATCATCGGCAAGATCGCCGGAGGAATCGCCGACGATATGCTCAGCACGATCGTCATGGCCACGAAGGCGCCGGTGCTCCTGGCTCCGGCGATGAATGTGCATATGTGGGAGAATGAAGTTTTACAGGAGAATGTCGCCAAGCTCCGCTCCCGGGGGTATCACTTCGTCGACCCGGAGGCCGGGGAACTGGCTTGCGGGTATGAAGGGAAGGGGCGTCTGGCAGAGGTTCCCGAGATCGTGGAGGAGATCCGGGCCATCCTCTCTCCCAAAGATTTCAGCCGGGAAACCATCCTGATCACGGCCGGCCCCACAGAGGAACCCATCGATCCCGTGCGCTTTATTACCAACCGCTCTTCTGGCAAGATGGGGTTTGCCCTGGCCCGGGTTGCCCGGAGGCGGGGAGCGGAAACGATTCTCATCAGTGGCCCGACCGCCCTTCCGGTTCCCGGGAAAGTGAAGCACATCGCCGTCCGCTCGGCTTCCCAGATGCGCGAGGCCGTCCTTCAGAACATGGAGAAGGCTTCCATCATCATCAAGGCCGCGGCGGTCGCCGACTACCGACCCAGGCAAAAGGCCCCCGAAAAAATCAAGAAGTCCGCCCGGGAGATTGTCCTGGAGCTGGAACGGAATCCCGACATTCTTTCGGAAGTGGGGGCCCGCAAGGGCCGGCGGATCATCGTGGGGTTTGCCGCCGAAACCGAAAACCTCCTGCAGAATGCCAGGCAGAAGCTGGCCGAGAAAAACCTGGACCTGATCGTGGCCAACGACGTCACCCTTCCCGGGGCGGGATTCGAGGCAGAAACGAATATCGTCAAACTCCTGGACCGCTCCGGCAAGGTGGAAGAGCTGCCTTTGATGGCCAAGGAGGAATTGGCCGATCTCATCCTCGACCGCATCGCTCAATTGAAGGAATTATGACCCCGGATTCTTCCCCAATCGGGTTTATTCGCAGTGCTCTTCTCACGGAATTGCGGGAGATTGTTCGCGGGCTCCGCTTTCATCTCGAAGAGGAGAAATCGATGGGCTTCGAGGGATGGCCCCGGGGCTCCGGTCGCCCCCCGGACCAACCCCCTTTGCCCCCTTCAAATCTTGAAGCCATCCGCTCCGAGCTGGGTGACTGCCGGCGCTGCCAGCTGCACGCCAATCGCACTCAAATCGTATTTGGAACGGGGAATCCGCAAGCCAAATTGGTTTTCATCGGCGAGGCCCCCGGGCGGGAAGAAGACTTCCAGGGCGAGCCCTTCGTCGGCCAGGCCGGGCAGCTTCTCAACAAAATCATCCAGGCCATCCAGCTACGGCGGGAAGACGTCTACATCGCCAACATCATAAAGTGCCGGCCACCGGAGAATCGTAACCCCCAACCCGATGAAATCGCCGCCTGTGAGCCCTTTCTCATCAAGCAGCTTCAGGCCATCCGTCCCAGGCTCATCTGCGCGCTGGGAACCTTTGCCGCCCAGACCCTGCTGAAGAGTGCAGAGAAGATTTCATCCCTCCGTGGAAAATTTCACGAGTATCAGGGAATTCCGCTGATGCCCACCTATCACCCTGCTTTTCTTCTCAGAAACGCGAACCATAAGCGGGAAGTGTGGGAGGACATGAAAAAAATCAAGAAAGAGTATGACCAGCTATGAAAGCCTTCACCCCTCTCAACCTGGAGTCCCGATGACACGAAAAGCTTTTTTTCTTTCTCTTATTCTCCCCGGCCTCCTCCTTTTTTCCTTCTCCTGGTCGGCCGCTGCTCAGGAAAAGCACGTTGACGTTATCAAGGTCAACGATGTGATTACGCCGGCGATCGCTGAATTCATCAGTAGATCCATCGAGCAGGCTTCCAAGGACCGGGCCCAGTGCCTGATCATCCAGATGGATACCCCCGGGGGACTTGATCTTTCCATGAGAGATATCATCAAGGATATGATGAACGCCGACATCCCCATCGTAGTCTACGTGGCCCCAAGCGGGGCCCGGGCCGCCTCTGCCGGGGCAATTATCACCCTGGCCGCGGATATCGCCGCCATGGCCCCGGGGACGAATATCGGGGCTGCCCATCCGGTCGCTATGGGCGGTAAAATGGACCGGACGATGGCTGAAAAGGTAGTCAACGATGCCGTGGCTTACGTCAAGTCTATTGCCGAAAAAAAGGGAAGAAACGTCCCGTGGGCGATCCGAGCCGTCAAAGAAAGCGTCTCCATCCCGGCCAACGAAGCTTTGAAACTCAAAGTAATCGATCTCATTGCCAAGGACATCAATGACCTCCTGGAAAAAATCGACGGCAAAACCGTGGAGAAGCCCCGGGGAATGGTCAAACTGGCTACCAAGGGCCTGAAGATCAACACCGTGGAGATGGACTTCCGCCAGCGCCTCCTGGCTGCGCTGAGCAACCCGAATATCGCCTACATCCTGATGATGATCGGCCTAGTGGGACTGTACTTTGAGCTGGCCCACCCGGGGGTCATCTTCCCGGGGGTCATCGGTGGCATCTGCCTGATCCTGGCCTTCTTCGCCTTTCGCACGCTGCCAGTGAATTATGCTGGCGTGTTGCTCATCCTGCTGGGAGTTTTCCTTTTCATTGCCGAGATCAAGATCGCCAGCTACGGTCTCCTCACAGTGGGAGGAGTGATCTCTCTGGCCTTAGGATCGATCATGCTCTTCGAATCCCCGGTTCCCTACCTTCGGGCTTCCTTTGCGGTGATCATTCCTACCGTCCTGGTCACAGCCGCCTTCTTCATTATTGCCGTGACCATGGTGATCAAAGCTCATCTGGCCAAGCCAGCCACGGGCTCTGAAGGCATGGTCGGTGAGCAAGGAGTGGCCCGGACCCCTCTCAATCCCGAAGGGAAGGTTTTCGTCCATGGCGAGTTCTGGAACGCCTATACCGACGGGACCATCGGGGAAGGAGAAAAGATTCGAGTGCTCAAGGCCGAAGGGCTCAGGCTAAGAGTGGAAAAGGCTCAAAAATAGTTTTTTTAAACCCTAACCCAACGATAGGAGGTTGAACATGTCTTTTATTTCTTTCGCTGTGTTGTTGATCCTGATCCTGATGATCCTGGCCAGCGCCATCCGCATCCTCAACGAATATGAGCGGGGTGTGATTTTCCGGCTGGGCCGCGTGCGCACGGTCGGGGGGAAACCCATGGCCAAGGGACCCGGCTTGATCTTTCTCATCCCCGTGGTTGATAAGCTGGTGAAAGTCAGCCTGCGGACCGTAACCATGGACGTTCCCCCGCAGGATGTGATCACCCGGGATAACGTCTCTCTCAAGGTCAACGCGGTCATCTATTTCCGGGTGATGGACTCCATTAAAGCAATCATCGAGATTGAAAACTATCTTTACGCAACTTCTCAGCTCTCCCAGACCACCCTCCGTTCCGTCTGTGGTCAGGTTGAGCTGGATACGCTTCTCTCCAAGCGGGATAATATCAACCTCCAGATTCAGGAAATTCTGGACAAGCACACCGAACCCTGGGGAGTCAAGGCGGTCGCCGTGGAGGTGAAGGCCATTGACCTTCCGGAGGAGATGCGCCGGGCCATGGCCAAGCAGGCTGAAGCCGAGCGTGAGCGGCGGTCCAAGGTCATCCATGCCGAAGGCGAGTTCCAGGCCGCGGAAAAATTGAAAGACGCCGCTGTGATCATCGAGGACCATCCCATGGCCCTGCAACTGCGTTACCTGCAGGCCCTGACGGGAATAGCCACGGAGAAAAATTCCACGACCATCTTTCCGATACCCATCGACGTGATCAGGCCATTTTTGCAACTGGCGGAGAGAGCTGTGACGGAGAAAGCTGAAAAGAGTAAATCCCAAACTTGAACCCGCCTTCTCGACTCGTGTATGAATGAGTAGAATGAGGCCCTGCCAAGGGCCTCATTTTTTCTTCGAGGTCTTTCTGCTCAACCCGCCAGAAGACTGAAGGGACAAAAAGGCCAATCGTTTAAACGCCAAGAGCGCACAGAAATCCGAATGCTTTTGAAACATATCATTTCTCTGTGTCCTCAGCGTTCTCTGTGGTGAAAGGTAATTTTTGGAATTCTGGAGACGGAACCTTTACAGCCTCTGGGCTGCGGAGTTCCTGGCAGCCCTGGGAATAGCCCTGGTTCTTCCCTTTCTTCCTTTTTACATTCGCGAACTCGGGGTCAAAGACCTGCACGATGTGGAGCGGTGGAGCGGCTTCATCTTCGCCGCTCCCTTTTCCGTGGCCATCTTTACCTCACCCCTCTGGGGCTGGCTCGGAGACCGCTACGGCCGCCGGATGATGCTCATTCGAGCCATCTTCGGTTTTGCCATCAGTTCCTCCCTGATGGCCTTCGCCCAGACCGTAGAGCAGCTTTTCATCCTCCGTCTCATCCAGGGAGGGGTCTCCGGCTTTATCGCCGCCACTCTGGCAATCGCCACCACCACCACTCCGGCGGAACGCATGGGCTATGCCATGGGGGTACTGCAGACTTCCCTTACCACGGGAGCCATCATCGGCCCCTTCGTCGGAGGGCTTCTGGCGGATCAGATCGGCTACCGCAATATTTTCTTCATCACCGGGGGATTCGGCCTGGTGGCTGGAATCCTGGTCATTTTTTTGGTCCAGGAGAAGGAACGCACCCCGGGAGAGATGAAGGCGGAGGGATGGCTTTCCAATTATCGCTTTGTTTTCACCTCCCCCACCCTGGTGGCCATTTTCTCCGCCAGCCTCATCGGCCAGCTGGCCATCATGATCATTCAACCCGTTCTCTCCCTCTTCGTGGAAACATTATGGCCGGGCACTGAGCATCTGGCTACGATCGCGGGAGCCGTCTTTGCCGTTACCGGCTTTGCCAGCCTTCTTTCTGCTTTTTATTGGGGCAAGCGGGGAGACCGGATGGGTTACAAAAAAATTCTGGCCATCACTCTACTGGGCACGGGAATCAGCTGCGCCCCTCAGGCCTTTGTCAACCAGGCCTACCAGCTTCTGCTGCTCCGTTTTGTCCTCGGCCTCTTCGCCGGGGGTATTCTTCCAACCCTCTATGCCCTGACCACCCTCAACGTGCCCGAAAAACGCCGCGGCGGCGTACTGGGAATCACCCGCAGCGGGCTCCTCATTGGCAATGTCATCGGCCCCATCAGCGGGGGATTCCTGGCCGCTTCCCTGGGAATCCGCCCCCTCTTCATCTTCACGGGAGCCCTGCTCATTGCTTTAACCTTCGCTGCCGGGCGGGTGATCAAGGAACGGCGAACACATTGATTTATCCACACCATCTGACATCTACATCGGCTGCAGGAGAGACCTGCCACATCATGCTCTGTCTTTTTCAGGTCTTCTTCGTTGGCCACTTTCTCGGTGTTCCCGTTCTTTTACCATTAAATGAAAACCGCTTTCATTTTTCAGCCCTCGTATCTTTTCACCCACCCCTCCCAAGTCACACCGGCGATATTCTATCTCCTCTTGCTCCCATCATCGGACTTGAAGACACCCAA
>Ga0315282_10008437_pt1 | contig 16680 bp, 13 predicted proteins | sample YL17G07_20_MG_FD_203693 | JGI IMG/M metagenome (GOLD analysis project Ga0315282, IMG submission 203693) | Sediment microbial communities from Yellowstone Lake, YNP, Wyoming, USA - YL17G07_20 | ecosystem: Environmental > Aquatic > Freshwater > Lake > Sediment | place: USA: Wyoming | collected...
CTCGGTCTTCGAGACAAAGTGAAGTTTCTTGGTAAGTCCCGCATGAAGAAATATGGGAGCAGCTATCTTCTTTCTCGATATTCGTTCTTCCCTCGTTGAGCGAGGGTTCGCCGAGAGCTCTCTTGGAAGCAATGGCTTGCGGACTCTTTGTAGTCGCCTCCAGAGTGGGAGGCGTACCCGAAGCAATTAGAGATGGCTGGAATGGAATTCTTGTCAATCCGCGAGATCCTCAAGCGTTAAAAGAGGCAATAACTAGGTCGTTGGCCGACAGAGAGTTGGTCAAGACTGTCGGAGAGAGAAACAAGCTGGAAGCTCAGAAATACCTCTTGGAGAAGGTTGCTGAAAAGCAATTTCAGTTCCTCAGCCAGATGGTCCTCCGGAAGCAGGAGACAGGACAAACATGACTAATCGTAGATGTATCCTAGTCACTGGCGGGGCCGGATTCATCGGCAGTCATTTGGTCGACAGACTGATGCGGAAAGGTTTCTCAGTTACTGTCCTTGACAATATGTCGACGGGGAATCGTGCGAACATAGGCCGCCACATTGGGAAGAAGGGTTTTCGGCTGCTGAGAGGGGACGTGAGGAATGCCGGAAATGTGCAAGAAGCGGTAAGGGGTACTGATGCAGTCTTTCATCTTGCGGCCATTGTTGACGTGCAACGATCAGTCAGGAATCCTTTGTTGACCTATCGGGTGAACGTTCTTGGAACTCTCAATATTCTTGATGCCTGTAGAAATGCGGACATCAATCTGTTGGTGTACGCTTCGTCATGTGCTGTTTATGGCGATGCAGGGAAGACGAGCATAAAGGAAGACACACCTCTGCGATCCGTGTCTCCCTACGCGACATCGAAGCTTGCGGCCGAGATCTTCTGCTTTTCATTTCAAAGGACATATGGTCTGCCTGTGTTCTCCTTGAGGCTCTTCAATGTCTACGGCCCTCGACAGCGGCCGGGACCATATGCAGGAGTTGTGGCCAAATTCACAAACAGACTGCTCAAGAACAAGCCTCCGATCATCTATGGCGACGGGAAACAATCAAGAGATTTCGTGAATGTTGAGGACGCTGTGAACGCCTTCATGCTCTCCTTAAAGAGAAGAAGAGGGGTGGGGCAAGCAGTCAACATCGGGTCAGGAAGATCGGTCACGATCAACCGTCTAGCACGGTTTCTCACAGAACTGACGGGCAAGACCGGCCTGAGGGCTGAGCACCACCCAATGCGTGAGGGAGAGATCTTGCATAGCAAGGCAGACATACGATTGGCGCGGAAAGCCTTAGGCTACTCGCCGAAGGTACCTCTGGAAACCGGCCTCAGGCGGTATGTTGACTGGGTCCGAGCTACGTCTGGACATCTTGATGGACTCTAGGCGGCTTGGGCGTCACAGAAGATCTACTCAGGATTCATTGTCTCCTTCACAGAACCTTTGGATCATCTTCTGGTCAGCTAGGAGGAGTGAATTCGGCTTGTATCTCGATTATTGTTGGTCGGTCTGAGTGGAGCGCGTCTTTCAGGCCTGGGCCTATTTGATCGGGTTTGTCCACTCTCAGCGCTCTGGCTCCAAAGGATTACGCGAGCTTCGCGAAGTCTGGGTTGTGTAGATCCACGCCGATATGTCTGCCTCCGAAGCGTTGGTTCTGGATATGTTTCAGGATTCCGTAGCTTTGGTTGTTGGCGAGAAGAACAGGTATGTTGGCCCTGTTCTCCACAGCGGTGGCAAGTTCTTGGCAGGTGAGCATGAAGCCTCCATCTCCGCACACTGCCCAAACAGATCACTCCAACTGATGGAGATTCTCATGACCACGTTCACAGTACCCTTACTCAGTAAACAGTTCTTTCGAGGACTTGTTCCACTAGCGAGAAAGCCCATGCACAGGTTTCCGAACCAAGTGAGAATGCCTGCTGTTTCGTGCACGAGAGTCTCGAACACGATTCTCGCCATCTCGGTAAGGTAGACGGCGACAACTATAACCTCCAGCTTGTGAAGTATCTCTCTCGTCCTCCTATCCTTTTCTCGCAGATCAACCTGTTCTTTGAGATCTTCAGCTTTTCGAATCACGGTTGCGGGAATTCCTCCTGCAAAAACCTCGCCCGGAACGTCTTTTGTCACGACAGTACCCGTCGCGATAATAGCGTTTGGTCCAATTGTCACACCTGGCTGGATAATGCACCTGGGAGGAATCTGAGAAAAGCATATGTGTGGTTGATCCGCGAATAGGTGGTCCCTTAGAGGCCGTGCATGTGACGGGTCATCTGTTTCTCGAACGACTTCACTGATGCGCCTCTGAGTGCGGATGGACGCGTGTCACCCTAACCCAGTCTACCTGTGCATGAACGTGGGTTAGCCATGGCGAAATGTTTCTCTCGCCACAAGAGAGGTGTAGGTGTTTGAACGGTTAGCGCGCGCAGGGTTCCAGCGTCTACTTTCCTTCGAATTTTGGCTGACGCTTCTCCATGAAAGCTGTCAGCCCTTCCTTGAAGTCTTGGGTTGTGAAGCACACTCTGAACGCCTTCACTTCCTCGGCGAGGCCGGACTTTAGATCCATTTCGATTCCCCTATTAACGGCTTGCTTAGCTAATCTGAGCATTATAGGGCTCTTCGAGGCGAGCTTCCTAGCGAGCTCCAAGGCAGCTTGCTGCAGCTCGGCTGGCTTAAGCACCTTGTTGACTATGCCGATTCGTTCAGCCTCCTTCGCCACTATTCGGTCACCTGTGAATATGAGTCCCTTCGCCTTGTTTCTGCCGACCAACCTTGGAAGCCTCTGCGTCCCGCCCCACCCGGGGATCAAGCCAACATTGATCTCTGGCTGGCCGAACTGAGCGTTCTCGGAAGCCACTATCATGTCACATGCCAAGACTATCTCGCATCCTCCTCCCAAAGCGAATCCGTTCACAGCAGCGATCACAGGTTTCTCGTATCTCTCAATCATTTCAGTGAATTCTTGCCCCAGCCTCGCAAGTTTGGCGCCCTGAACAGAATCTGTCTTGGGCGTGAAGATTCCACCTTTCAAATCAGCTCCTGCGCAGAAAGCTTTCTCCCCGGCCCCAGTTAGGATCACGGTTCTGACATCCGGGTCCTTGCTGAACTCTCTCAATGCGCGCTCCAACTCCTCCAAGGTTTTTCGAGTAACCGCATTCAGCTGATCAGGACGATTCAGCGTGATCCTTCCAACATTTTCCAGCTTCTCTACAATGATTTCTTGATAGCTCATTTTCACACCTTCGAGCAGTAGAATTGTTCGGCTTTAGGTAATTTAGAGCTTTGTTCAGAATGCTCCATTCCTCTTCTGGATATCACAAGAGCACATTCCACAGTGATATGTCCGAAGCATCTGGTACCGTATCTTACTGGAGTCGACTTGAATTGGAGGTATTGGGGGCTGTCAGGACAAGGAGAAGCACAAGGGAGTGCACTGAGAGAGGATTCATGACGAAGGCATAAAGAGGATCCTTGACGCTGCAAGGTACGTCTTTTATCTTCGGCATTCACCCCAAACGAGCCTTTCAGAAGACGGGGAACAGAAAAAGAGGAGGACGAAGAGGTAGACAGTCCATGGGAATATTCCGAGCTACGGCCGACGGCCGGCCGTATGCCAACACTTTCACCGAGAACAAGGAGCCCTTCCTCAGCAGCCTCAAGAACATCCCTCCTCTTAGATCGTCCATGGAACTCACTACTTCACCTCCAATAAGATTGATGATCACGAATTCTCCTGATACGTAAAGGGTTGGCGAAAACAGCTTTTTGTTCGAAAAAGGTTGCTGTTCTTTTTACGGGCTTTCTCAAATTCCACTGGCGAAGGTCCGGATGATAACGGTCACCGGAATGGATTTAACTTTAGGTTTCTGCTGTGAAGATGACTAAGGTCATGAGTGAAGAGGCATAGGGATTGAGTTCAGTCGCAAGAAAAGTCTTCTACCTTCTACCAAGACCGTTGCGAAAACCTGCCCGAGTTGTATACAGGATGTGGGGGGGAAGGCGACTGGGAAAGGCTCGCAGAGTCACCCGGACAGAGATAGCCAAGGATTTGATGAAACTGGGTATCAAAGCGGGCGACCTGGTCTTTGTTCATAGCTCGATGAGGAGCATCGGCAATGTCCAGGGAGGACCGGATGCCGTAATAGATGCAATCATGGACGTGCTGGGGTCTGCTGGGACTCTCGTAACGCCTGCTTTCTCCCTACCATATGGTAGCATGGTGGACACACTCGAGAGAGACGAAACTTTCGATCCTGCAAGTACACCATCCACTGTTGGTCTGATTCCTGAGACTTTCAGACGCAGACAAAGTGTGCGTAGGAGTCTGCATCCTACTAGCTCGGTCTGTGCCGTTGGAGCGAAAGCAGACTTGATTATACTCAGAGAAAGTCCATTTAACTCAGATTTCGGAATTGGAACTCCACTCTACAAGATTATGGAGCATGAAGGAAAAATCCTTGGCCTCGGAGTTGACTTGGGGCCTGTGAGCTTTTATCACGTCATAGAAGACGTTTTGGGTAAGCAGTTTCCAGTTAAGGTCCGACTGGACAAGGTGTATAATGCAAGAGTAAACGAGGAGGGCAAGGTTTCCGTGATGCCAATCCGACCATTTGATCCAGCTGTAGCCAGCACCAGAATAGATAACCCAGAAAATACATGGATCCGAACCCTTTTCACCGAATTCCTGATCGATAGGGGAGTTTTGAAAGTCGGGTGCGTTGGTCAGGCAAGGTCTTGGCTGTTGGAGGCCGCAGAACTGTTCGAGGCCCAGATGGAACTGCTGAAAAGGGGTATAACAATATACACAACCAAGTCTGAGTACGATGCAACTGGTCAGCGACTGATATCCTATGTCACTGCCTATAGGTCTGCTTTCTCTGACGCACATCACAACTACTTGGAAGAACAGGTTTCACAAGTAGCGAAGGGACATGAATGCAAGGGCTTTTGGAACTCAAACTCAAACAACTGGATAAGACAACTGAATTGGGACGGATCAGATTGGTCGGGTTTCATTTCGCACGACTGGAAGTATTCTATGGAGTTGCAAGAAGGCGCTACTCAGTATGCTCTTATCACGGGAAACGGGGCACTAGATCATCATCTGAAAGGTGAGCTTCAGTATATCCACTCAAGAATTCGTGGCGATGGGGCAATAATCGGAATACCTGACGGCTATGACTTTGCTCCGAGGGAGTGTGAGTACGGTGCAGCCCTAAGTGCATTGGCGCTCGGCTACAAATGCTTCGCAAAGAGAGATCCGCTCTTAGCCACCGAAATCCTCCAAGACTTGGATCTGTTGCACACGTTTATGAGCGCGGAGTTTAAGCCAACATTTGATGATCCTTTCTCAGTCGTTTTGCGGGGATATGCGAATCTCCTCTCAGCCTACCAGATTCTAGGGAGCACCAGTAAAGCTCAAGAAGTCGTTGGGAGGTTGAAGGGGTACGCCGAGGAATTCATCAGCCGCCAAGCTGGAAGTGGTTTGTTTCCTTTCAAGGATTCAGCATATACCCTTGAAACGAGTGTACATACGCAGTTGAAAGTTGACATTGGGCTTCTTCTATCTTACCAGTTCACCGGATCAGAGAGATATCTGCTATCGGCTGCGAGGAACCTCCGCTGGGTGACTGAGAACCTACTAATGCCGAACGGCGCATTGAGGTGGGACATAGACGACAGAGATGACTTCTTTGAGATTCACCAAATGCTGTTCCTGATAGCGTACAGGTATCTGCATGATCTGTCGAAAGGGCATTACGACTATACTAGCAGCGCCATCTCAGCGTGGAAGTTTCTTCTGGATGGCAACGCAGGATGCATCGACATGTATGTTCAGAACCTGCGATCTACCGGAGCTTTCTTTTCCTTTAGGCATATTGACGACGAGGGCAATTTTCAAAAGAAGAGCACGGAATTGTTCAAGGGCTCATACGAAATCGGGCATTCGCTTTGGGGACTGTCGCTAAACAGAGATCTTGCAATATAGACAGTTGCGGAAAACAGTTTGGATGATATGTTTCGTGCGATGTTCATGTGCCTGCGAAAAATCCGCGTATGCAGTATCTCAACATAGTTGCGCCTTCGGTAAGAGCTCGCATGTGACACTACCGCATATCATTAGCGCGGATCGTTCAGACACTCTGTCGAGATGCGGATCTTTCGAAACAACGGGGGGATTCCAACGCGCAAGCACCGAGTATGGGCCAAAGGGCGATTCGGATAAGGTTGTCAACATGACGTCGTATGCGCGGAGGTGGAGCGAGAGGGCTCAGGATGTCCTCAATCTTCTGAGAGGACATGTAGTTCTGGAAGGAAAAAAGATCCTAGACTTGGGGTGCGGATCAGCTCCTATATCAGAGCACTTCCGAGGAAGATCCTCCATCTTAGTGGGGCTTGACATAAACCGCCGCGCGGTTAGGCAAGCCCGAAGGAATACATCATTGGATTTAGTCTTGGGCGATGCAACAAACATACCATTTAGAGACGCGAGTTTCGGCTTCGTCCTCTGTAACGACGTGTTGGAACATGTCAGTGGCGAGGTTAAGCTGATGCAAGAGGTGCTTAGGGTGTTGGCTCAACGTGGAGCAGCATATATCCAGTGCGCGAACAAGTATCAGATCGTTGAGCCACACTTTTTGCTTCCGTTCCTCTCATGGATCCCTCGACGGTTAGCGAATATATATCTCAAAATTGCCCGGAGAGGAAGGAGCTATGACGACTACTTTCCAAGGACCCACAGCAGCATACTTGCATTAGCCGGGACCCACCGCACAATTGACCTAACGTATGAGAGAACGCTTATGAAAATCGAAGGGCTCAATATCCAATCGAACATACTTCTACGAATCGTTTCGCTGGCCCAAAAAATCTTCTCTGACCGGTCCATCGCCGCCTTCGCCCAGAATTTCAGTATAATCTCGATCCTAGTGTTCAAGGACGAGACGAGGAACTCTCCGCCTCGCAGGGTTGTCCCGTTATTCTCTGAGTTGACGTGAGAAGAGCCACATGGTTTGAGCCTCGCATTCTCCTATTCGGAGGAGAATCCGGATAGAAGAGTACGACACTCTGGAGTCATTGCTGGACAGTCTGGATTTAGGTTTTGTTCAACGCCTCCCAGACAGTTGCCATCACCACGAAGGCGCAGGTAGGCCTCTCCGTAACCCGTTAGGCCTATTCAAAGCGCATCTAACCAAGCGCTTCCTCAGGATAAGCAACCTCCGAGAGCTTGAGCGTCGCCTATGGATAACGATAGGCTACGGGCGATATGCGGCATAGCCCGAGAGGAATCAGCATATGGTAGAACAGTGCTCTCCTGCTTCAACCAGCGTTTAGGCGCAAGAAGACTGAGACGCATCGTGGATAGGCAGGTTAGGAAACTTATCAATCTCCGCATCGTTAAGGCTAGAACCATTGCCTTAGACGCCACGTTTATCAAAACCTATAGTCACCGCAGTATGGACAATCGGGCAGGCCATAGCGACTCAATCCAGACCGGGCAGAGCCTACGGGGCATACGGACTGGGTTACAAGCTCCATCAGGCTGTGGATACTGGGTCAGGAGCACCGTCAAGCTTCCTTGTACCATTGTAACCTTTTTTCCTTGTTCCTAATACCCAGCAAAATCCTGCGAGAGACAGCTGAAGGATGCGGAATCGAAAACACTATACCGTACCCGGCAGACCAGAAGGCTGGCAAACATAACGCTCTCCGAGTAATAGATGACTTCAAAACACACGGACCCGAGCGCCTGAAACGCATCTACAGGAAACGCTCAACTATAGAACTCGTTTTCGCATGGCTTAAGGAGCATCTGAACCTCGACAACCACAAAACCAGAGGACTGGAACAGGTCACAGTCCACGTCTCCTGTTGCCTACTATGCCTCCTCTGCACCATAGAAGCCTCCTACGCCACCAGTCACCCAGCCAAATCCAGAAGCATGACCCACTGGGCGAACTGACATGAAACAGCTAATAGCGGGCAAGGCTACGCGCTAAGCATCCCCTGATCCATGCGCCAGCCTCCTGCAAAATCTGCGCGCGCTTGTAATTGCTTTGAATCTGAACGAAATGTCCACCAGAGTAGTTCTAAGACAAAGGAACTTAAGAACATTTAGTAGGATCAGAATCGCGAAGCTGAGTCAAAAGGATCTATAGGATTCTTAGGAGTTCCTCTTCAAATCTTTGAGCGAACACTTCTGGATCTCTTTCAGAGGGTACATCCGTCACATTTCTTCCGTTGAATATTACCTCCAAACCGCTAAGCAATGCCTCACTCACCATCCTCGGCAACCCGTCTTGAGTCGTCATACGGATGAGTTTCCTATGTCGCGCATAGACCTCTCCCATCCTATCGTACGGCACATAAGGTACGACCTCCACATTGGGCATGTTAAAATCACGGTCCGCTGGAGAGATTGAGTTACCTATGATTGTTATCTTCTCCTCAGGATGGCTACGCGCATAATCTACGATCCAGTCTCGCCGGTATGTCTTGGCACCCTCGCTTCCACCTGGGCAGAAGTAGAGCACATCTCTCTTAGGTACCGTTGTATCCTCCCTTGACTTCTTGAATAGGTCGATACGTATGGGAAGTGGAAGGACAGACCCCTGCCTTCCTACAAGTTTCATCAAGTGAGGAGACACGTAGAGGACTTGGTCGCATCTGCCAATGACACTTCGCCAGAATAGTTTGCGCAGTCCTCTTTCTCTGGCATACCTGTAGGCGTCGCTCCCCACGAAATGGATGATGGTCTTCCTGCCAAGCATTTCAGCAGTCATTACATATCGACTACAAGTTTGAAGATGGACTCCGTAAACCACATCAAAGCTTCGCAACTTCAAAACGTCCGGAACCTTGACTTTCTCGGTATAATCGACATCAAATCCCCTACTCCTGAGAGCGTCGACTACTACCTCGTTATTGCACCTCTCAATGCAGCCCACCACGAGTATTCTTTTCAATGGTTATCCTCGTCTCTTGCCAAATCAAGGTGGCGGGCTAAGTGGCATTCGAATCTCAATTATTGTCGACCGATCGGACTGAAGCGCGCGCGTCTGCTTCATAGTAGCGATAATACTGTTCAATACTCAAAAAAAGATTTCGCCAATTCCTCCCACGGCTGAAGCCATGGGCTTCCTTGGCGATGTGTATGTGAAGAATGTTGATCCCGGGCATGCCAAAGATCGTCTTTACGCCTCTGTTCTCAAGAGACTGTACGAGAACTTGGCCGCCCGTCAGCTTCGTCATCGCGGTTCCACCGTTTTTCGAAACGTAATGGCCGCTGTGGAGGAATATATACTAGGGTGCCCCAGAATCCGATCAGGGCGATATGTTTGAGAATATTGGTTCTCGGAGCCGGGATGCAGGGATCTGCAGCCATCAGAGACATAATCAAGAACAGTCAAGTGAGCGAAGTGGTTGCAGCCGATTTGGATGTCGGCCGAATCCGGAATCTTGCGGTGGATTTGAAAACCTCAAAGATCAAGCCAAGGCAACTGGACGCAACTAGCCACCGGCAACTGGTTGAGTTGATGAAAGATGACTTTGATGTTGTTGCATGTCTGCTTCCGGCAAGGTTCAACTTCCCTGTGGCAAAGGCAGCCATAGAAGCTAAAGTAGATCTGGTAGATGTTTCCTATCCGGGGGAGATCCCCAAGCTTGACGATGCTGCAAAGCAAGCTGAAGTCGCTATTCTTCCGGGCTGCGGCCTCGACCCGGGCATAGACCTTGTTCTCTACCGGTATGGGACATCCATACTTGACAAGGTCTACGAGATTCATTCGTATTGCGGTGGAATCCCGCAGAAAGAGTACGCTGAAGAGCCGTTGAAGTACAAGATATCTTGGAGCTGGGAGGACGCCATCGGTACCTACACAAGAGAGGCCCGAATTCTGAGAGAGGGACACGCAGTTGAAGTTGGCAACATATTCGAGGACCATGTGAAGAGAATGCGGTTCCCTGAACCAGTGGGCGAAGCTGAATGCTTTCTGAATGGAGATGCAACCGTGTATGTAGAGACACTTGGACTGAAGCATGTGAAGGAACTGACGCGTTGGACTGTCCGTTGGCCAGGCCACTGTGAACTTTGGAGTAAGCTTCTGAAGATGAGGATGCTGAGTGATGAGCCGATCCGAATAGCCGATGGAATCAAGGTAACTCCGCGCCAGTTCATGATCAAGCACTTGGCTCCTCAGCTTCAATACAAGAAAGGAGAAGGGGATTTGGTCATTCTCAGAGTCGAGTTCCTCGGTGAAAGAGAAGGAGAGGAGACAAGACTCGTGTTTGATCTCGTTGATCTCTATGATCGGGAGACAGGGGTCTCAGCGATGGCCCGTACCACGGGCTACACTTGCGCCATAGTGACTCAAATGGTCGGATCGAGGGAAATCAAGGAGAAGGGTGTGCTGGCTCCGGAGAAACATGTTCCTCCTGAGCCCTTTTTCCGCGAGCTGGCCAAGAGAGGAATCAGGATCACTCAGACAGCAACAGCCACAAAAACCCTCGATTAGATCCGCCACTGGATCTTCGCGCAAAGCCTCGTACGTTAGTGGGCCTTCGATATCTGCCTACGTTTGGCCCGGCAACAGTATGTCGTGAGGTTTTGCTTCCTCCATTCCCGAAGCGCTCATCATTGCGAACTCTGCCTTCTCCCATAGGTTAGGTATGTTTCTGGCCCCTGCGTACCCCATCGCGGCTCTAAGCCCGTCCGTAAGCTCTTGGATCACTATTGATAGATCGCCCTTATATGGAACCCATCCTTCAACGCCTTCAGAGATGCCTTTCGCCGGAACGCTGTACCGATCCATGGAGTATCGCCTGGCCATCGCTGATGCGCTTCCCATTCCACGATACTGCTTGTAGTAGCGGCCTCCGATCGCTACAAGGTTCCCGGGAGCCTCTTTGCATCGAGCGAAGAGGTTTCCCATCATGACAGTGGATGCTCCAGCTCCTAGTGCCACAGCAATATCTCCGGGTCCTCTCACTCCTCCGTCAGCGATAATCGGAATATCGGCACCGTACTCGCTCAGCGCATCAGAGACTTGGGCCGCGGCAAAGAGCGTTGGAGACCCTGCTTTCGCCACTTCAGACGTGGTGCAGATCGACCCTGACCCTATCCCGACCCTTATTCCGGCGACCCGCTCCAACTTAGTAACAACATCTTCAGCCGCCTTGTACGTTCCAATATTGCCAACGACAACATCTGCCCCGACCTCCCTCAGAATGTCTTTGGTTGACTTGAAGACGTTCGCGTTATGAAAGTGTGCCACATCCACGACTATCACGTCGACGTGTTCGCTGAGTCTCTTTGCCCTCTCCAGATCGAACGGCGACACCGCGGCCCCGCAAAGTAGTTTACCCTCTTCGTCTCTGGCCGCGTTCGGAAAACGTCCTCTCAGCATTATGTCCTTGAAGGTAATCAGTCCCTTCAATGCTCCATTGTCGTCGACTATTGGCAGCTTCTCGATTCTGTTTTTGTGGAGAATCTCCTTTGCCTCTTCAGGGGTCGTGCCCTCTCGAGCTGTGATGAGCCTCTTAGTCATGACGTCTCTGACCTTGAGTGCGTGATGAGCAAATCTCACATCTCTTCCGGTAAGCAGTCCTACGAGTCTCCCTGCCTCAACTACCGGTAACCCAGAGATCTGATGCTTCTGCATCAGGTCTACTGCTTCGCCTATCGTTTGGTCGGGGGAGAGCGTTATCACGTCTCGTATGACCAAAGATTCCGCACGTTTCACTTGTGTCGCCATCTTCACTTGATCCTCCATCGGACAATTTCTGTGCAGTATCCCTAGGCCTCCGAGTCTGGCGAGAGCGATCGCCATCTCTGACTCCGTCACTGTGTCCATCGGCGAGGAAATGAATGGTAGATTCAGTTTGTGATGGACAGTTGCGCGTGTTGTGAGGTCTATCTCCTTTGGCTCCACCTCCACCCAATTGGGAACTAGTATAACATCGCGAAAAGTCACGGCGAATCTCGCGTCCTTCAACTTCTGGCTAAACTTACCCTTCATAGGTCAAACCTCTACTCGAACTCTATCGTTGCAGGAGGCTTTGGAGTAACGTCATAATATACTCTCGCAACTCCCGGGCACTCCTTCAGAACATCCTGAGAGATCTCACTCAGCAAGCCCGAGTCCAATCCGCTTACGTCTGCCTTCATGAAATCTCTTGTCTGAACAGATCTTATCGCAACGAGATAGGATGCTTTTCTTGGCGACCCGGAGGTTTCGACAAGAACTCGACAAACTCTAGGAAAATTGTCAATGATGCGTTTTTGTATGCGAGTCAAGTCGCTGATCGGAGGAATCTTGAGTTCTCTTCCACTCCTCACAGAGAGTGCAAGAATATTACCGTATTTTCTGGCTCCAGATTCCATCCCCGTGGCCTTGTTCAGAAGAACGCTTACCTGGAAGCCATCGCCGTGAGAGCTGAGGAGTTCTCTGAGCTTCTTGGAAGCCCTCTTTCCTACACCGCCGGGCAGGAATCTTCCATCCAAAACAGCCGCAAAATACTGGTCGCAGCCTTTTGAGTCAAGATGTCTCCTCACGACAGCATCTGCCTTCCGAACTGTCTCCAGCTTTCTTTCGTTTATGGCCCCGAGCATTCTCACTGAAACGCCGGGACCTGGGAACGGTTGCCGTTGGACCAGTTCCTCGCGTATTCCAAGAAACTTAGCGACCTCCCTCGCCTGCCACTTGTATAGGTCCACAAGCGGCTCAAGGACTTTGAAACCGTACCTACGCTGCGGGTCTATCCCGATTTGCGAAAGAACATTGTGCTGTGTCTTGATACGTCCCTGCGTCTCAATCCAGTCAGGAGCGATTGTTCCCTGCACCAAGAAGCTACACTGTCTCTTTCTGGCTTCTTCGGACAATACTTCATAGAATATCGCTCTGAAGATCTTTCGTTTTCTCTCAGCGTTGGGAACTCCTTTCATCCGGTCAAGGAATCTCTTTCGAGCATCAACAACTTCCACATTGAGTGGAAGAGGAAGTGCTGATAGTGTCTCAGCAATGCTCTCAGGCTCAGACATGCGCATGAAACCTGTATCCATGAAGACGGAGAAGACATTCGATTCGATTGCTCTTCTCACAAGTGTCGCTGCTGTGGTGCTGTCTACGCCCCCAGAAACCGCCGCAAGAACCTTCGCGTTTCCAATACTTTCCTTAAGATCCCTTATTTTGTTCTCCGCAAATCCTGAAGCGTCGAACTCAGCCATTCAAAGCCACTTACAACTATGGCAGGCCCCACGTCATAAAAGACCTCTCAACACGAATGAGACAATGCCATTTACAGCTCAATTGTCTCAAAGCTTGAGGTAAAGAGATCAGAAGTCCGGATCGGGATGGTTGTTGATGAATCGATGGGCACCTGTTCTTGCTTGCTGCGAAGCGGTGTTCCAAGTCAGCAATATCTGTCTCTGCAGTATTCGTCATGATCCCGACCCAGATGGAGTCTGGCGAGAACAGTTGACTCAGATGTTGGACCCTATCGACTGTTCCTGTGTCGGAGAATGACACAATACCTTAAAAGGAAAAGTGAGCCTATCTTCGGCTCAAGTGGTCGAAGTGTCAGGTGAATCTGTTCCACCTCAACAGGATGCGTAGTGCTGCGTATCTTCGACCGACGGTTCTGAAGAGAGGTTTTGAAGGTGAAAGTTGAGAGAGGCATAACTGTAAAGAAAAGCGAGGACTTCTCAGAATGGTATACACAAGTCATAACGAAAGCAGACCTCTGCGACTACGCCGGAATCAAAGGTTTCATTGTTTTCAAGCCTTACTCGTATGAGATCTGGGAGAACATCAGAAAGTTCTTGGACGGAAGGCTCAAAGCCACGGGTCACAAGAACGCATATTTCCCCACCCTGATTCCTGAGAGCTACCTGAAGAAGGAGGCTGAACACTTCTCAGGATTCGTTCCTGAAGTCTTCTGGGTTACGCGCACGGGTGAGAATGAACTAGGCGAACCGCTTGCAATGAGGCCCACATCAGAGACCATCGTCTGTGACTCCTACTCAAAATGGGTGAAGAGCTGGAGAGACCTTCCGATCCTCATCAATCTCTGGAACTCAGTCTTCAGGGCTGAAATAAAGGCGACGAAGCCTTTCTTGCGAACATCTGAGTTTCTTTGGCAGGAGGGCCATACGGCCCACGCCACAGCTGAGGAAGCTGAGAAAGAAGTCCATGACATTCTGGAGATCTATAGACAGCTCGTGGAAGAGCAGCTTGCTGTACCGGTTCTATTGGGTTCAAAGACAGAAGCTGAAAAATTCGTTGGAGCAATCTACACATTGACCATGGAGGCCATGATACCTGATGGAAAAGCCTTGCAGATGGGCACCTCGCACTTTCTAGGCCAGAACTTCTCGCAACCCTTCGAAATCAAGTACCTTGGAAAGGATGAGAAGGATCACTATGTCTGGCAGACCAGTTGGGGAGTCTCAACTAGAATGATTGGCGCCGCAATAATGCTGCATAGCGATGACAAGGGATTGGTTCTTCCTCCGAGAGTGGCACCGATTCAGGCCGTGGTTGTGCCGATATACTACAAAGATGAAGATCGAGACAAAGTGCTTTCGAAAGCGAAAGAAATCGTCAACCTTCTAACTGAAAAAGGTGTGTCCATTCACTTGGACGACCGGATCGAGTATACTCCGGGATGGAAGTTCAATGAGTGGGAGATGAAAGGTGTCCCCACAAGAATCGAGATAGGCCCTAGGGACATCGCAGCAGCTCAAGTCATCGTCTCAAGAAGAGACACAGGAGGAAAATCCGTGGTCAAGATGGCCAACCTCTCTCAGGAGATGGTGAAAATTCTGGAATCCCTTCAGGCTGACCTCTACGAGAGGGCGAAGAGACAGCTGGAAGAGAACATAAGGACAGTGAGATCATACGATGAATTCAAGAAGACCCTGGAGACCAAGGGGGGATTCGTCAGAGCTTGCTGGTGCGGCAAGTCTGAATGCGAATCAAAGATCAAGGAAGATACAGGCGCAACGATCCGGACGGTTCCGTTGCAGAAGGAGGAGCCCTTTGGCGACTGTGTCCTGTGTGGAGAGAAGGCGAAGGATGTCGTGTACTTTGCGAGGGCGTACTAGATGCTATTCGATGCGCCGCACTTCTGACAAGATCATGTTGGCTCTTTCAACGACTCTGCTTGGATCATGAATCAAGGTTGGCCCCGCGTTCTCTACCTTGATGGAGGCGGCGGCCATGCTGAGGCAAGCTGCCCATATCGAATCTCTGGAGTGCGAATATTCTGAGAGGAAGGCGCCGATGAATGCGTCTCCCGCACCTGTGGGGTCAACCACCCTCTCCGGCGTGTACGCCGGTATCCGGAAAAGGCCCTCATCACTCAAAAGATCAGTCTCCCGTCCGCTCCTTGTGAGAATACAGACTGACGGACCAATCCTCCTAAGTCTCTTCAGAACTTTTGCAGAGCCGGTGGCCCCCGAGATCGCTCTCAGTTCGTCAGAGGATCCTCTTAGAACGTCTACCTTTTCCAGCAGGGATCTGTCAAGCCAAGATCTCTCAAGCACCTGACTGTCTCTCCCAATCTTCCTCAAATATCCTTGTGGATCAAGGGAGGTTATGATTGAGTGATCGGCGAGAGACTTGGCGACCGCTTCAGGTATCTCGTTTATGACTGGTCCGAGATGGAGACTTCGGATTCTGAGTCTTCTCGGCAGATCGGAGAACTGAATGTTCTCGCATTCACCAACCAACCTCAACGATCTTTTGTCGTTTCGATACCTGATTTCAAACCTCGTCGTTGGAGATGACACGACCTTCAGGAATTTGGTTCTTACGCCCCTCTGCCTCAGCCATCTGATTCTCTCATTTCCGAAATCCCCGCCGACCTTGGACAGGATGTAGGTTTCTGTGCCCAGCGAGGCCGCTGTCAGTGACGTGTGAACGGCCGGCCCTCCTGGGACCCATTTCAGTCTCTTCCGAGAGCTAGCCCTGATGCGATCAAGAGTAACGTGACCAACAACGACCATCTCCAGCATAGTTCACACCTGACTGAGCATGTCTTCGACATGGGCTTGATGGAATGACCGAAGCCACATTTTCGGCGTGCAGATACCACTTCTCTTCACTTATTTCTTCTTCCTTCGAACCACAGACAAAGCCATTATAAGGACCGATCGAGATTGGACTGAGAAGAAGGCCTCGGTGATGACAAAGAAGAGGAAGTCCAGAGGAAGGAGCAAGGGGGGAAAAGGAAGGTCCAGCCTGATCCAGTGTTCTAACTGTGGGATGCAGGTTCCGAGAGACAAGGCGAAGAGAAGCACGCACTGGGTTTCCTTGGTCGATCCTGCCTTGGGCCGCGAACTGAGAGCAAAAGGAGCCTACATTGCCAGACAGCAAGTCGTGAAGTACTATTGCGTCTCCTGCGCAGTGCACTTCGGCGTTTCGAAGGTCAGGGCGAGAGACGAGCGACGTTTCGCCTACTAAATCCACACGAGTCTCGTGCAGGCAACCCAAGAACGCAGCGACTTTTCTTGACCAATCAGGCTCGACATAGATCTTAGGTCTATTCATTACGTTTTCTCTGCACAAACCTACTGAACATCTCCCACTCGTACTTCTTGCTGGGAACATGAGATCTTTCCAGCTGCAAGCATCTCATTCAGAGGCTGAGACATGAGAACAATGACGTTGTAGAGAGCGAAGAGCCAATCCGCCCGCGCC
>Ga0315282_10008438_pt1 | contig 16677 bp, 15 predicted proteins | sample YL17G07_20_MG_FD_203693 | JGI IMG/M metagenome (GOLD analysis project Ga0315282, IMG submission 203693) | Sediment microbial communities from Yellowstone Lake, YNP, Wyoming, USA - YL17G07_20 | ecosystem: Environmental > Aquatic > Freshwater > Lake > Sediment | place: USA: Wyoming | collected...
CATACTCATAGTCATCACCCGCGATCCAGTATTTAAGAAAAGGCTTCTTGGAAAGACCAGCCGCCGCAGCTTTACCGATCATTAATGTATTTTCAGATATGGAGAAAACATAACGATGCCCTTTCTCGCCGGTAATCTTGTCACTTTTGGAAAATGTGACGATGAAGGGCATTTTCTCTGCTTTACAATATTCAGATATCGCCAAGGTAGCAGAACTACTGATGGTACCCATCAGAATATCCACTTTTTCCATCATGACTAGTTCCTTGGCCATGCTGAGTCCAATATCTACCTTGAATTTGTCATCCCTCATGGTAAATTCTATTTTTCTTCCAAAGACACCTCCTTTGGCATTCACTTCATCAATTGCCAACTTAAAGGCATCACGAACATCGTAAGTATAGGTCGTGGCTGGTCCGCTGTAGGTATCAACAATCCCTATCTTGATGGGACCCTGGGCTTTAGCATCGATAGGTTGGAGAAAAAATAATCCTACCAAAAGAACTGTCAATAGTGTCAGACTCCTCACGGTAACTATCTTTTCCATTTTACTTTAACCTCCTCTCCTTCCTTCATTCTTGTGTTTTTCAGGAGAAGAGAGCACTCTGCTCCTTTCCCCTTTTTGAAAATTATGATCCCCCGCGTACCTTTTTAATCTCCTCACAGGTTGGCATAATGTCCTTTCCGGAAAGAGTGACAATATCCGTGGAGATGATAAAATCATACTGGGGAACCTTTTTGGTGACGCCTAAGAAAAGCGGTAGTACAGCTTGATGGTCACAAGCCCGCATCTCTACCTGTCCCACCGGGCTATCGACCCTCATCCCTTCCATGGCATTGATAAACTTCTCTTTATCGATTGCCCCCGCCTTGGCAAATGACTTAGCAATTAAATGGGCTGTAACGTAGGCATGGAAAGCTGGAAATCCAGGAGGGCCGCCATAGGCATCCTGGAAAGCCTTAACAAAAGCCTTATTGGCCGGAGTATCGGGATAGTAGAAATGGTAATCCATGGTACCCATCACGCCTTCAGGGGCTTCTTTGCCTAAAGGTTTAAGAACGGCGTGATCTGTGGCGGTATGTATCCAGATCGGGATCTTTTCAGACATCCCGGTCGACTTAATTGCCTTCAGGGCGTTGGTCATGCTCGCCCCACCCGTTGCAAAAATGACGGCATCAGGTTTAGCAGAAGTAATCGCTGTAAGATAGGGGATCAGGTCAGGCTCCCCAACCTTCCACCAGGATTGCCCGATGAGCTCTACTTTGGGTTTGAGTGCCTTCAGGTTACGCCAGGCGGCATCGGCAATGGCATGCCCATACTCATAATCATCACCGGCAATCCAGTATTTGATATAAGGTTTCTTGCTTAAAGCAACTCCACCGGCCTTGCCAGCCATGTACGTATTTTCAGCCGTCGAGAAAACATAACGATGCCCTTTCTCGCCGGTGATTTTCTCAGTCTTTGAAATCCAGACGATAAAGGGTACTTTTTCTCCTTTTACATAATCGGACACGGCTAATGAGACAGCGCTGTTGATTGTACCGACCATGAGGTCAACCTTCTCCATCATCACCAGTTCTTTGGCCATGCTCAGCCCGATGTCCACCTTAAACTTGTCGTCACGGGTGGTAAATTCGATCTTCGTACCCAGAACGCCTTTCTTGTTAATCTCATTCAAGGCCAGCTTGAAGCCGTTCAGGGCATCATTGCCATAAACGGCCGGTGGACCGCTGTAGGTATCGAGGATCCCAACCTTGATCGTGCGCTGCGCATAAACACTAGCAGAATAAAGAACGAATAAAAAAGTTAATAATAATGTCAGCAATGTAATCTTTTTCATCTCATTTAACCTCCTAAATGATTAACTTAATGAATTCCCTTTAAGCCTAACTTTCTCATCACCTCCTAAACCTCGAAATTTCGATCCCTTTTAATAAAACAGCCATATATTCTCAAACCCTGACAAACTTGTCAAGTCCCAGTTAAAATTAAAGATTTCAAGATTTCTTCCTCATCCCCTCGGCAAGGGATCGGCGAACTTACGCATAATAACCTGCCGTTCTGCTGCCTGCAATATCCAGCCGATCCGTGATATTGCTGGATCCCTCAGAAGCTAAAGACGGGGGTTTTTAAAATCTCTTAAACTGAATCGTAAATCTCTTTCTAATAATCGTCGTGGTCCAGATTAAAGTTCTTGGACGACGGGTTCTCACTATCTAAATCCCATCTCAAAGGATTGTTCTGGATATATTCCCTAATGTTGTCCAGAGACTCTTCGCTCCGGATGATGTGATCGTAAAAAGATTTCTGCCACCGGAAATGGAAGTCATTTTGCAGGGAATTAATCTTACGAGTGACAACAGCTTTATATTGCTGGGCTACCCGGGGTAACAACATCTTTGTTCTACCCTGTAGGGAATGCATATATGCATTCCTCTGATGGGAACGCATATATGCGTTCCCTACCATTCCGTTCCCTAGCGTTTTTTCTTCAATGATCAGGATGCCATGAAGATGGTTGGGCATCACTGAAAATTCATCTGTTTTAATTTCCTTGAAATGTGATGGAATCTCGAACCAGAAATCTCTTGCAATTTCTCCAAATTCATTCAAACGCATTATTCCACTCTCTATCTTGCCAAACCACTCTTCCCTATTTTTTGTGCAAATCGTGATAAAATAATACCCGATCTGCGAATAATCGTAATCCCTTAATCTAACCTGTTTTCTTTCTCTCATCTGTCTAAGAATTTTCTTACCCGATTCTCAAACATTTGATTCAAATGCCTGCTGTTCTCCGGCGTCCAGCCGAACGCTTTTTCCCAGACCTCCTTGCTTTCCATACAGAGGTAGACAAAAAGACCCGGGTCCACCTCCCTTAACCATCTCGCCATCTTTTGATAGATCTCCACCCGGATTTCTTTCAGATACCGGAACTTGGCATCTCTCCCCGGGAATAACTCTCCCAGAAAAACGTTGGTTTGTGGGAAACGTTCCTCTGCAATCGCCTTAAGTTTGGGCGGATATCGAAATCCCCCGAGACTGATCCAGACGACCCTTCCGGGGTCTACCCGTTTGAAAAGTTGAAGGATGGCCTCTTGATATTCTCTCTCCCAGCCTTCATGATAAATGATCGGGTCGAAATGGAATCCCAATGGGTAACCACTCTCCTGACATTTTCTTGCTGCGTCAATCCGACCTTTCAATGGAGCGGTCCCCATCTCCTCCTCCTCGATCATTTTAGGTGGATTGAGTGACCACGAGACGATCGTCTTCCCTCGATGGTCCAAATCAAGAAGGGAACCGACGTTCACTGACTTCGTTTTGAGCTCCAGAACCCCGTTACGCTTTTCGGAAAAAAATGGGATGAGAAACTGCGACAGCGGAAAGATCGACTCCAGGGCCAAGCTGTCAGAGAGTTCTCCTGTCCCCAGACGAAGAAGGGATTGACGATCGATCGAGAGGAAAGCGTCGATCTCTTGAAGAAGGTCGTCCCAGTTCGTATAGAGGGTGAGAAATGGATTATTGAGGTATCCTTGAAGGACGCAGTAGGAACAATCCATCAGGCAATTGGTGACGGCGTTGATCACATAGTACCCACAGCAGATATGATTGGAGGTTCCGGGGCAGGGCTTCAGACGCCTTCCGTAAAAATGGGTGATGAGCAAATTTCTTTTGCCCATCCCGATAGGATCGGATATACCAGAAAACTGTTTGATGAGAGACCGCTTGTCCTGGATTCTTTCCACGGGAACATCGGGCAGGGCTTTGAGAATGGTTTGTGAAACCGGATCCCTTTCAGCCTTTTCATCGAGATAGATTTTTTCAAACTGCATTACTAGGTCCCAAACCCTTCTTAGCCATTAAGTCATTTGGTAATCAAGTGATTCAATTACTAATGACTTATTGACCTCATGACATAGTTACTCTGGAATTCGGTGCTTACGATGCGCTCTAAATTAATTCCTCAAATTCTCCCTTATCCGCAAGTCGAGATAGAGTAGAGAGGGTCGCCCGATACTCCTCCATCGTTTCAAATTGGAATTCTACCCTCAACCCCTTCCCTTCAAAGAAGGGGGCATGGTGCAGCGAGATATTGGAAGGCAAATTCAGGTCTTTCCTTTTTTTCTCAAACTCCTCCTCCAGCCGATGCATCTTTGGATAACGGAGGTCCGTAAGAACCTTTTTAATACGATCCGTCTTCTGAGAAGGGGTAAGCTCTGTTTGAGAAAGGATGGTTTGAATTTCGGGCCTGCCAACGATATCCCTCGTTCTGCATCGATTCCTTCGGGAGATCTCTTCCAGGAGAGTAAGGGTCTCTCTCAACCGGTTCTCGCCCAATTTTAGGGGGGAGGCAAGGGAGAGGAAAGCGATTCGATCATCCGAAGTCAGACCCGATAGCCTCCGTATGTTAGACCGTGAGACTTCCTCTCTTAAGACATACTGTTTGATTTCATCCTCCATCCGAGCAAGGGAGAGGTAGGTGTTTAAAATCTTCTCATTAGGCTCCAGAGCCAGGGAGGGAAGGAAGTTTTTGATGACCATGGGAGGATCGATTTGAAAACGATCAATCAATTTGTCGAGCGCAATCGCCTTTTCGACGGCGTTGAACCCTCGGGTTGTCAAATTCTCATGGAGGGAAAGGGAAAACAATCTGAATTCATCTGTCTCCTTCTCCTCAAACACCCTTGACTCAATCTCCGATTTTCCCAATTCCTTCATGACAGAAATTCTTCTGAACCCGGAGATAATCTGATATCCCTTCAACTTCCTCTTCAAAAGAACGGGCTGAATTAATCCGATTTCTTCAATCGAAGATCGAAGCCTCCGGAGATCGGGCATAAAATTGACGGAAAAGGTTTCATCCAGTAAATCAATCTGTCCAAGAGGTATCTTTTGAATCGTCTTCATATTAAACATCCTTGGCAGTTAAAGGCTTGAGGCCTAAGGTTGGAGGCAAAAAATTCACCCTCTAACCTCAAGTCCTGTTTGGCGGGACGCTCCTCCAACCTCCAGCGAGTTAGATTTCAATCCGGTATCGTCTCATCATCTCCTGATAATGTCTTGCCTCAATCTCGTTCTCTCTCTTCAAAAAACCCTTGTAAAGGATGGAACATTTCTTCTTCATCTCCTTAAGGATCATCTCGCGCTCTTCGGATCCGATGTAAGGCTCGGAAAGAAGTTTTTCCAGAGCGATCACCCGGCAGCGGTCATTTCCCCATGACCTCTGTGAGAGTTGGTCAGGATGCCCTCCCCGTTTGACAATCAGTTTTCGGTCGATGAAAAAGATGGGAAACCGCGCCGAAACCCTCAGCCAGAAGTCATAATCCTCACACACCGGAAGGGCTTCATCAAAGAGGCCTACTTTCGAAAAAAGCGTCCTTTTCATCATCACCGAGGAGGGACTGATGATACAGAGAGGAAGGCATTTTTGGAATATCCAGCCAGAATACTTCGCATGCTTAAGCATCGGGTTGACTCTCTTCCCTCTCCGAATCCAGATCTCATCCGTGTAGCAAATGGGATAATGAGGATTGTCGTCAAGAAAGCTCACTTGAATCTTCAGCTTTCCCTTTACCCAGAGATCATCCGAATCCAAAAAAGCAATGTATTTGCCCCGCGCATGAAGGATCCCTTTATTTCTGGCGGCACTCACACCTCTGTTCTGGGAATGCTGGATGAGCTTCACCCTTCCCCCGTAACGCTTCATCTCCTCCGCCGTTCCATCGGTGGAGCCGTCGTCCACAACGATGAGTTCCATATCTTCAAAATTTTGAGCGAGGACTGAGTCCACCGCCTCTTTCAGCATCGGGAGGCGATCATAGGTCGGAAGTATAACGGAGACCTTGGGCATAGCTTGAACACTTCGTTTGAGGATCGCTTCGCTTAAGGACCGTTTTTACTTGAGGCTTGAGGCTAAAAAAGATTTTTCCTCTTCGACCGAGTCGCCGGGGGGAGACACCCTTCAACGTTCTCCCGTTTTTTCTGTTGCCTCTAACCTCAAGGGCTTTAGCCCGCTCCTCAAGCCCCTTCGGGGCACTCCTTTAACCTCTATCGAGGTTAGGCTCGCCGCGTCTTCTTCTTCAAACGGCTGATCCTTTTTCTCAAAATCTCAGCCATCTTCAAATTTTTCTGCTGGAGGAGCTCCTCCCTCTTGGCTCTCAGTTCCTTCACCTTTTGCTTTAGCTGGGCCACGGTCAAAATGACCTTCTCTTTCTTAACAAAGACCTTCTTCTCTTTCTTCGGCTCCGGCTCGGTAATGCCTTTGGCGGCACGAATGGCGGTGATCAATTCTTCCTTTTTCATTGCGTGGACGCCATGGATTCCAGGCATTCCGAGGGCCATCTCCCTCAACTCTTTGGCAGTCATCTTCTCTAAGGCCTTCTCTTTCTTTTCCATAGGATCTCCTCCTCTTAAGATAATGTTAGAGGATTGAGGTTAGAGGTTAAAGGCTAAACCTCTCAGCCTGCCTGCAGGCTGGTGCCTCAAACCTTAAGCCTCAAACCTAAGCGACAGTTTGTAAAGTAAAAACATTGCGTCCGTGTTCACAGATGATAAATCCCTAATTCTACAGTGACCTCAAATTGTCTTCCTGGTTCTAAGTCCAGCGGCCAGTAAAGAAGCAGGCACGAGCCTTGAAAAATCTTCTCAAATCCGCTCTCCGAGAGAGAGACGGTCTCAATCGGAAAACGCCAGAGATTACAGCTTTTGTCCGTTTTTAAGACCGCTTTCATCTTGTTCCATTCGTCAATCAAATGAACTTCTCTCACATCCTTCAATTCACCGACGCTTGCAAGTTTTCGGTCTTCAAGGGAATGCCCGGGTATGTCGTAATACCGATCCGGTGCATCCCCGGCCAAAAGATTGATATTGAACTCGACACCGAAATTTGTTTTTCTCTTCTCCCCTTTATAAGTAACCTGATAAGATGCTTTTATGACTTTCCCGCGGCCTGGGATGGAAAAGCGTTTCTCTATTTCGACCGGGGCTTCTCCGTCGTTCTTACGAAGGCAACCCGATCGAAAAAAAAGAACCTCCTGATACTTTCCCCTTCTTCTTGCTTCAATCTCATAGGGCTCCTTGATGAAATCCCCTTCCTCCTGATATCGGCATTTTCGAAATGATTCAAAATCGACCGGCTCGGCGATGAAATGATCCAGAAAGGAAGCTCTTCGATATCCGTCGAAATGGAGATATTGATCCAAATCCTGCTCTTTAGAATCGAAAATTTCGTGAATGGTCCTTGTCCCGGTTGTCGATGCCTCCTCCATCGATGCTTGCTCCCGAGCTTCCAGCAATTTTTGATGATACCCCTCTTTCCTTCGGGTCAGGGTTCCGAGGATGTTGAAGGCTTTTGACCGGTCATCCATTTCCAAAAGGGTTCCCCCGCGGCCGCTGAAAAGGAGAATTGTTTCCGGATTCTTCAAAATCACTTCCTCGTCGCCATCCCCGTTGAAATCCAGTTTCTCCAGATCAATCCATTCTTGCTCTGGATGTATCTTTTGATCGTAAAGGGTCTCTGCCTTGATCAGGTTTTCATAAATCGCGTGGCGCAGGTGGGGAAGATATAGCCCTCCAAAAACTCCGTGCCAATAGGCATCGTTGCACTGGGCTTGATACAGATAGTGAAGGGAGTCTTGGTTCTTGGGAACGGGCTTGCTCTTCTCATTTCCAATCTTTTCCCGTAGGTGGAGAACTCTTTTATGCATATCGTTCGACTCAGGATATTTGGCAAAGAAGTTTCTCCAGAATCCGCCCTTCAAAAATCTTCTGACCTGCTCCCCTTCCGGTGCCCCCTTCAATTTCTCAACAACCTTCCCGTATTCCACCATCGCTTCTGTGGGAAGGCTCCACTCATCCATCTCCATATAAGAGGAACAAGATAAATAAATCCTGCCGAGAGGCCTCTCGCGAACGGCATAGGCCCCGAGGTGCATGGGCTCAATCCAGTCCAAATTTTTTCCGATCAATTCAAAGAAGCGTTCTAACCACCCCTCTTCATAAACCGAGTGGTAGGTGTAAGGCCAGACCCCAAATTTCTCGCCATCGTCGGCGAAAATTCCTGCGCAAGGAGACCCCCGAAGCTTAGAAAGGTATTCCAGGGTCTCTTCCGGAGGACGAAAGGGAATGATGTATCGCAAGATCTCGCTCCCCGGGAGAACCTTTAGAACCTTTCCGTCTTCTTCAGTTAAATAGTAACCATATAATTCCTCTTCTCTTAACCCGGATTTTTTGAAATGATAATCGTCGATGACGACGTATTCTACTCCTGCTTCCCTCAAATACCTCGGAAGGTGCGGTTCCCAGACCCTCTCTGCCAACCACATCCCCTGAGGGGTGACTCCCATTTCCTCCTCAATGATTTGGGTCAGCCTTTTGATCTGTCCCACTTTGTCCAGGTCGGGAATGACGGCCAAGATCGGTTCATAATACCCGCCGGTCATCATCTCAAGCTGGTCTTTCTCCACCAGCTCTCTTAACGTCTTCAGAAATTCCGGATGGTTAGCTTTCAAAAAATCCCAGAGGATCCCAGTGTAGTGAATGGAGATCTTCATGAATGGATATTTCTTGAGGACTTCGATAAAAGGAAGGTAGGCTTTTTCATAAGCATTCTCTAAGATGTGGAGGAAATTTCCGACAGGCTGGTGATTGTGAACACAAAAAAGGAAGGCAACTCTATCCATAAATAGGTAATTTATATGATTTTCCGGGCCAAATCAACCCCTCTTGGATGACAAGAATCACGCCTTGACATTGGAAGGGTGATCCCATAAAATAGTCCTTACAGCTTGGGCGGATAGCTCAGTCGGGAGAGCGCCGGCCTTACAAGCCGGAGGTCGCAGGTTCAATCCCTGTTCCGCCTACCATTCGAATTGGGATTGCGGAATTCGGATTGATGAATTTAAATCTAAAATCTACAAATAGATTTTCGAAAAGATAATCGGGGGCGTAGTTCAACTGGTTAGAGCGCCGGCCTGTCACGCCGGAGGTTGCGGGTTCGATCCCCGTCGCTCCCGCCAGAAAAAAAGCCCCGTCCAACGGACGGGGCTTTTCTATATGAGCATATGCCATACATGCTCTACATCCTCCAGAGTGACATGGACGGCAGTTTTTACATCGGTCACACTGCTCGTCTGGCCGAGAGATTACGCCGGCATAATGAAGGGCGAAGCCCGTATACCAGAGCCAAGGTTCCATGGAGCGTGGTATATAAGGAGGAATATCTCACACGGTCTCAAGCCATGAAGAGGGAACGAGAATTAAAGAGCAAGAAGAACCGTGATTACATCGAGCAACTCGTTAGAGCGTCCCGAGTGTAACTCGGGAAGGTGGGGTTCGATCCCCGTCGCTCCCGCCAGAAGAAAAGCCCCGTCCAACGGACGGGGCTTTTCTATTGATCTCAATGAATTTGGGGGTACTTCCGTTCAGGCCACCTCGACCTCTTTCTCATAGAGGAGGATCGGGCTTTCGTGATGGAGCACCACCTCTTCACTAATAATGCATTCGCGAATATTGGATTGGGAAGGAATCTCATACATCACATCCAACATGGTGTTCTCCATGATCGCCCGAAGTCCACGGGCACCGGATTTTCTCTTGATGGCCTCCTTGGCGATGGACATCAAGGCCCCCTCGGTGAATCGAAGCTTCACATTTTCAAGATCGAAGAGTTTTTGATACTGTTTCACCAGGGCATTCTTCGGTTTTTTCAAAATATCGACGAGCGCATCGATGCTGAGTTCGTCCAGAGTGGCGATCACCGGAAGTCTCCCGATGAACTCAGGAATCAATCCGAACTTCAAAAGATCCTCGGGTTGAACCTCCCTCAGTAACTCTCCCATGTCCCGCTCATGCTGCGACTTGATATCCGCCCCGAATCCGAGGGTCTTCCCTCCGATCCGTTGTTCAACCAATTTCTCCAGCCCGACAAAAGCGCCGCCGCAGATGAAGAGGATGTTGGTTGTGTCGATCTGAATAAATTCCTGTTGAGGATGTTTTCGGCCCCCTTTCGGCGGGACGCTCGCCACCGTCCCTTCGATGATTTTAAGCAGGGCCTGCTGCACTCCCTCGCCCGAGACATCCCGTGTGATGGAAGGGCTATCAGACTTTCTCGAAATCTTGTCGATCTCGTCAATATAAACGATTCCTTTCTGAGTTCGTTCGATATCGTAATCGGCAGACTGAAGCAGGCTCAGAATAATATTTTCCACATCCTCACCCACATATCCCGCTTCGGTCAGACAGGTGGCATCGGCAATCGTAAAGGGAACGTCGAGGATCCGGGCCAGCGTCTGAGCGAGGAGTGTTTTCCCGGATCCGGTGGGTCCGATGAGGATGATATTCGACTTCTGAAGTTCCACATCTCCCGAGGCCACCCGAGAATCAATTCGCTTATAGTGATTGTGGACCGCCACCGACAGGATCTTCTTGGCATGCTCCTGCCCGATGACATATTCATCCAGTTTGGCCTTTATCTCCATGGGCTTTGGAACCGTCAACCTTCCCGGAACAAACCGCTCCTCTGCCTCCTCTGCAATGATCTCATTACAAAGTTCGATACATTCATCGCAGATGTAGACCGTGGGGCCGGCAATGAGTTTTCTTACTTCATCCTGGCTCTTTCCACAAAAAGAACAATGTAAGACGGTCCCATAATTCCCTCCGTTCACCTTCATCATCTTCTCCTTTCTGCCCCCCTTCGAGGACTACCCTTGAGACCGGACGGGACGCTGGGTGACCACCTCATCAACAATACCGTATTCCTTCGCCTGGTTGCCAGTCATATAAAAATCGCGGTCTGTGTCCGTCTGAATTCGTTCCAACGGTTGAGACGTGTGTCTGGCCATAATCCGATTGAGCTCTTCCCGAAGCCGGAGGATCTCCTTCGCCTGGATATCCACATCCGAGGCCTGTCCCTGAAAGCCTCCCATCGGTTGATGGATGAGAATCCTCGAATGGGGAAGGGCAAACCGCTTTCCCCTCTCTCCTGCCGCGAGAAGCAAGGCCGCAATGCTGGCTGCCTGCCCCATGCATAACGTCGAAACCTTGGGTCGAATATATTGCATCGTATCATAAATTGCAAGTCCGGAGGTCACAACCCCTCCCGGGGAATTGATGTAGAGATGGACGTCCTTGTCAGGGTCTTCCGATTCGAGAAACAGCATCTGGGCGATCACCAGATTGGCCACATCATCATCGATCGCCGTCCCGACAAAGATGATTCGCTCTTTTAAAAGACGGGAATAGATATCGTAGGCTCGCTCGCCCCTTCCATCCTTCTCAATCACAATCGGTATCAGTGCCATCGGTTTCCTCAAGTGGTGTGAACGTTCGCTTTCTCAAGCAGAAAATTTAATGTCTTATCCCGGAGGATTCCGGCCTTCACTTCGGGCAGAAGCCCGTTCTTTTCGTAATATCGTTTCACCACATCAAATTTCTGATGCATCCTTTCTGCCATCTCCTTGAGGCGCTCATCCACTTCCTCATCCGTGGCCGCAATCCCTTCCTGACTCGCAATTTTTTCAAGGATCAGAAAAGTCTTGACCTGCTTCTGGGCCATTGCCTTGTAATCTCCCTGGAGTTTCTCCTCGGTGACGCCCAAGTTTTTGAGGTCAACCCCCTGAGCAGCCAGTCTTAACTTCGTATCCGAGACCAGGCCCTTGACCTGCTCCTCCACCAGACTTTCGGGAACCTCGAAGGGATTCGCCTCGAGCAACTGATCCACGACCTGATCCTTTAGCTGCCTTTCGAATGCCAGCTCCTTCTCCTTTTCGATTTCTCCTCTCAATTTCGTCTTTAACTCTTCCAGGGATGAATAGTCACCCAGGTCTTTCGCAAACTCATCGTCCAAAACGGGGAGGACTTTTTCTTTTATTTCCTTGATCTTAACATGAAATAAAATGGTCTTCCCGGCCCATTTCTGGTACCCATAATCTTCCGGGAAAGAGACCTCGATCTCTCTCTCCTCTTCCGGCTTCAACCCGATCAACTTCTCCTCAAAGGTCGGGATGAACTGTCCGCTTCCCACCTCCACCGTAAAATCAACGGCCTTTGCCCCCTCCAAAGGTTTGCCCCCGACACTCGCCTCGTAATCCACGATGACATAATCCCCGGTCTGGATGGGCCTACCCTCTGAAACAGTCTTCAAATTGGCGTGAAGGTTCTGGAGGGATTTCAACCGCTCCTCCACGTCTTCATCTTTCACCTCTTCTTTCTTCCCTTCAATCTTCAACTCTGCATACCCTTCCAATTTGATATCCGGTTTAACCTCAATCACGGCGGAATATTGAAAGGACTTTCCTTCGTTAAATTCTCCGGGATCGATCACAGGTGGAGAGACGGGTTGAAGATTGGTCTCCGTGAGGGCTTTTGGATAAGAGTCCCCGATCAGTTTCTGGACCACCTCTGTTTTGACATAATCTTTGAAATATCGCTCCAGGATATTCCTTGGAACCTTTCCAGGTCGAAACCCTTTGATCTTCGCCTTCTTCCCCAGATCCTTATAGAAGGAATCTACCTCTTTGGTGACCTCATCCCCTGGAATCTCTATGGATACCTTTTTCTTAATCGAACTGATCTCTTCAACGTTGACGTTCATCAAAAATCCCCTCTAATTTAAAAATTCGAAATTCGAAGCACGAAATTCGAAACAAGCACAAATTCTCAAAACGCTAATTTCCGAAACAAAGAGAAGTTTTGAAATTTGAATTTTGGATTTGTTTCGTGTTTAGATATCCGAATTTCGTATTTCTTCTCTATCTGGTGCCGAGGGCGGGACTCGAACCCGCACAGTCTCACGACCACGAGATCCTAAGTCTCGCGCGTATTCCAATTTCGCCACCCCGGCTTACTTTCTCCTTCCTTTGTTGCCCGCTTGAAAAGAGGCAGGAATGCTTGGGCAAAGGTTAGGATGCCAGACAACATAACCCTTCGACGAAACCGGCTTCTTCACCTTGACCCTCAGACCAGCAACTTTTATTTTTTAGGCAATTGGTGAGCCGTACAGGAATCGAACCTGTAACCTACTGATTAAGAGTAGGACTCGCCCCCTTCAAGCAACCTGCGAATATCGCTGGACTTCTTGAAAAACCAATCACTTACACGGTCAGTATAATCCATCAAATCCACGTTGTCAACGAGGTTGAAAAGGTCAGCGGTGAAACAACCGTTAAAGGGAAAAAAGGGTTGTCAACTGATTTCAAGTCATACCCGGAAATAAGCTCTGGCATTGGGTTTTCACATGGCTACTGATTTCAGAATTGGGATTGATCCAGGAGTGATGTGGGTCGGAAGACAACCCTTTTCACCATGCTGTTAAGCAGGAAAAGGAGATCACCATGGAAGAGATGGAAAGGCTACTTAACGAGATTCAACGGACGGCAGAAATTGCCTTGGAACATCGCAATTCCAAGGCGTTTAGGAATAACCTTGTGACCGTGGCCTTGGAAAGCATCATCTCAAAGTGTAAGGACGCTCTTAACCTGGTTGTTATGATGGGCCAGAGAATAGAAGGAGGGAGCCTATGCGATACCACGACATGAACCGGAACATGATTCTATGCAAGTGCGACCGTTGTGGAAGAAATGAGTTGCACTCCATCGTCAATTCTCAAAATTTGGATCATTGCCTTGAGTGTTGGAACACGGCGAACAAAGCCAAACTGGATGAGGCAGAGAAGGAACTTTGTTTGTCATTGCTGAAAAGAGAGGACAAGTTTTGCATTGGCCTTAACCCGTAATCATCATCTACCCAAAGGTGTCCGGGCCTCCAAGGTAAGAATAGTAACTTTGGAGGCCCTTTTTTTATTGGCATTGATTGTTGACCTAACGGACATCTTTTAAGTGGCCTTCTCCTCGATCAACTTTCATGATTCCCCAAAAAAGTTTATACTATAGTAGATCGATTATTTTTAGGTCATCATAATATCCGATTGGCTGAATGCATCTCATTTGATTTCACTTCTTCTATTAGGATTCTCAGCTTAAAAGAAACCGCAAAATGGGTAAGAAATCCAAGGGGAAAAATAGGAAAAGACGAAAAAAACGTGAGGATTACGAAGCCTACCAATATGGGCCTTTGCGACTTGAGCGACACGGTCGTTATGTCGCTATGTCAACCCGCTGGAAACCTGGGGAATACGAAAAACATATCAACTTTATCAAATCCAAGAGACCAGAGCTGAGAACCGAGATCAATGCAAAAATACAAGAATTGCTAAAGATAATCGAAGAAAACGACCCTTTCGAACTCCTGGCAATTATATCGCATAAAAACTGCTTCACAGACCCTGAAAAATACCGGGAATCAACTCATGAGGGACGAGAATGTTACGTTGAATATGCGTTAAGTTTAATCACCAGCCACAACAAGCACGGATTTGGCAAGCATAGCACAGAGGAGTCAATTCAAAAGTTCAATGTGCTGATTACCGACATTTTCAAAGACCTGCTCTGGTATTACGTTACGGAGGTTACAGAAACAGAGAGAGACAGAGATGAGGATGAACTACGATACCTATCCATGCTTCGCTATCTGTTTATTCGTGGGGATTCATTTCCCGAACACCACCTGGATTTGATAAAGGACTTGTTCAAACCCCACAATGCCTTTCTGAAAAGAAATTTTGGGCTAAACATCGATGAGATAATTGCAGGGATTCAAGAAATAGAGGCTCAGGTTTTGAGGAACGTTAATAGCCTGATCAAGAGTATGCTCGATTTGAAGGAGCACCATGAAATCTTCAAAAAGTTCGTAGATGAAAAGGGGGTTGAAAGTTTTTCAAGTCTGGATGAATGCATGGAGCAATTCCGGTCTCTTCCAGAGATACAGAAACGGCAGCAAGAAATCGAACAGCTTCAAGACACCCTCGGGAAAATACCCTTCGAGATAACGTCAAATAGAACAGCACCCCCGGTGCTAATACAACTTTTGACTTTGGAAATTGGTGACAACAAGAATTTCCTAACATTCGAAAAAGCACCGGGATGGCCCACAAATGATTCTATAATTTACCAAAGACCTCTCATTAAGCATGACGGTAAAATATATTCTTTCATGCCACAACTCTTGTTTAGAAACATCGGAGTCATCCTGGAAGACTTGATAAGGCAGAAAGATCAAGAGTATTTTGATAAAACTTATCAGGGCAAACGAGCTGATTACCTGGAAAGAAAGGCCCTAAAATACTTTGAGCAATTACTCCCCAAAGCGAAGATTTACGGCAAATTGTTCTATGAAGCGGAAGAGAGCGGACAAAGGAAGCGTCTCGAAACGGATGGTTTGATATTGTATGACAATAATCTTTTCATTTTGGAGGGAAAAGCAGGCACATTATCGTTGTCCGCACGGCGAGGTAGTCTTGAGAGGGTGAAGAAGGATGCTGCAAGTCTGATCGATTCAGCATATGGTCAAGCTCTACGGACAAAAAAATACATAGAGACAACCGAGAACCCGTGGTTTGAATACGAAAACGGTTCTATGGCCCTGACAATTCCAAATAAAAACAAGATAGAAAACGTATTTCTTATCAATGTCACGTTAGAAAGTTTAGGCCACCTATCAACCCGTCTAAACTCTTTGAAACGCCTAAACCTTATTCAAGGAAAAGAATGGCCATGGTCAGTATTCATCAACGACTTGAGGGTCATTGCCGAAATCCTGGAATCCCCATCCCAGTTCCTTGAATTTCTAAAGAGGAGAATACGAGCCAACGATTTTCCTCAATTCAACGTGTCGGACGAGCTTGATTTTTTGATGTTCTATCTGCGTGAGGGCCTTTATTTCGAGGAAGTCAACAAGAAAGAAAACTTCCACTTCACACCACATGCCTACACCGAACCGTTAGATAGATACTATGACTTCCTTGCCGGAAGGGTATCAAGCGGCGAGAAGCCAGCCCTACGAACATCACCAGAATTTAAGGAACTGATAAAAAATATCGAGTCTTTATCGAAAGAAGGTTTCACAACAGTAACAACGACCTTACTCGGCTTGAGTGGTGAGGCCCATAAAAATATCACCGAAGGTCTGAATCACATTAAAGAGTTATCGGTTAGAGAAGGTAAATTACATGACGCAACATTCTACTTCAAGGGCATGAGTCTTGGTGTCACATTTTTTGTTGGCCCTAATCTCAGCGTAACTGAATTAAATAGAATGGAAGATCATTGCAGGCTTAAAATGTATCAGACAAGATACGAGAATTGGATAGCAATCGTGATAGGCTCGGCGGGAAAAATTACGTCCCCTCATGACTTTCTTATACTTCGGAAAAGATGGGAGTATGATGAGCAATTAGAGCAAAAGCTTAGGCACTTCAAGAAACGGAAATGGGAAAAAACGGGAATGATGGGACAGAAAATCGGGAGGAACCAACCCTGTCCTTGTGGTAGCGGATTAAAATACAAGAAATGCTGTGGGAGATAAAATCAAAAGGAACCGATCTCTCTGTTTGCATTTCACCACTTTTCCCCTCTTACTTAACTCTAACATCCCGAAAAGATTGAAAACCTGAAAAACCAACCTTCGGAAGAAAAGACCGCCAATCACCAGTTTCAACATGATTAACACCGGGCGAAAAACAATCACGCCCGAATTTGCACCGGATACACCGGTCTGACTGATCGAGACCGAGGGAAAGAGGAATCAAGAGACCTCTCCCCTTTGAAACCCCTCTG
>Ga0315282_10008439_pt1 | contig 16677 bp, 11 predicted proteins | sample YL17G07_20_MG_FD_203693 | JGI IMG/M metagenome (GOLD analysis project Ga0315282, IMG submission 203693) | Sediment microbial communities from Yellowstone Lake, YNP, Wyoming, USA - YL17G07_20 | ecosystem: Environmental > Aquatic > Freshwater > Lake > Sediment | place: USA: Wyoming | collected...
GTTCAACCCGTCGTTCTCGGCCAGTCGAGCGAAACCATCTACGGTGAGCCGGTAGGAGCGCCACTCGGCGAGTGGCGCCGCCCCGAGCCGCTCGTAGAACGCCAGCGCGGGCGCGTTCCAGGTGAGGACCTGCCACTCCATCCGGCCGCAGCCCCGCCAGACCGCCTCGCGCGCCAGCTCCCGCATCAGCGCCCGGCCGACGCCGCGTCCCCGCTCGCCCTCCAGGACGAACACGTCCTCGACGTAGAGCGTCGGCAGCCCCAGGAAGGTGGAGTAGGTCTCAAAGTAGACGGCGTAGCCGACGGCCCGGCCGGCCTGCTCGGCCAGCAGCACCCAGAAGCGCCGCGGCTCGGCCAGCGCGTCGCGGGCCATCCGGCCCCGCGCTCCGGCGTCGGGCCGCGGCAGATGCTCGTAGTCGGCCAGCGCGTCGACGAGGTCCAGGAAGGCGGGCACATCCGCCGGGGCAAGCGGACGGACGATCACGGGCGCGGGGTCGCGGTCTGGCTGCGTGGGCACGCGCGCTCCCTCGGGCTCGATTCGTGGACTGGCGTCGGCGGGGCGAGCCCCGAAGGGCATGGATCGACGGTCAGCCGGTGGCCTGATCGGGACTCAGCGCGACGGCGGCGGGCACCGGGGCGGCCGGCGCCTCCGCGCGCTCGGCCTCGGCCGCGAGCACCGCTTTCAGCGCCGCGATGGCCGTCTCGAGCTGCGAGTCGCCCGGCTCGCGCGTCGTGAGCGTCTGGACCGCCAGCCCCGGCGCCAGCACTGCCCGGACCAGCCCGTTCCCATAGTGGCTCGCCGCGAGCCGGATTAGCTCGTAGGCCAGCCCGGCGATGAGCGGGATGAGCACGACCCGCGAGATGACCCGCAGGAGGAGGGGCGGTTGACCCAGCGCGGCAAAGACGACGAACGACACCAGCACCACGACGATGAGGAACGTGGTGCCGCAGCGGGGATGCACCGTGGTGAACCGGCGGACCGACTCCACCTCGAGCGGGGCGCCGGCCTCGTGGGCGTTGACGGCCTTGTGCTCGGCGCCGTGGTAGGCGAAGACCCGGCGAATCTCGGGCAGGAGGCCGATTCCGCCGATGTAGCCGAGGATGAGGCCGAGCCGGATCACCTTCTCCACGAGGTTGCTCACCAGGGAGGAGCTGATGAAGCGGTCGAGGACGCCCATGATGAGCACGGGCGTGACGAAGAAAAGGCCGGTGGCGGCGGCCAGCGCGAAGATCATCGTGCCCCAGAGGACGCCGGTGGGCATCGCCGGCTGAACGGGGGTCGAGCCGTCTTTCGGGGTGTCTTCGGACTCAAGGGCGACGTTCGCCGAGAAGAGTAGCGTGCGCATCCCGAGCACCAGCGTGTCCCAGAGCGTGACCGACCCGCGGACCACGGGCAGCCTGCTCCAGCGGCCGGTGTAGATGGAGCCGCGCAGCTCCTCGGAGTGCACGACGATCCGGCCGGAGGGGCTCCGGACGGCCACCGCCATGTCCCGGGGACCGCGCATCATCACCCCTTCGATCACCGCCTGTCCGCCGTACAGCGGTCGGCTCACCGCTCACCTCCCCAGTGAACGGCCGAGCGGAGGCAACGCCCCCGCCTCGCACTATCGCCCGGCGCCGCAGCGCGCCCGGCCTCACCCGGCCCGCCCCGCCACGAACGCGCCCGTGCCGCTCGGGCGACGGCTTCGGGGCAGCTACGCTCCGCCGGCCTGCTCGGCCTCGGCGGCGGCTCGCGCCGCCTGCGCCCCGGCGGCCTTAGCGGCCCGGCGCATGAAGCGCTCGACCTGCCCGGCGGTGTCGACGATGCGCTGCTGGCCCGTGAAGAACGGGTGGCACTTGGCGCAGACCTCGACCCGGAGCATGGGCTTCGTCCCGCCGGTCTGGAACGTGTTGCCGCAGGCGCACACGACCGTCGCTTGCACCCACTTCGGGTGGATGTTCTTCTTCATTGACTCACACTCTCTGACTCACACTCTCTGACTCACACTCTCTCGCATTGCGCTCTCTCAGACGGTGGCGTGCACGGAGGCTTGCTTCTTGTCCTTCCGCGCCCACTCGAACTTGACGAAGCCGTCGGCGAGGGCGTAGAGGGTGTGGTCCCGACCCATGCCGACGTTGACGCCCGGCTCGATGCGCGAGCCACGCTGTCGGACGATGATGCCGCCAGCGCGGACGATCTGTCCGTCGTAGAGCTTGACGCCCAGGCGCTTCGACTCGCTGTCGCGGCCGTTGCGCGAGCTGCCAACTCCCTTCTTGTGTGCCATCTAGATCACCTCCCAGCCTGCGCCGAGCCCGCCAGGATCTCCTTGACGACGACCCGGGTGTAGGACTGGCGATGCCCGAGCTTCCGGCGGTAGCGCACCTTCGGCTTGTACTTAAAGACGATGATCTTGGGTCCCCGGATCTCGCCGACCACTTCCGCCAGCACCTTCGCGCCCGGGACGGTCGGCTGGCCGACGGACACCTCCTCGTCCCCGCCGACCATCAGGACCTGGCCAAGCTCCACGGTCTCGCCCGCGGCCGCCGGCAGCAGGTCGACGTCGAGGGTCTGCCCGACCTGGACCTTGTACTGTCTGCCGCCACTCTCGACGACTGCGTACACTTCTTTCCCCCTGGACAAGGGTCAGGGGTTAGGGGCTGCGGATCAGACCAAGACTGGCCCGCGATCCGGTCCACCCCCACACGTGTGGGGACCACTTGACCCCTAACCCCTGTCGCCTGACTCTCAGTTGCGTGGATGCGGATTATGTAGATACGACCTGTTATGCAAACTCGGGTCGCCAGCAAGTACGCTGCATTATACCAGTCCGCGCTTTCCTCTGTCAAGCACCCTGCCAGGCGGCGCCGAACCATTGACAGCCTGCTTGGACAGTGGTAACGTATGAGGCACAGTTCCAGGGCAACTGGTCCGCGCGTTTCACGCACGCTGATCCGGGGCACTGGTGGTCGGCCACGCTGGCTGAGGACGCGGCCGGGGGCACCGGCGAGGCATGCTCCGCCGCCGGAGCGATGCCTCTGCCGCGCAGCAGCGAGATCGCGGTGGCCGGCGGCCGACGCCCGCCGGGTCGTGGCCGTCGAGTCTGTGAGGACGAGGAGGTGAGTCGACCCGCGGAGTCGCACCGGGACGCGTCCAGCGCCCGGATCCTTGGGCCCTGCGCCGCCAGGCGCCACTCCGCAGACCTCGGCGACGGTCCGGGCTGCACCGCCCGGAAGCCCGGTCATCGAGACACTCTCTTGGCCTGCGCGCGAGTGAATCCGCACATCCTTTCCACGCGTCCTCTGGCACGAGCCCTGGTATTCCAGGCTCACCAGCGCCCGCCGCTAACCATCAGCGGCGGCGACCCACGAGGGAGGAGGAGAACACTATGCAGGCCCGGAACCTTCGCAGCCGCCGTCACTTCCTGCGGCTGACCATCCTCGGCGCCGCGGGCACGGCCGTGCTGGCCGCCTGCGCCCCCGCCGCGGCGCCCACGCCGACGGCGGCGCCCAAGCCGGCCGAGCCGGCCAAGCCCGCCGCCACCACCGCCCCGGCCGAGAAGCCTGCGGCCGCGACCGCCGCTCCCGCGGCGACCCCCACGCAGGCAGCCGCCGCGACCGCCAAGCCCGAGGCCAAGCCCACCGCCCAGGTCGGAGTCGCCAAGTCCACCGGGCCGGTCAGCCTCGCGTTCGACACCTTCCGGGGCACCCAGTTCGGACCCTCCGGCTGGGCCGAGAAGATGTCCAAGGACTTCAAGGCGAAGTTCCCCAACGTCACCGTCGAGGCCAGGGTCATCCCCTACGACGGCCAGCAGTACCCCAAGCAGTACGCGATGTTCGCCGCCGGCACGCTCGGCGACATCTTCTCCTTCGACCCGTCCCACTGGGAGTTCTACCGCGCGGTCAACCAGGGCATCGTCCGGGCGCTGGACGACTACATCGCCGCGGACAAGTTCGACCTGACCCAGTTCTTCGAGCCCTTCGTCAACCTCCAGAAGTTCAAGGGCAAGATCTGGGGCCTGCCGAACTGGGGCTGGTCGGGTCACGACGGCTTCCTGCTGAACAAGGTCGTCTTTGACCAGGCCGGCCTGAAGATCCCGGACTACAACTCGCCGTCCTACACCCTCGACGACATCTACCAGGCCGCCGTCAAGCTGACCAAGATGGGAGCCGGCGGGCGCTACGAGCGCTTTGGGATCAACCTCAGCCTGGGGGCCATCGGCGTCACGATCTACGCCCGGACCTTCGGCGGCGACATCCTGAACCCGGAAGGCAACAAGTGCACGGTCGCCAGCGACCCGGCGGCCGTCAAGGGGCTGCGGTTCATCTACGACCTTTCCCAGAAGGAGAAGGTCGTCGCCCTCCCCGGCGGCTTCGAGGGCAACACCAACGACCTGTTCGTCTCCGGCCGGGTGGCCATGCTCCACGCCGGGTCGGTCTCGATGACGCCGATCAACAAGATGAAGCAGGACCCGAGCGTCTTCCAGATGAAGGCCATCCTGTTCCCAAAGCGCGCCGACGGCAAGCGGCCCTCGCAGATGCGCGGCGGCACCTGGCAGGTCGGCGCCAAGAGCAAGAACCCGGAGTGGGCCTGGGAGTTCGTCAAGTTCATCACCAATCGCGACAACATGCTCGCCTTCAACGTGCTGGGCGGCGAGGGCGCGCTCACCCGGCCGGATATCCTCGACGACAAGTTCTTCACCGACAACCCGAACTTCGCGGTCTACAAGGAGAACCTCCTGACCGCGATGCCGGCGATCGTCCCCGCCAACTTCCGAGGCACGGAGTACGAGGACACTTTCGCCAACGCCCACGCCGAGCTGTACCTGGGCAAGATCGGCTTCGACGAAGGCGTCAAGAAGCTGAACGACGCGGTCCAGAGGGTGCTGGACAAACCGGCCGCCTGAGGACGGGCGGGAGCCACAGAGGCACAGAGAGCACAGAGGTGAGCAAGGCCGGGTCTCCGGCGATCTCGGTGTCCTCCGTGCCTCTGTGGTGAGGTCCGCCTTGGAGCTCCCAGGGTCACCTGGAGGGAAGCGTGGACACTAGCGCAGCCGCCGTCGCGCCGACCGCCGCCAGGAGAGGCATATCCGCCAGGCGGCGCCGGCACATCCTGGAAGGCTACCTGTTCCTGAGCCCGTGGCTGGTCGGCTACTTCGCTCTCACGTTCGGCCCGGCCGCCGCGTCGTTCATCTTCAGCTTCACCAGCTACAACGTCATCTCCCCTCCGACCTTCATCGGGCTCCAGAACTACGTCGACGCCTTCACCACCGACCAGCAGTTCTGGCCATCGCTGATGAAGACCGTCTACTACGCGGGCGTCAGCGTCCCGCTGGGCGTTACCGGCTCCCTTCTCGTGGCGCTTCTCCTGAACATCAAGGTCAGGGGCACGTCGGTGTTCCGGACGCTGTTCTTCATGCCCTCGCTGGTTCCCATCGTCGCCTCGACCGTGCTGTGGGTCTGGATGCTCCAGCCCGACTGGGGCCTGGTCAACCCGATCCTCTGGAAGCTAACCGGCATCCAGGGCCCGCGCTGGTTTCAGACGCCTGAGTGGGCCATCCCGGCGCTCATCTCGCTGGCGCTCTGGACGAGCATCGGCGGCACCCGGATGATCATCTTCCTGGCGGGGCTTCAGGGGGTGCCCGACGAGCTCTACGACGCCGCGTCGATCGACGGCGCGGGCAAGTGGGCCCGCTTCCGCCACGTGACGGTGCCGATGATCACCCCGACGATCTTCTTCAACCTGGTGCTTGGCATCATCGGCGCTCTCCAGGTGTTCACCTCGGCCTTCGTCGCCACCGGCGGCGGCCCGGCCTACGCCACCTGGTTCTACGCCCTGCACATCTACAAGAACGCCTTCCAGTACTTCAACATGGGCTACGCCTCGGCGCTGGCCTGGATGTTCGCCGCGCTCATCATCTTCCTGACGTGGGTGCAGTTGCGGACGTCCCGGATGTGGGTCTACTACGGAGGGGAGTAGGGGCTATGGCCGCGACAGCTAGCGCCGCCCCGCCCGTACGCACGATCCGGTCCGAGGGTCGGCGCACCGCCGTCACCGCGCTCACGTGTCTCATGCTGGCGGTTCTGGGGGTGTCGTTCTCGTTCCCGTTCCTCTGGACGCTCTCCAGCTCGCTGAAGACGGCGCAAGAGGTCCACGTCTTCCCGCCGCTGCTTCTGCCCGAAGTGCCCCAGTGGTACAACTACGTCCGGGTGTGGACCGAGCAGCCGATAGGTCGTTGGCTCCTCAACAGCGCCACAATCATCGTCTTCTCTCTGCCAGGAGCGGTAGTGACGTCGACCCTGGTTGCTTTCTCCTTTGCCCGCTTCGACTACCCGGGCCGCGACTTCTTCTTCATGGTGCTCCTGAGCACGATGATGATCCCGTTCGAGGTCACGCTCATCCCGCAGTACCTGCTCTTCCAGCGGCTCGGCTGGATCGACACGTTCGCGCCACTCATCATCCCCTCCTACGCCGGCGGCGGCGCGTTCACCATCTTCCTGCTGCGCCAGTTCTTCCTGACCATCCCGCGCGACTTCGACGACGCGGCGCTCGTGGACGGCGCGAACACCTTCCAGATCCTCTGGCAGATCATCGTCCCGCTGTCGCGTCCGGCGCTGACGACGGTGGCCATACTCCAGTTCCTGGGGCACTGGAACGACTTCCTCGGCCCGTTCATCTACCTGAACAAGCAGCAGTTGTTCACGATGTCGGTGGGGCTGCGCTTCTTCCAGACGATGCCCGAGAGCACCGGGGAGCCAAAGGAGCACCTCCTGATGGCCGCGACGGTTATCATGTCGGTGCCGGCCATCGTGCTCTTCTTCGCGGCGCAGCGCTACTTCATCCGGGGCATCGTGATGACCGGGCTCAAGTTCTAGGTGGACTGGCTCCTGGCCTTCTGCTGGAGCTCGAACAGCTTCGTGATGGCCTCCAGGGGCGTCAGCGAGAGCACGTCCAGCGACTTCAGCTCCTCGACCACCGGGTTCGGCTCCAGGAACAGCGCCAGTTGCCAGCCGTTCTCCGGCTCGCGGCGTCGGGAGGGTCGACCCCGTCCGCGCCGGCCCTCCTCCAGTTCCTTGAGGACCTCCTCCGCCCGCCGGGTCACGCCCCGGGGCACCCCGGCCAGCCGGGCGACGTGGATGCCGTAGCTCCGGTCCGCCGCGCCAGGCACCACCCGGTGGAGGAAGACCACGCTATCGCCCTCCTCACGGACGTCGACGCGATAGTTCCGGACGCGCGGGAGGACCTTCTCCAGCTCGGTCAGCTCGTGGTAGTGAGTGGCGAAGAGCGTCCGCGCCCGGAGGCGCGGGTGGTTGTGGATGTGCTCGACGACGGCCTGGGCGATGGCGAGCCCGTCGTAAGTGCTGGTGCCCCGGCCGACCTCGTCGAGGATGAGCAGGCTGCGGGAGGTGCTCTGGGTGAGAAGGTTGGCCGTCTCCAGCATCTCCAGGAGAAACGTGCTCTGGCCGGCCCCGAGGTCGTCCTGCGCGCCGATCCGGGTGAAGATGCGGTCCACCAGCCCGATCTCGGCCTCCTCCGCCGGGACGAAGCTCCCGATCTGGGCCATCAGGACGACGAGCGCCACCTGCCGGAGGTAGGTGCTCTTGCCGGACATGTTCGGGCCGGTCAGGATCACCACCTGCGCGTCGTCGCTGGCGAGGTAGACGTCGTTGGGCACGAAGGGCTCGTCCCTGCGCGCCAGCTCGACCACGGGGTGCCGCCCCCCAACTATCCGGATGGCCGGGCCGTCGTTCAGCGTCGGCCGAACGTAGCCGTTGCGGACGGCCACCTCGGCGAGCGACGCGAAGACGTCGAGCTGGGCCAGCAGCTCGGCCGTCCGGAGGACCCGGTCCCGGCTCTCGGCAATCTCCCCACAGACCCCCCGGAAGAGCGCGCCCTCCAGCTCGGCGATCCTCTCCTGCGCGCCCAGGACCAGCGCCTCGTACTCTTTCAGCTCGGGAGTGACGTAGCGCTCGGCGCCGACCAGCGTCTGCTTCCGGACGTAGCTGGCCGGGACCAGGTCCCGGTTGGCGTGGCTCACCTCGACGTAGTAGCCGAAGACCTTGTTGTAGCCGACCTTGAGGCCCCGGATGCCGGTTGCCTGGCGCTCCTTGGCCTCCAGGCCGGCGATCCATTCCCGGGCGTGGCGAGTCGAAGCCACCAGGTCGTCCAGCTCGGCCGAGAACCCCGGCGCGATGATGCCGTCGCCCGGCGCGCCCGGCGGCTCGGGCACCAGCGCCCGGCCGACGAGGTCGACGACCTCCGGGCAGGGGTCCAGGCGAGCGAGGAGTGTGTGCACGCCTCCGTCGTGAGGCTCACCCTCACCCCCAGCCCCTCTCCCTGGAAGGGAGAGGGGGGGCGTCTCTCTCTCCCCCTGGGAGAGGGTTGGGGTGAGGGCACCATCCAGCGGGGGAGTAAGCCCCCCGCCTACAGACTCCAGGGGGTGAGGTGCATCCTCCCCCAGCCCTCGCAACCCGGCCACGGCCTCCAGCGAGGCCGCCAGCGCGATGAGGTCGCGCGGCGCGGCCAGCCGCTGGGCGACTCGGTTGATCAGCCGCTCGAGGTCGCCGACCCTGGCCAGCCGCTCGACGACGCACGCGCGCAGCGGCGAGTCGCCGACCAGCTCGGCCACCATCGCCTGCCGGGCCTGGAGCGGCGCGACCTCCACGAGCGGCTGCCCGAGCCAGCTCCGCAGCAGCCGTCCGCCCATCGGCGTCTTCGTCTGGTCCAGCACCCAAAGGAGCGACCCGCGGACCGCGCCGCCCCGGCTCGTCTGGAGCAGCTCCAGGTTGCGCCGGGTCGCCGCGTCGAGCGCCATGAAGCTGTCGGTCGAGTAGATACGCAGGTCCGCAAGCTGGGCAACCGCATCGCGGTGCGTGTCCTGGAGGTACTGGACGATTGCGCCTGCGGCCTGGACCGCCAGGGGCAGCCCGGCGCAGCCGAAGCCCTCCAGCGAGGCCACCTCGAAGTGGCGCAGCAGCGCCTCCCGGGCGTTGTCCGCCTCGAACCGCCAGGCGTCCTGGGCCGTGGCGTGGCAGTCGGCCGGCAGGGGCGGGGGCTCGGCGAAGCGCGTTCGGCCGTCGAGCCGGGGGATGAGCACCTCGGACGGACGTAGCCGCTCGAGCTCCTGCTGGAGGGCTGGGCCCAGGTGCCGCCCGGCAAGCTGGCAGGCCGCGAACTCGCCGGTCGTCACGTCGGCGTAGGCGAGGCCGGCCCGCTCGCCCTCGACGACGACGGCGGCCAGGTAGTTGTTGCTCCGCTCGTCGAGCAGCGCGGGCTCGACGACGGTGCCCGCCGAGACCACCCGGACCACCTGCCGGTCCATCAGCCCGCGGCCGCCGTCGCCCGGCGCAGCCGTCCGGCCGTTCGCGCCCTCGTCCTCGTCGCCCTCGGCCGCGTCGTCACCCGGCGAGGGGCCGGCGCGTCGGGACAACTGGCCCACCTGCTCGACCACGGCGACCCGGTGGCCGGCCGCGAGCAGCTTCGGGACGTAGCCGTTGACGGCGTGGTAGGGGATGCCGGCCATCTTGACCCGGTTCCCCCGGCCCATCTCTCGCGACGTCAGCACGATGTCGAGGATGGGCGCCGCCACCTCGGCGTCCTCGCCGAATAGCTCGTAAAAGTCGCCGTACCGGAAGAGCATCAGGCAACCCGGCACCTGCGCCTTCAGCCGCTTGAACTGAGCCCAGACCGTGGACATGGTTAGGTCCGCTACCTCTGGATGCTGTTGACCAGGGCAGCGTACTTCTCCATCAGCGCCCGCGCGCTCTCGCTCGAGCGCGACTCCGCGAACACGTGGAAGAGCGGCCGGTCCATGTCGGGCAGGACGAGCACCCACTCGACGTCCCCCAGGTCGATTCGGACGCCGTCGATCTGGCGGGCCTCGGGGCGCTGGTATTGCTGGCTCAGGATGCGCATCACCTTGCCCTTGGCCTCCCACGGGCAGGGCACCCTGGTCCGAGCGGTGTAGTAGGTCGGCAGCGAGGCGATGACGTCGGCGAGCCTGACCTGCTGGCGCAGCAGCAGCTGGTAGATTCGGGCCACGGCGAAGAGGCCGTCCATCGCCGGGTGGAACTGCGGGAAGATCAGGCCGCCCTCGCCGTCGCCCGCCAGCACGACGTCGTCTCGGCTCGCCGCCACCATCAGCGACTGAGCGTCGACCCGGGTGCGGACGACGCTCCCGGCGTGCTGTCCGGCGACCCAGTCGAAGAGGTTGGGTGCCGTGACCGGCACCGCAATCTTGCCGCCGGGCTTCTCCTGGAGCGTCATCGCGGCCACGCCCGCCAGCAAGCTCCAGCCGCCGATTCGCTCGCCCCGCTCGTCCACGACGAAGACCTTCTCCCCGCCGGTGTCGAGTCGAATGCCGAGCCTGGACGGGAGGCTCCTGGTGATCACCGCCAGTTGCTCCATCCCGGCCTCGAACTCCTCCGGCGTCCGCCACACCTTCTGCTCGTCGAGGCCGGAGTTCAGGGCGATCACGTCCCAGCCGAAGCCGCTGATGATGGGATGGAGTATCTCCGCGGCCGGCGAGTGAGCGTAGTCGATGACCAGCGGCCGCCCCGGCGCCGCGGACGGGACCTCGCCGAGCGCCTTCCGGAAGCCCTCGACGTAGTGGCTGGCGAGCTGAGGCGCGTCTTCGATCAGCCCGACCTCGTCCAGGTAGACTCGGCGGACGTCCTCTCGGAAGAAGATGCTCTCGATCTTCCGCTCGGTCTTCCGGTCGATGTCCAGCCCCCGGTGGTCGAAGATCTTGATGTCGACGACGCGGCCGTCGTAGGGCGAGAGCCGGACGTGGACGCCCCCGATGGCCTTGCAGACCCGGGTGATGTAGCGGGCCACGGGGATGGGCATCGACTTGATGTCCAGGACGCTGACACCGGCCGAGGGCAGCCCGCTGATGATGGCGCGCTTGATCATCCGGGGTGACCGGTGGAAGTCGCGGTTGACGACGACGGTGGAGCCCCGGGCTAGGGTCGTGCCGTAGGCCACGCCGAGGGCAGCCGCGAACTCCGGCGTCAGGTCGACGTTCACCAGGCCGGTCACGCCCCAGCGTCCGAAGAGGACCTTGCGCCCCTGCGAGCCCCAGATCAGGCTCGTCGTGACCGTCGCGCCCGCCTCGACGTCCTTGTTCGGCCAGACCTTGACCCCGGGCTGGATGACCGCCCCTTCGCCGATGTTCGTCTGGTCGCCGACGACGGCGCCCTCGAAGACCATCGACTTGCTCCGCAGGCTGCACTGCCGGCAGACGATTGCGCCCCGGACCTCCGCCCGCTCGCCGATGTAGGAGTTGCGCCAGATGATGCTGCGGTCGACCTGGGCCTGGGTGTCGACGACCGTGCAGTCGCGGATGACGGTCGGCCCGCGGACGATGACCCCGCCCTTGATCTTGGCAGCCTCGCCCAGCCAGATGGGGCCATAGAGCTGGGCGTCGGGCGCGATCTCCACATTGTCGCCCTCGGCCCAGATCCCACCCCCGATCTCCCGGCCGAGCCGACCGACGTCCACCTTGCCGGTGAGCACGTCGGCGTTCGCCCGGATGTACTCGCCGATGTTGCCGACGTCGCACCAGTAGCCGGACGAGACGTACCCGTAGAGCCGATCGCCGCGCCGGAGGAGCTGGGGGAAGACGTCCTGGCTGAAGTCGACGACCTTGTCTTTCTCGATGTACTCGAAGATGCTCGGCTCGAGGACGTAGATGCCGGTATTGACGGTGTCGGAGAAGACTTCGCCCCAGCTCGGCTTCTCGAGGAACTGGCGGATCCTGCCCTCGTCGTCGATGATGACGACGCCGTACTCCAGCGGGTTGGGCACGTGGTAGAGGGTCAGAGTGGCGGTGGCCTCCCTGGACTTGTGGAAGTCGACGATGGCGCCGAGGTCGAAGTCGGTGAGGGCGTCGCCGCTGATGACGATGAACGTGTCGTCGAGCAGATCGGCGGCCTTCCTGACGCTGCCCGCGGTGCCCAGGGGCATCTCCTCGATGGAGTAGCTTATCTTCATGCCCAGGTTCGCGCCGTCGCCAAAGTAGTCCTGGATGACGGAGGCCAGGTACTGCACGGTGACGATGACCTCGGTGATGCCGTGGGCCTTCAGCAGATCGAGCACGTGCTCCATGACGGGCTTGTCGACAATTGGAACCATCGGCTTCGGTCGCAGGATCGTCAGCGGTCGGAGTCGAGAACCCTCGCCGCCAGCCATCAGCACCGCCTTCACCTAGTCACCTCCACGCCCAGCGCGTTGCGCCCTGCTCCATTCGGCGTGTGTCGGCGCAAGGCTAGCCAGCCGCCCCGCGCCCCACCGGATCCTGCTTCGACGTTCACCCCTTCACTCGATAATTGTAGCCCAGCCACCCCACGATGGCAACGGCCAGGAAGACGCCACGCCGTGAGACCCCCTCTTCTGTCAAGAAGGTGAGGACCCTGCCGCCCGCTCTGCTGGTTAGGTCCGGGCCGGCGTGCTATAATACAGTGTCAGATGCCGTCCAGCCACGCGGACCTGCTGGCGCGTCTGGTGAGTGCGGCACGAAAAGGGAGGTGAGGCATGCACCGGCGTGACCCACAGGACTTCCAGGATGGCGATCTTCCGGAAGCCATGGGCCGGAGGTTCGCCCGCCGGGGCCGTCGATTCACGCCTCCAGGTGAGCCGTCCCCCCGCGTCAGACCGGGCCGGTCGCGGCGGCCGCTCGGCGGAACCTCCGTCCAGATCGGAGACGTCATCGCCGAGCTGACGCCCCGTCAGGCCGTCGTCTGGCTGATGAACCTGGACACCATGATCTCGCTCTACGAGTCGACTACGGAGCAGCATCTGGACGCGCCCGCGCGGGAGCAGCTCGTCAAGGCGCTGAGGCGCACCGCGCGAGAGTAGCGGCTCGGAGCAACCAGCGCCCCGTCCTCGGCCGGCTCCAGTCCGCGTGGCGAACCGCCGCTCTGGAACCCTGGGCGTCTCCGGCGATGCGCGCCGGTCCTCACCCGCCGTCGGGTGGACGAGCATTGCCTTTCTACCTCTCGCCGGCGACTCCTGGCCGAGCGCCGAGCGCCTCGGCCTCCACCTTCCGCCTCGCCAGCTCGGCGGCCGTCGCCTTGTCGTCCTGAGCCAGCTTCCCCTCGATGACCAGCTCCAGCAGGTAGTTCTTCACCTCTTTGATCCAGGGGCCTGGACCCCGCCCGAACATGGCCATCAGCTCGTTGCCGTCCAGGGGGCTGCGCATCGCCTTGACGTTCTCCTCCTCCTGGAGCCGCCGGCACCGCTCGCGCAGCCTGGCGACCCGGTCGAGGGCGGCCTGCACCTTGGCCGGCCGGTAGCTGGTGACGTCGGCGGTCGAGAGTGCCAGGAGCAGGTCGAGGTCCTCGTCGGCGTCCCGGATCAGACGGCGCACCGCCCCATCCGTCCAGGAGTCCTCGTACTGGTTCGCCCGCATGTGCAGTCCCACCAGCCGCGCCACGCGGTCCAGCGTCCGGGCGTCCATCCGCAGGCGCCCGAGTATCTCCCGGGTCATCTGCTCGCCCACCAGCTCGTGCCCCGGAAAGTGGTAGCTCGGGCCGTGCTGGACGACGGTGCGTGGCTTCCCGATGTCGTGGAGGAGCGCGCTCCAGCGAAGGACCAGGTCCGGCGGCGTTCGGTCGAGCACCGCGAGGGTGTGGGCGAAGACGTCCTTCATCCGGCGGCCCTGGCTCGTCGCCCGAAGCGCGATCAGCTCCGGCAGAATCTCCGCCGCCAGCCCGAGGTCTACGAGGAGCCGGAAGCCCCGGCCCGGATTCGCCGAGAGCAGGAGCCGGTTGAGCTCGTCGAGGATCCGCTCCTGGCTGATGTCGCGGAGGGCGCGGGCGTTGCGCCGGATGGCATCGCGGGTGCCCGGCTCCAGGTTGAAGCCCAACTGCGCGGCGAACCGGACCGCGCGGAGCAGGCGAAGCGGGTCCTCGGTGAACCGCTCGTCGGGGTCGCCCACTGCCCGCACCAGCCGCTCGCGGAGGTCGCGGACTCCGCCAAACGGGTCGATCAGGGCCCCGTTCGGGATGTCCCGAGCCATCGCGTTGATGGTGAAGTCCCGCCGGGCGAGGTCGCCGATCAGGGAGGTGCCGAACTCCACCTCCGGCTTGCGCGAGTGCGGCGTGTAGCGCTCGGAGCGGAAGGTGGTCGTCTCCACCTTCAGGCCGTCGAACACAGCGCCGATGGTGCCGAACCGCTCGCCGACGCTGAAGATGCTGTCCGGCCCGGCCAGCGCGACCAGGCGCTTGATCTCCTCCGGACGGGCATCGGTGGTCAGGTCGACGTCCTGGGTCGCCAGGCCGAGCAGGCTATCTCGCACCGTGCCGCCGACCAGGTACAACTGCTCGCCGTGGTCGGCGAAGACTCGGCCCAGCCGAGCGACGACTTCGTCTATCGCTATCGCCGCCATGACGTGGATGGTAGCCTCCCAGACCGTGTTGACCTTAAGTAAGCTTATATCCGCCGGCCTGAGCCTGTCAAACTCGCCTGCCGGGGGAGTGTTGCCTCGCTCGCCTATCTTGTGATATAGTACTTCTGGGCGCTCGGCGTGTCAGGTGCCTTGCCCGCCGGCGGCTGTCGCTCGACGGGTCCACGCCTCGACACGTCTGCACTGACAGCAAGCGCCGCGCCACCAGGGCGCCCTGGTCACTGGCACAAGCTCGGCAACGGCACCATCTACCCGTCGACGTCTCCCTACGTCCTCGCCGTGGGCGGCACCTCCGTGCCCCTGGATGGCAGCGGCAATCTCGCCAGACCGGAGACGGTCTGGAGCGGCTCGGGCGGCGGTAGCAGCTCCCACGAGGCCGAGCCTGCCTACCAGAGCAGCTACCCCATCCCGAGCACCGCCGGCGGCAAGCGCGGCGTGCCCGACGTCGCCGACAGCGCCGACCCCGCCACGGGCGTCTTGGTGTACGACTCGACCCCCTACAACGGACGGACCGGCTGGTTCGTGGTTGGCGGCACGAGCGCCGGGGCGCCCCAGTGGGCCGCCCTCGCCGCCCTGGCCAACCAGCGGCGTAACGGCGTAACGGCGGGCCGCTCTCGGTCACCAGTACCGACGTCGGGAGTCTGTCCTCGCCCGAGTACAACGCCGCCACCTTTCCGCGATCCGGCGTACACTGCTTGCCGCTTCCCACTATTGACGGGCGGCCCGGTTAGCCGTTACCATCCCATCCAGAGGCGAGGGCGCTCGAACGCCGGTCCGTGCCCCGCCAGGTAGCGCCGGCTGGACGTAACCGAACCAGGGCACGCGCGTTCAGCTAGTGGCAGGCCCCGAGGAGGCTACTGTGCCTGGGCCCGGTTCCATGGTCAAGGTCCGTCGACGCGTCCCCCACGGTCGCGCCCTGCTTCTGCCCCTCGGGGCGCTGCTCATCCTCCTTGCCATTGCCGTCGGCGTCAGCCAGCGCGACCTGATCCGGAGGACCGTCGCCGAGCACATGGACCTGGAGCTAAAGCACTCGCTCATCTCGTTCTACGGCCAGCTCGTCAGCCGGCCCCACAGCATAGCCGATCTGGTGCCGATCGCCAACGCCGACGTCAAGCCATACGGCATCAACGTCTTCTTCGAGCAGGAAGTCGAGGAGGCCAAGATCCGGCGCTCGATGGAAATGATCCGGGACGCGGGCTTCGCCTGGATCAAGCAGCAGGTGGTCTGGGGCGAGGTCGAGGTGCCGGCCAAGGGCCATTACGGCGCGGCCGGCGAGACCTGGGCCAAGTACGACCGCATCGTCGACCTGGCCCAGGAGTACGGCCTCGGCGTCATCCTCCGGCTCGACACCTCACCCCAGTGGGCGCGTCCGGGCAGCGCCAAGCTCGAGACCCCGCCGGACGACTACCAGGACTACGGCGACTTCGTCTACGCCGTCGCCTCCCGCTACCGGGGCAAGGTCCGACACTACCAGATCTGGAACGAGCCGAACCTGGCCTTCGAGTGGGGAGGCGCCCCGCCAGACCCCGCCGGGTACGTCCGACTCCTGACGATAGCCTACCGGCGGGCGAAGGAGGCGGACCGGGACTCCGTGGTGCTCAGCGCCGCCCTGGCCCCGACGATCGAGGAGAGCGACGTCGGCCTGAACGACCTCAAGTACCTCCAGGCGATGTACGACGCGGGCGCCCGGGGCTACTTCGACGTCCTGGGCGCCAACGCCTACGGGCTTCGTGGCGGCCCCGACGAGTGGCGGCTGGATCTGGACCGAGACGTCAACTTCGCCCGGCCGGTGCTCCTGCGCGAGCTGATGGTCCGCAACGGGGACGCCCAGAAGCCCATCTGGGCGGCCGAGATCGGCTGGAACGCCCTCCCGCCGAGCTTCGGCGAGACGCCCCGCTACGGCGTCGTCAACCGGGAGCAGCAGGCCCGCTACACCGCCCGGGCCTTCCTCCGGGCGCAGGAGGAGTGGCCCTGGATGGGCGCGATGACCATCTGGCACTTCCGCATGGTCAGCCTGAAGGACCTCAACCAGCAGCAGTACTACTTCAACGTCGTCGGCGACGACTTCGAGCCCTACCCGGTCTACTACGCCATGCAGGCGCTGGCCACGGCGCCGCCGGTCGCCCGGCGCGGCTACCACCAGGAGACCCACTGGACGCTCTCCTTCACCCCGGGCTGGCGGGCGGGGCTCGACCCTCGGGCCAGCCTGGGCGGGTACTTCTGGACCGACGACCCCGCCCAGCGCCTGACCTTCCTCTTCGACGGGACCTCGCTCGACCTGGTCGCGCCGCGCG